>WNFC01001589.1_pt1 | contig 24293 bp, 23 predicted proteins | sample 5400541 | NCBI WGS metagenome assembly WNFC01 (sample SAMN13153342, study PRJNA577476) | soil metagenome | isolation source: 120 cm saprolite under Douglas fir tree site 2 hole 2 replicate 1 | place: USA:California | collected 2015-04-18
TTGCCCAGGGTCTCATTCGAAGGGCTTTGGCAGGGGAGATCGCAGCCTCCACCCAGGTGCTTGCCGAGTTCGCGGCAACACTTCTGCACAAAGTGACGCCGGCTGCAAAACCGGAAGATTTGATCGCACTTCTCGATACGCTGGGGCCAATCAAGCTGGTCCCGGTCGACGGAGACATCATCCATCGCGCGGTACAGGCTCGTGGCCAGTATGGTCTGCACTTCTACGACGGAATGATTGTGGCAACGGCCGAGCGCTGCGGTTGTCATCGAATTTGGTCGGAAGACTTCAATGCAGGCCAAAAATACTTCGGGATTCCGATAGAAAACCCGTTCGTCTAAAGGGGAGGAACGGCCCCCCTCCCCGACGCGACGAGAGTCGAGCCAAGTCCAGGCGGGTCCCACAAATAAGAGGCTCCCTTAAGAGCGCAGGCGAAGGATCAGGAGGGCGCCGGCGAAGAAGAGGATGGCGGAGGCGGTGAAGGCCGTCTGGACATTGAAGGCGGACCAGAGGAAGCCGACGAGAAGGCTGGAGAGGAAGTCGCCGACAGCGTTGACGGCGGCGAGAGTTCCGAAGGCCATGCCATGTTGTTCTTTGGGGACGAGCTCGGCAGCGAGGGAGTCTTCGAGTGGCTCTTCGGTGCCGACGTAAAGACCAGCCAGGGCAAAAATCAGGGCGAGCAGCCAGAGGGAATGCGTTCCAGTACAAAGAAGAATCGCTGTAACTCCGGCAAGGGCGTAGCCTGACGCAAGCACGGCTTTGCGGCTGGGGACATGGTCGCTGAGCCAGCCGCTGGCGTAGGCAGAGCCAGCGGAGAAGGCGTTGTGCAGCGTATAGAGGCCGACGGCGAGGCTGGCGGCACGGGCCATTCCGTGAGCCGGCGTGAGCATGCGCGTGGCGTAGAGAATCAGAAGCGAGTGCGAGAAATCACCCGCACCGAAAATGCCGACGGCCATTAGGAGGCGGCGGAACGAAGGTGGCAACGCTTTGAGCCCAAGCAGAAAGGAGCGCGGGGGTTTAGGCCCGGTGGAGCGTTCGCGGACGAGGAGCCAGAAAGCCGCGACGGCGATCAGCCCGGGCAAAAGCGTCCAAAGAAACACTTTGCGGAAAGAATGGCCGGTGACTTCGAGAAGCCAGAGGGCGGTCAGCGGGCCAGCGATGGCGCCTACCGTGTCCATGAGGCGCTCCAGACCGAATGCGCGGCCGTAGGCGTTTGGCGGAACGTCAGCCGCCAGGAGGGCTTTTTTTGCAGGTGAGCGGACGCCGCGGCCCAACCAGGCGGCGGCGCGGGCGAAGAGCACGTGATAGGCATGCGTCGCGAAAGCGAACGACGCCGTTGCCAGCGCGGTGAAAGCGTACCCAAAAACGGCGAGCGGCTTTCTGCGCTTCAAGCGATCGGTGAAGTGGCCGGAGGCGAGTTTTGCGAAGCTGGACAAGCCGTCGGCAATGCCCTCGATGGCGCCAAGCCAGACGGGACCTGCTCCAATGGCGGCAAGAAACGCCGGGAGAACGGCCGTAGCGGTTTCGTGGCTCCAGTCGCTGAACAGGCTGGTCAAGCCCACGCCGAGTACAGTGCGGTTGAGCCAGGATTGTTTGGGAACTGAGTTTTCCATGAGGTGATTCTAAGGTCGTCCGCTTATTTCTTGGCGGGGCGGTAGAGAATGACGCGGACTTTTTCGAGGGTGATTAGGCCGCCGTCGACCATTTCGTCGAGGCGGGGAAGAATTTTTTCGATGCGCTCGGTAGACTCGATGACCTCGAGGATGATGGGGAGATCCTGCGAGAGGCGCAGAAGTTTGTCAGTGTGATAGACGCTGGAGCCGCCATAGCCGCCGACTCCGCGAAGCACGGTCGCGCCAGAGAAGCCGTCTTTGCGCAGCATTTCGACGATAGCCTCATGGAGAGGTTTGCCGTGCCATTTGTCGGACTCGCCGACGTGGATGCGCATCAGGGTGCGCTCACCTTCAAATTTTTGGTGGGTCATGGGCGAACCTCGTGATTGGTGATTCGTCGATCATGCATCGCGATCGCTGACGTTGAGATCCTTCGCCCATCCTTATCGGATGGGCTCAGGATGACACGTTTTGAGAGTATGCGTGCACACTCGCAGAATGCGCGCACATTCTTAGAACTTGTTGGCGAGACGGATGCCGGCGACGCTCAGTAGCAAGCCGACAACCACGCTGGCTGATACGTAGGCGGTGGCGCGGAGCCACTCGCCGTCTTCGAGCATCTTGGCGGTTTCCCAGCCGAAGCTTGAGAACGTTGTGTAGCCTCCGAAGAAACCGACGGCAATGGCCACGCGCCAATCCGGCGAAATCACCAGACGATTGAGCGTGAATTGGCCGATCAAGCCGAGCAGGAAGCAACCGGACAAATTGATCAGCAGCGTGCCAAAAGGAAAAGTGCTGGCCGCGCGGATTTGCACGACACCCTGAAGGCCGTAGCGCGCCAACGTGCCGATAGCCCCGAAAATCGCAATTAAGGTGAGACGCAATTCCTCTCCAATCCGCAGCCTGCCGGGAAGCGACAAAAATCGCCAGTACATCCGTAAACAAAAAACTCCTGGCGCGCCACTGCCAGGAGTCATCAGACCCGGCGCATCGTGCCGGGACGGTTATGGCGAACTCCATCGCCATTCGAAAATCGACTCAGTTTAACATTTTCCTGCATTGCTGGAAGGCCAATTCAATAGCTTGATCCATGGCTGCAAGCGGAGATTCAATTGTCCTGCCGTGGCCAACGGCAAGCCGCTCCGGCTTAAGCGTGCGCAATTTCCGCGCGCTTGCTGCGGCGACTTCTCGATTCCATGAAAACAAGGAGGGAAAAGGAAAGTAGAGCTTGAATACGCCAGCCACAATCACTCCCATTTGCGTTGTGAAAGCGTCTCCGGCGATCAATGAACCGTCCCGAACGTCCAGAAAGGACATGTGGCCCGGCGAGTGACCCGGAGAAAAAATTGTTTGAAGGGAACCGACGCGGTCACCCTCCACGAGAACGCGCGTCGGACGCGATTTGACGCCTGGATAGCCAAATAGCCTTTTCCCTTGTTCACCTGTGTCGAGCGAAAAGTCGCGCCGGAGAAGGCGAGACTCGCGCTGGCCAACAACAAATTCGACACCTGGGAGTTGTTGCAGCAGAGCGTCTGTGGACCCCACATGATCGATGTGCACGTGCGTGAGTACAATGCGGCGGATCGGCGCGTCCAAACTTCGCGCTACATTGCAGATACCCAGAGCGGATCCGGCAAGGCAAGTATCAACGAGAGTCAGCCCATCGTCTTCCCTAATCAAGAAACAATTGATCATGCCGAGACGCGTCAGACGGAACAAGTTTTTTGTTTCTTGAACAAACTGCACGCCGATCCTCGGGAAATTCAGTAGTGAAAACGATAGCGCAGTTGCGCGAAGATTTCGCGGGGATTCAGGTGATGAGTGCCGCCGAAGGTAAAGCTGTTGTCCAGGAGGACGCGCCGATTGGCGACGTTGAGCGCGCTCAGGGAAATGCTGAACCTTTCACGGAATTCTTTTCCAAGAGTGAGATCGAAAGTTGTGTGCGACGGAAGATGGCTGCCGGGGATCGCGGGGTTGCCGTTGGAGAACCCTGAGGCGTAGTAGACATCGGCAGAAGCGAGAGTTCGCCTGGGCAAGTTCAAGACTCCGCCGAGGTGCAAGGTGTCGCGCTGATCGTGATCGAGCGTGAAAGAACCGGCGGGAGGGGAAAAATTGGTTAACCCACCGTTGATGGACCCGATGCCGGTGGCGACTTGGTTGGAGTAGGTGACGTACAACTGGCCGCGCTTGAATAATCTCGGGGAATGCAGAGTGAGCTCCCATCCGCGGATCAAAGCGGCATCGATGGTGATGGGGAAGCACACTCCGGAATTCAGAAGGCAGTTGTGGTCGAAGAAGTTCATCGCCCGAGTCCGGAAAGTATCGGCATCGAGTGTCCAGTTCTTCAGAGGAATCGTGAGGCCAAACTGGGACTCTTCATCGCGCTCGCCATGCAAGGGGACGAACGCGAGATTCTGGCTGCCCACGAATCGCAGCAGAGGGCCCGATGCGGTGATAAGCGGCGGGGCCTGGTAGAAATGACCGTAAAACGCGCGAAAGACCCAATTGATTTTTGGAATGCGCAATGCCGCGCCAATTCGCGGGCTAGTGGAGTTTTCCACCAGGCTGCCGGAGAAATGCGTTTGGCGCAGGCCGCCGTTCAACGTCAGCCAATTGGTGATGCGAAATTGATCTTCCAGGAATAACGCTGCCAGGCCTCCGGACACATTTTCCGTGTCACGAAAATTGCTGCCGAAATTCGGATCGGTTGGATCGTTGAAATTCAAACCGAAGAGCTGGTGGTCCTGCTGGCCGAAGCCGTAAATGCCGGCGCGCAGGTTATTCCGGCTTTTGATGTAGGCGAGCGTCGCCTGGCCGCCTGCGTAGTTCGAAGAGCGGTCGTCCGTGGCAGCGAGAGGAAAGTCCTGCGCGCTGCTTTGGAACGCGGACCGGTTGAAATGGTAGAAGGGCGAAACGGTAAGCGTCAGACCGGGGTTGAAAGTGCGCACCCAGGAGAATGTGACGAAGGCGTCGCTTTCGCGGTTGGCATCGCGGAGATGCTCGGTGGGAGTGTTATTCGGATCATTGGGATCGAAAGGCACTTGATAGAAATCGCGCCGAAGAGAAGTCACGAGGCGGAACTGGTTTGCAGGATCGGCGTTGTAAATCAGCGACCCAAATCCGCCGAAGCCGTTAGCCTGATCGTGAATGACGGCGGTGGTTGGTGTTTCAAGGCCCAGACCCGTGCGACTGAAGTTGACGCTGCCATAGTAAGCCAGTTGCCTCGTGTGACCGCCGAGATTGAACTGGTCATCAGTCTGATAGAAATTGCCGAAGCCGGTGACGAGCTCGGCGTCATTGTTTCGCTCGAATCCGGTGCGCGGTGCGATGTTGAAAACTCCGTAGGTGCGGTCGCCGAAATCGGCCGCGTAGCTGCCGCGCTGCATCTCGAGCATGTCGATGTCTTTTGGATCGATCTGCGGACCGAGATTGCTTGCGATGTTTGTGTTTGGAATGGGCACTCCATCGATAAGCCAGCTTACCTGGTGGCCTCCGCGAACGTGGAGCTGATCGTGCGTGAGGTAGGCCCCGGGAACATGGTCGGTGATCATGGCCAGGCTGTTGGCGCGGTTGGCGCCCGGAGTTTGCTGGATGTCCGTGCGGTCAACAAGCTGGGTTGGAGTAACGGTTTCCGTTTGCGCCGATGCGGCATCGGCGGACACGGTGATGGACTGATTCTGTGACGCCAGGTGCAACTCAAAGTGCAGAATCGGGGCGGTCCCGGAGAGGACGATCACGATTTGCGTATCTGCGCTGAAGGAGACGCCCGAGACTGTGACGGCGTATTGACCCAGCGGGACGGCGTCGAAATGGAATTCGCCGCTCGAGTCGGTTTGCGCGGTCAAGGTGAAGCCAGAGTCTTTCGCCTTCAACACAATCTGGATGCCGGAAACCGGGCGATGCTGGGGATCGTGGACAATGCCGCGGACGGTGCCAAAGACGGTGGCGAAAGCAGTGAAAGCAGCAAACAAGAAGAGCATGAACGACAAAATGCGTTTCATAAGGTCTGAATCTCCTTAATAGGATCACTCGCGCGGCATGCTGCCGCGGCGCGGGTTGAACAGCGAGTTTGTGAGGAGATAGCGGCGCGTCAGGCGGCCGCGAAGACGAAGCGAGGGGGAGGAGAGAGAGGTTCGATGGAGCGCGGAAAATCCAGAGCTATTGCTGATCCGATTGGCGACTTGACGGCCGCAGGTGTTGCGATCATTACCGGCTGGGGTAGGACGAAAGTGATGGAAACAGCCAGCGAGCGGTCAGTGTCGTGACAGCAAGACATGGAGCACGCCATCATTCCGGACATGTCAAGGCCGCAGTCCATGTGATTCGATGGCGTGGCGGGAGATTTGTGGTGATGATGCGCAGCAATCGCGCACTGGCCGGACCTGCAGCACGCGGATTGATACGACGACCAAGCGGCTCCCGCAAGCGGGGCGTACAGTAAAACGACGACCAGCAGACAGATAGTTGCGGAAATCGAACGACAGCGACGTTGGTCCCAGAGGGTCATTGATTTTCCGATGGCCACTAAATAATACGCCAAAAAGAGCGCTCTTGCAGCAGGCCGGCTGAAGCCCAATCCTGCTCTCATCCGTTAGCAGGAATGGAAGGGCGCAGCTTTCGAAACTTGACTTGAGATGCGGTGCGTCGCAGACTCGAACCATGGCGCATATTTATATTCGTTTGGATTTCGGCACCGACGAGGAGAAGGCGCAGCAGGCGCGGCATAAGCTCGACGGCTGGAAGCAGGCGTTTCGTCTGGATAAGCGGCTACTCTACAAACTTGATCGTCCGGAGAGCGGAGCGGGGGAGTCGGTTTCGAGGTCCGAGCCGGTAGAGAAGCCCGCCCCGGCCGCGAAATCTGCGGGAAAGAAAGCAGCGAGTCCGAAGGCAAAAACCGCCGCCAAAGCGAGCGAGCCTGCAGCAGAGAAATCATCGTCAAGCGCCGACGGCAAGGTCGCCTTGCTCGTGAGGCTCTATTTTTCTTCGCACGAAAAGCTTTCCGAGCAGCGCTGGCTGGACCGCATCCCCTCCGAAGAGCCCTTCAAGAGCGCCTCCCCGAAAGTTGTCCACCAGAACGATCCGGAATTCGAATCCACGGACCAGCAATTCGAGACTCTCGCGTAATTTGAGCGAGGCATGGTTTTCTTGATTTGTGAATTCAAGGCCAAATTGGCCTCAAAATTCCGAGCATCAGATTTGGCCCCCAGCACCAATTTGGACTGACGCTGATGGAATTCCGGTATAATTGAATCCCGCGGAGGCGCAATTCCAAACTTCAACTCTCGAGGGCAGAACGAATGGCGTTACAAACGCGCGTCAGAGTGGCAAGGCTTGACGCCCCCAAGCTTCAGGGCCTCGATCCCGATACGCTGGTTCGCATTTACCGCACGATGTTCCTCTCGCGCAGGCTCGACGACCGCGAGATTCAGCTGAAACGCCAAAACAAGATCTACTTCCAGATTTCCAGCGCGGGGCACGAAGCCGTTTGTGCCGCCATGGGACTCTTCCTGCGGCCGGGGATTGACTGGATTTATCCGTACTACCGCGACCGCGCGCTCTGCCTCATGCTCGGCGTAACGCCGCTGGAAACTCTTCTCGCGGCTGCGGGGGCGAAGGACGATCCCAGCTCCGGTGGCCGCCAGATGCCCTCGCACTGGGGACAGCCCAAGTTGAACATCGTAAGCAAGTCTTCGTGTACCGGCACGCAATTCGTACAGGCGGTGGGGGCGGCGGAAGCGACGCTCTATTACGAAGGGCGCCCCAAGGCGCTGGCGCAAGCGAAAAGCGCGCCCCTTGGCGAACACGTCCATCACGAGCGCGACGAAATCGTCTACGTGTCTGGCGGAGACGGAGCGACCAGCGAAGGCGAATTCTGGGAATCCTTGAACGTGGCTTGCGGCAAGAAACTTCCTCTGCTGTACCTGGTGGAAGACAACGGTTACGCTATTTCCGTGCCGGTCGAAGTGCAGACGGCCGGCGGGAGCATTTCGAAACTCGTGCGCGGATTCCCCGGCCTTCACGTGGCCGAGTGCGACGGCACCGATCCGGTCGAAAGCTACTCCGTGTGCAAGGAAGCGGTGCAGTATTGCCGGGAGCGTCGCGGTCCCGCGCTGATCCACGCGCACGTGACGCGTCCGTATTCCCATTCGCTTTCCGATGACGAAAAACTTTATAAGTCCGCTGAGGAACGCGAAGAGGAGGCGCGCCGCGATCCGATTTCAAAGTTTGCGTTATTTCTAGTGCGAGAAGGCATTCTGGATCAGAAGCAGATCGAAAACCTCGAAGCGGAAATCGACAATGAAGTGCGAGAAGCCGCTGACCAGGCGCTGGCTGCGGAGGAGCCGTCCACTGATTCGATTCGAATGAACGTGTATTCGCCGGACATCGATCCGGCGTCAGCGGCGTTCGAAGCCGAACCGAAATTGCACGGTGCGCCGAAGACCATGGTGGAAATGGTGGCGCTGACTCTGGCTGACGAAATGGCGCGCGACGAGCGCATCACCGTTTTCGGCGAGGACGTCGCCGACGCCAGCCGCGAAGAAAGCCTCAAGCACGTGAAAGGGAAGGGCGGCGTCTTCAAAGCCACCGCCGGACTGCAGCGCAAATACGGCCACGACCGGGTGTTCAATACGCCGCTCGCGGAAGCCGGCATCGTCGGGCGCGCCTTGGGGATGGCCACTCGCGGATTGAAGCCTGTCGCGGAAATCCAGTTCTTCGATTATATCTGGCCGGCGATGATGCAAATTCGCGATGAGTTGTGCGTGATGCGCTGGCGTTCGAACGGCGCGTTCAAAGCCCCCGTAGTCCTTCGTGTGCCGATCGGAGGATACCTCACCGGGGGCGGAATCTATCACAGCCAGAGCGGCGAATCGATTTTCGCGCACTGCCCAGGGCTGCGCATAGTGATGCCATCCACCGCGCTGGATGTCGCGGGTCTCTTGCGCACGGCCATCCGCTGCGACGACCCGGTGATGTTCCTGGAACACAAGCATCTTTACCGTCAGCCCTACAATCGCTCGGAAAATCCCGGGCCCGATTTTACGATTCCGTTCGGCAAGGCCCGCACCGTGAAAGAAGGCAGCGACCTCAGCATCATCACGTATGGCGCGTTGGTGCATCGAACGGAAGTCGCAGCGGCGCAACTCGACCGCGAAGGTATTTCGGTGGAGATTGTTGACTTGCGCTCGCTCTTGCCCTACGACTGGCACGCGATCGCCGCGACGGTTCGCAAGACTCACCGCGTCATCGTGGCTTACGAAGACATGCTGAGCTGGGGCTATGGCGCGGAAATCGCCGCGCGCATTGCCGACGAACTTTTCGAGGAACTAGACGCCCCGGTCCGCCGCGTCGCCGCCATGGACACCTTCTGCGCCTATCAGCCCAAGCTGGAGGACGTGATCCTGCCCCAGACCAATCACATTACAGCGGCGGTGAAGCAGCTTCTGGAATATTGAGGGGATTGGCTTTGCACTGTCGGGCGAGGAAACTTTTTCAGTGGCATCCTCGTATCTATAATTGGGGACGCCAGATAAAATAGCCCTGTGGAGGTGACCCTATGACTTGCCCAAACTGCCAAAAAGATATCGCTGTCGGTTCGCGATTTTGCTATAACTGCGGCGCCAAGCAGCCGGAAACTCCTCCGCCCGGCTTCTCGCCGCAAACGGGCGGCAAGAAGAAACTGATGCGCTCCAGCACCGACAAAAAGATTGCGGGTGTGTGCGCCGGCCTCGCCGATTATTTTGACCTTGATCCCACGATCGTGCGGGTGATTTGGTTTCTTGCCGTATTCTTTGCCGGGACCGGCTTCCTGGCTTACATCATTCTCTGGGTCGTTCTGCCCGTTGCACCGGCTGGCGTGATACCAACTTCGGCGACTGTCACTTACTAGGCCACTGACGAAAGCCAAACCTTCCTCATTACTTGCGGGACTAGTTTTTATTCTCTTGGGCATAGACTCAAGTCTATTGCTTCTGAGTAGCTCGTGATCCGCTCCGAATGGGAGATTCGCGGCAACTCTCTAACCCAAGCCATAGCGCGAACATGCCCAAGTCACAACTAACACGTTGAGTTGTTGTACCAACGCAGGACTCGGAGAGCGCGGAGTGTGTTCCAGCGGCTTGCCCCGCCGATATCGGTCTCCATCTCCAATGGAATATGTTCGGGATGAAGGAGGTTCAGCGGCCAGCGCCCGTTCTGGTGGCGGCGCTCGATCACGATTTTGATGGCTTCACGCACGCGGCTGTCGGGTTTGATTCCTGCATTTCGCAGATAGTCGAGTCCGCGCAAGACGTCGTAGTGCCAAAACGTCGGGAACGAGAAACGCAGCCAGCGTTTGTCGATGATTTTGCCGGTTCGAAGCGAGAGGAACATGCGGCGCTCGAGCAGATAATTTTCGGCCCTCTTGCGGGCCTTAGTGACGGCCGCCGATTTGCGCCCTGCTCGTTCGTATTCGAGCAGTCCTTCGAGCACGCAGATGGTGGTATGGAACGAGGAGCGCCGGCTTTTGGGTGCTTCGCAGTTCCAGCCGCCATCTTCGAGCTGCTCGCCCAGGAGTTGATTGGCCAGTGCGTCGTTTGGCTCCTTGAAATACGCGCCGATGCCCAGGATTCTGCCGTTGATGCAGGGCTCCGTTTCGCCGTGAAGGTAAGGCCGGTTGTTGAGCGGTTTGAACACGAGCCGCTTGTCGACGCGGTCGATCATTTTGCGAGCCTCCTTGCTGGTGGGGTCGAGACCGAGGTCCTTCAAAACGACGAGACTGTAGAGGGTAATAAGGTCCCACTTCGGCCCGTCGCCCCAGTGGCCGGCAAGAGATTGGAGGGCGAGAAGTTGGGCTCCCCAGCCTTCGGTTGCGACGCGCGACCGCTCGGCTGCAATCGCGTTGGGGGCTTCACCAGTGAGGTCCCTCATGACCTGCCAACGGATGACCTGGTCAGAATCGAGGAGCCATTTAATGTGCGCGGGTCGGGGTGCGTAATCGTGTAGGCGCATTGGTCCGTTATAGCATGTCGTGTGTAAGTTTTGACTCGTGCCCCGAGCGGCGTTCACCTTGACTCCTGTGGCAGAAGGGGGGCAAGAAGCCTTCTGGGCGGATTGTCGGTAAGCCGGAAGTAATCGCCAGACTCTTTGGGCCGCTTCTTAGGCTTCTGGGGATTATCGAACAAGCGGATGTCACGCTTGTCGTCTTGCTTTCGAACTGCGCGCTGGCCGACGGGAATTACTTGGAGAGCTTCGAATATCTTGCAAACCGCGAACTGCCTCCGCGTTCGAACAAAAGGTGGTCGAGCGACAATAATCCTGCGCCGACCGTGGCGAGCGCAAAGCTTCCGGCCAGCATAGCGAGCGGGAACTCGTAGTTGTGCACCGCCAGGTAGCCGCCGGCGCTGTGGACTTTCCAAATCGCCACGCCCATTTCGATGGCCAGCAGCAGCGCCGCCACCCTCGTAAACACTCCCAAGACCAGGAGAATCGCGCCGAACACTTCCATCACGCCGGAAACGTAAACGAAATATCCCGGCAAACCGTGCTGCACGAAGAAGCCCTGCATCCCGGCCGCGTTGTGCGCCAGCTCCGGATAGCCATGGGAGAAGAAAATTAGCGCGAGAGACAGGCGGAGAACCAGCAGCCCCACCGGCTGAAGGGAATTGAGGGACTTCATGAAAGGTTCCTCCGCGATTCGCTGCAAGATAGGATTCGAACGCTTGGGGATTTTAGCAGATAACAAACCGCCCACGTGCAACGGCGGTGTCCGCGGCGTTTCAGGTACAATCTTAAACAGGCTGCTGAAATACTAATCAACTTGTCATTCCGAGGGTGGGGTTGCCCGAGGAATCTGCTTTCTCAACGACGAGGGCGCCACGTTCGAAGGCCATGCATGAAAAGGAAACTCCTGATTGCCGTGCCGTTGCTCGCCTTGGTGACTCTGGTCGCCTGGATGTTGCGTCCCAAGCATGAAACGCTGGGCGAAGCCTTTGTCAGCGAGAAAGTCGCTCCTCTTTTGAGCGGTATCGCGCAGGTCCGCGAGCAAGTAGGAATGTTGCATTACGGCGAGCGCGTGGATGTCGTCGGCAGGCGCAATGACTACATAAAGGTGCGGACGAACGCCGGTACAGTCGGCTGGGTGGAGAGCAAGCAGTTGATGGAGCCAGCCTTGTGGCAGCGCAGCATCAAGCTGGTGGATCAAACACGCGGAATGCCGGTGCAGGCGCGCGGCCGAACCAAAGTCTCAACCAATTTGAAGGTGTTGCCTGGGCGGACAGAGGCGCGGCTCTACCAGTTCGGGCGAAACGTTCCCGTGGAGGTTATGGGGCGCGCCGTGGCCGATTGGGTGCAAGTCGCGGATGAAAAAGACGTTTCGAATGATCCGCAGGAAACGAAAAAAGAGGACTGGTTTCTGGTCCGCGGCGTCGCTACGCGGCCTCCGGGGGAACCTTCGGCTCGAGGCGCCGAATCCACAAACACCACGCAACCCGGAGATCAAACCGTGCCGATCGCCGGCTGGGTCGTCGCCCGGTTCGTCGAATTGGATCTGCCGGATCCCGTTCGCGAAGGCGCGGCATCGGCAAATCTGCGCCCGGTGGCTTGGTTTGAACTGAATCGCGTGAGCGACCCCTCGGGCGACAAGCCACAGTATCTTGTCGCCGCAGGGCGCGGGCCGGAAGGCCAAGTCTGCGATTTTACGTCGCTTCGCGTTTATACGTGGTACGTCAAGAAGAGCCGGTACGAGACCGCGTTCATCGAAAACGATCTGTGCGGGGAGATGCCCGTGCGCATTGGCAAAGGCCCTAAGGGCGAGCCCCAATTTCATTTCAATGTGATTGGCGGAAACAAAGACGAACGTGTCTACCGGCTGATGCAGACCGTCGTCCGGCGCGTGCGGCAACCGGGCGAGGCTGCAGGGAAACGGGCTCCAACGAAACCCGCCAAACGCGCACGGAAGTGAGATGCAGTTTCAAGATTCAAGCGCCTAGACGGAGAGCGAGACGATGACGCTGCATATCAGCGAAGCCGAAGTGCGGGCAGTGTTAACCATGCGCATGGCGGTGGAAGCCGTGGAAGAAATTTCCCGCAAGCAAGCTACCGGAGAAGTGGTGGTGCATCCGCGCAGACGATTCGAATTGCCCGGCGGAGGATTTTTCCACTACATGGCCGCGGCGGACTTCTCGATGGGCTTTGTCGCGATGAAACAGTACACCTATGTGTGCGGCAAGCTTCGGTTTCTTGTTCCTCTCTACGAGATGACCACGGGAGACTTGCTTGCGCTCATCGAAGCGGACTACATGGGTCAACAGCGGACTGGCGCAGCCTCCGGAGTAGCCACAAAATACCTGGCGCGCAAGGATTCACGCGTGGCGGCGATCATCGGCACCGGCGGCCAGGCAAGAACGCAGCTCGAAGCGGTTGCGGCGGTTCGAAAGCTGGAATCCGCGCGCGCCTATGGGCGCGATGCGGGGAAGCGTGAAAAGTTCTGCGCGGAGATGTCTGCACGGTTGCGCATTCCTGTCCAAGCGTGCACATCAGCGGCAGAGGCGGTGCGCGGCGCGGACATTGTCTCCACCGCCACCACAGCCTCGCTGCCGGTGGTCAGCGGCGCGGACCTCGCGCCCGGAGCGCACATCAACGCCATCGGAGCCAATCACGCACACAAGCGCGAACTGGACGACGAGGCAGTGGCGAGCGCCGACATCATTGTCGTGGATTCCGTGGAACAGTCGCGGCAGGAAGCCGGCGATCTGATTATTGCTTTTCATGGCGATGAGATTTGCTGGACCGGGGTCAAGAAACTTTCCGAAATTGTCGCGGGAAAAGCCAGCGGCAGAACCAGCGATTCGGAAGTCACGCTTTTCAAATCGAATGGCATCGCGTCCTGGGATCTTGCCGTGGCCATGAAGGTCTATGCGATAGCACGAGAAAAAAAGCTCGGCAGGGAACTGCCGCTGTGGAGCGAGTTGCATGGAGCTTGATGGAAAATTCTAATTAAACTGAGGAGCGACAGGAGGAGAGCATGAACAGACTGCTCCGCAGTTATATTGGACTGATCGCGCTTTTGGTTTTGCTCGCAATAAGCACCACGGCCGGTGCCCAAACTCCCAGTCTGCCCAAAATAGAATCCAAGCTGCTGCAAGAGGACTTCCAGATTGCCCGCACGGCTCTCGAACAAGGCCATTCTGGCATCTACCGCTACACCCCTAAAATCGAACTTGATCGAGCATTCGATGCCGCAGCCAAAAAGCTCGACCGGCCAATGGATTCGCTTGAGTTTTACCGAATCCTGGCGCCTGCGATCGCCAGAATAAAATGCGGGCACACAGGCGTGCTCCCTCCCCAAGACCTCTTACAGGCCATGGACCAGACGATCCCTTTATTCCCATTTGACGTCGAGGTGCTAAACGGGAAGGTTTACGTGGCTCGCGAATACTTGCCTCATGAGCAAAAGTTGGCGGGACTGGAGATCCGCCGCATCAACCAGATGGGAATCGACCAGATACTCTCGACCATGCTAGCGGCAACCCCAGGTGACGCAGATTCACAAACCGTACGTCCGTGGCGCATCGCACACCAAGGGATTTTTGCCTTTCCTCGGATGCTTTTCAGCCTGTTGGGGATCGAAGTCCCATTTCAAATCGACTTCCGAGATCCAACTACTGGTAAGAAGAGAACTCTAAAGCTGAGCGGAGTCACTGGGCCCGACCGGGGGAACATCGCCGCGGTCCGCTATCCTCAGGACAAAAAGCCCGACGGCAACGCTAGCTTAAAGTTTTTGGACGGCGGCAAAATCGCGGTTCTGACCGTCCGGGAGTTCTCTGGCACGGCGGAGACGAAACCTCTAAGCGACTATTTTGATGATGCTTTCCGGCAGATTCACGAACATAACTCCGAAAGCCTGATCATCGATGTGCGAAACAATGGCGGTGGCAACGACGACCTGGGGAAGAAGCTTCTTTCATTTCTCGTCGATCAACCCTTCAAGTACTACGATGACCTAATCTTCAATGCACGTGAGTTCGACTTCTTCCGCTACGCTGATGGTGCCCAACCCATACCCGCGGACATGGTTGAAAGACGCGCGGATGGAAAGTTCCACGATATCAAGCATCCCAATCTCGGAATCCAGCAGCCCTCCCAACCCAATTTCTCGGGTAAAGTGTTGGTGCTCATGAATGGCGGCAGTTTTTCAACAACTTGCGAATTCCTGTCAAACTTGCATTACCGGAAACGCGCTAGCTTCGTGGGCGAAGAAGCTGGAGGCGGCTATTACGGCAATACTTCGGGGCGCGCTGTTCTGGTTGTCCTGCCCAACTCCAAAGTAGCGGTCAGAGTTCCGCTGCGAACCTATTACCTGGCCGTTAAAGATGGGAATCCCAACCGCAGCATTTTGCCCGACTACGAGGTTAAACTCTCAATCAGCGACCTTCTATCCGGCAACGACACGGTCTTGGCGCGAGCGATTGAACTGGCGCCGTAGCAAAGACAATAAGATTTCCCCGGTTTTTCACTTCTCGATGTTTCTGCTATAGATGACGAGTTTCCCTTTGCGCTTGGAAGTCGCCACCAACCGCGGCGATTTGGCCTAATTACCCTTGTGCTGTAGCTTGCGGCGCAAGGCGTCATGCAAACGCGCCTTCAATTCGTTCGGTAGTTCAACCGCTTTCGAATCGCAGAAAACCTTCACCGTCAGCCTGGTCTGGTCGACCACCATCTTGCACTCCTCGCAGCACTCCAGATGGCGTTCGAGTTCCTGCTTCATCGCTACGTCGAGATCGCCGTCGATATAATTCGAAATCTCGCGAATGACGTTCTGGCAATTCAATTTGTGCCACCCTGCCGGAAATAACGATTCAGCTTCTGGCGTAGTTTGAGCCGAGCCCGCAACAGCCGGGATTTTACAGCAGGAATCGAAATACCTAGAACCTTGGAAGTTTCTTCGGTGGAAAGTTCCTCGACGTCGCGCAGCACGAACACAACACGAAAATCCGGCTCGAGCTTGTCTATGACCTCGGAAAGGATTTCGTGCATTTCCGTCTGCGCAAACCGCTGCTCCGGGCTGGGCCCCCAGTCCTCAACTTCGCGGGGCATCAGGTCTTCCTCGCCTTCGACCGGTTCGTCGAGAGAGAACTGATTCGGGCGCCGTTTGCGGAGCCGCATCAGCGCTTCGTTCGCGGCAATGCGGACGAGCCAGGTGTAGAAGCGAGAATCTTCCTGAAAATCCTTCAAGTGGGAATAAGATTTGAGAAAGGCGTCTTGCATCGCGTCTTCGGCATCCTCGCGGTTGCGAGTGATATTCATGGTCAAGCGAAAGATTTTTGCTTCGTAGCGATTCACGAGTTCTTCGAATGCTTGCGCGTCGCCGCGCTTGGCGGCGGCCACAAGCAGATGTTCGTCGTCGCGCGCGACGGTGGAAGGCAGGCGGTGGGGATTCGGTGTGCTCAATGGTTTAAACGCGCCGATTGGCGGCCACGTCATCGCTTTCGAAGTTACAAAGGTAGCACAGAGCATCGAACACTTCTCCGTCCTCCTCTTTTGATGATGCTGCTATCAATGAGATTCAAGAAATCGCGTAAAGTTACGGCCTGGCACAACGTGAAAATGACATGGCGGAAATAGCACGGCATCACGTGCCGATGCAAAACCGCACACAAGTTATTTGTTGTGAATTACTTAGAATGCTTGTGAGCCCGCCCTTATGCTTCCGGTGCCCCGCAAGGATGCCCATGACGCTCTGGCCGCCTATTGCGAAAAGCGCGCTAGCCAGTTCAAGAGTAAGTAGTAAAATCAAAAGCCAAAGAAAGCTGGCGCAATGCGAACACTCCCAGACCACCTCCGCAAAGGCATGAAGCTTGTGATCGTCGGTTGTAATCCGAGCGAGTCCTCGGTCCGCGTTGGACATTACTATGCCGGGCGGGGAAATGAATTCTGGCCCATGATTTATGAGAGCGGAGTTGTGCCCGAGCCCTTCGACTATCACGACGACAAGCGGGTGATCGAATTTGGCGTGGGACTTACCGACCTGGTGAAGCGCCCCACGAAAGGGATCGAGGAACTGAAGCGCGAAGACTACGCCGAAGGCCGCATCGTCCTGTCGCAGAAGCTCGAGGAATTTGCTCCTCACGTAGTAGCCTTTAACGGAAAACTTACTTACGAACAGTTTTCGCAGCGAAAATGCAAGTACGGCATTCAAAAAGAAGCGCTCTACGGCGCGCGCGTGTACGTGCTGCCTTCCACCAGCGGCGCGAATACCGCGGGCAGGAGCGAGAAGCTGAGGCATTTTAGAAAGCTGGCGCAACTCGTGGCCCGCATTGCGAAAGAGCACGAGACGCGAAGCCACTGAACGGAGTTCGCCGTGAGCAACACTCCACAACCCGCGCAAGCGCCGGTCATTCTGGAAGGAAAGCACGATGGCATCGCCACTCTGGTATTGAACCGCCCGGAGCGGTTGAATGCGCTAAACAACGAACTGGCGATGGCCCTCAATGACGCGCTCGGCCGCATCGCGCAGGATCAGAGTGTTGGAGTGGTGGTCATTACCGGCGCGGGGCGCGCCTTTTGCGCCGGAGGAGACCTCGGCACGCTGGGGAAGAGCCGACAGAGCGGCACGATAGATCAAGTGGAGCCGCTGCTGCGCGCCGGGATGCAGATGGTCCTCAAGATGCGCAACATGCCTCAGCCGGTGATCGCGGCCGTGAACGGCGCCGCGGCGGGCGCAGGACTGAACATCGCGCTGGCTGCGGACATCCGAATCGCAGCGGAAGAAGCCACATTCGGGCAGACGTTTTCGAAGGTTGGACTATTTCCTGACTATGGCGGAACGTATTTTCTGCCGCAGCTGGTGGGGCGCGCGAAAGCCGCGGAACTCTTCTACACCGGCGACATCATTGATGCGAAAAGCGCGCTCGCGATCGGCTTGGTCAACCGGGTCGTCCCTGGCGCGCGGCTCGAAGCGGAAGTGAAGGCGCTTGCACAAAAGATCGCCGGTGGTCCTGCGCTCGCTATCCGCGCGGTGAAGAGAGCTCTCTTTGCCAGCGGAGAAAGCGAGCTGTCCCAAGCCCTCGACAATGAAGTGCAGGAACAGATGCGTTGTTTTTTGTCGGAAGATTGCAACGAAGGAATCCGCGCGTTCTTCGAAAAGCGGCCGCCAAAGTTTCAGGGCCAGTAGCATTCCCGTTTCCAACTCCACGACGCGTATACTTGACGAAGCTGACGAAGACGCAAGACGCGCGCGAAGAAACTCTTGCTTTAATGAAAAAGCGCCCACCGATCTGGAAGGGAAAATAGATGGATGAATTGGAAATCGCGCCAGCCGACGTAAGGGCGCGGCTGGACCGTGGAGAAAAATTGTTTCTCCTTGATGTTCGCGAACCCTGGGAGCACCAACTTTGCCGGATCGAGGGCGCGAAACTTGTGCCGCTCGGTTCGCTGGCGGCGAGCCTGCCGACGCTTCCGGATGTGGACGAAGTGATTTGCTATTGCCATCATGGCATGCGCAGTCTGGATGCAGCGGCGTGGCTGCGGTTTCAAGGCGTCGAAAAGGCAAAATCTCTGTCCGGCGGAATCGAACGCTGGTCCGTGGAGATCGATCCCAAAGTTCCGAGATACTAATTCTGATGAACCAGCCTAGCAAGAGTTCTTGCAGCGATGATTCTCCGATCGGAGAGCGCCGGATGCATGTGAAGACGATCGCGGTGATTGGCGCGGGCACGATGGGGCGGGGGATTGCCTACGCGGCCGCGTTCGGCGGCTATAACACGGTCCTCGAAGACGTTTCGCGCCATGTGCTCGAACAGGGTGTCGCGTGGATTCGGCAATCCTTCGAAGAAGGAGTTGTACGAGGCAAGGTCGAAGGCGGCGTCAGGGATAAAGCGCTTTCGCTGGTTTCCACCGCGGGGAACGTGGAAGATGCCATCCGCGACGCGGACCTAATCATCGAAGCGGTTCCGGAAGAGCTGGAGATGAAACTGGAACTGTTCACCATCTTCGACAAATTCGCAAAGACCGGCGCGGTTTTTGCGAGCAACACTTCCTCGCTTTCGATCACGGATTTCACCGACGTCACCATTTCGCGGGATCGCTGCATAGGCATGCATTTTTTCAATCCCGTGCCGAAAATGAAGCTCATTGAACTGGTCCGCACGCCGCATACTTCGGATGAAACGGTGGCCACGTGCCGAGAAGTCGCGCTTCGCATGGGGAAAGAAGTGGTGATCGTTAACGAGGCTCCCGGATTTATCACCACGCGCGTGAACGCGTTGATCGGCAACGAAGCATTCAACATGCTCGAAGCGGGAATCGCCACGCCGGAAGACATCGATAAAGCGCTGAAACTTGGCCTCAATCACCCCATGGGCCCATTCGAGTTGGTTGATCTTGTGGGGCTCGACGTGCGGCTCAAGATTCTGGAATATCTGCATCAAACGCTGGGCGAAAAGTACCGGCCGAATTCCTTGCTGCGGCAATACGTTCAAGAGGGACGGCTGGGCCGGAAGAGCGGGCGCGGCGTTTACGATTACCCGGAACAAAAAGCGGCAGAAAAAAAAGCGTGAGGGCCGGAGAGAATGGACTGATTCCACGATGAAACCACTCGCAGAAAGAGTCGTCATTCAGCAGGGCGACCTGACGGAAATGGCTACGGACGCCATCGTCAACGCGGCGAACAACGACTTGATCCTGGGCGCGGGCGTCGCGGGAGCCATTCGCCGCAAAGGCGGAGAAGAAATCCAGCGCGAGTGCGAAGCGATCGGCAGCATTCCGGTGGGCTACGCGGCGATCACCACGGGAGGAAAACTGAAGACGCGATTCGTGATTCACGCGGCCAGCATGCAACTCGGCGGCAAGACGAACGCAGACGCGCTGCAGCGTTCGACAGCGCATTCCTTGAAAATCGCCAATGAGCGGGGCTTGAAGACGATCGCTTTTCCGGCAGTCGGTACCGGCATTGCGGGATTTCCATTGAAAGACTGCGCGGAAATCATGCTTCGCGAAGCGGCACAACACCTGCGGGGCGAAACTTCCCTCGAAACAGTTTACTTCGTACTTTTCGACGAAGCGGCGCAAGGAGTGTTTGAGCGAGCCTGGCGAAAAATCCAGGCCGAACCCGCTGCAGATTCCGCGGGAGCCAAGGGCGCGTGACGCCGCTCGCGGAATTGCTTGCAGCTCGGATCCGGCGCTTCGGCCCGCTGACATTCGCGGATTACATGCGCGAGTGCCTGTACCATCCGGCGCACGGCTATTACAGCAAAGCAGAGTCGCAGCGATTCGTTGATTACTACACCAGCGTGGACGTGCATCCCATTTTTGCGCGTCTTCTTGCGCGACAGTTTTTGGAGATGTGGCAAAGCCTCGGTAGTCCAGCGGAATTTGCCCTTGTTGAGGGGGGCGCAGGAGTGGGGCGGTTCGCAGGCCACGTTCTCGATTTTTGCGAGGGGAAGTTGGCCGATTTTTATGCTGCGCTTCGCTACGTTGCCGTGGAGCGCTCCGTCTCGCGGCGGGAGCAGGCAAGGATTCGATCGAATCAGCACGCGGACACTGGGCATTTCACAGCTGCGGCCGAAGTTCCCGCGCACATCGATGATGGATGCTTCTTTTCCAATGAATTGGCCGATGCGCTGCCGGTGCATCGGGTGGTGATGGATGGCGGCGCGACGAAAGAGATTCTCGTTGGCTTCCGCGACGGACGTTTTACAGACGTTTTGGGACCGCTCTCGACTTGCGGCATTTCCGAATATTTTGCGGCGCAAGGAGTTACCTTGCAGGAGGGCCAGCACGCGGAAGCGGGACTGGAAGCGTGCGACTGGATCGGCGAGATCGGGCGACGACTGAAGCGCGGCTACGTGCTCACGATCGACTACGGCCATCCCGCGGCGGACCTGTTTGACGAGCACCATATGCGCGGCACGCTTCTGGCTTATCAAAATCACCGGGCGAGCGAGGATTTTTATGCCTTGCCCGGAGAGCAGGATTTGACGGCGCACGTCAATTTCACGGCACTGGAATCCTGGGGAAAACGAGCGGGCCTGGAAACGGCGGGCTTCACTTCGCAGACGGCGTTTCTGCTGGCGCTCGGGGAGGGAAATGAGTTCGCCGACCTTTACGACGAAGGACAGTCCGAGGCGGAGCGCACCAAAGCGCGGCTGCAACTGAAGACGCTGATTCACCCTGAAGGCATGGGAGAACGTTTCCGGGTGCTCATCCAGCGAAGGGGAGTGTCTGGGGCACAGCTCACCGGTTTATCGGGGAGTGCCCTGCGGAAATAACTGGCACCGCCTCCCCCCCTTTTTCATAAGTGTTCATTCTAAAGGGGGATAAAGTCCTTTAGAATAAACACTTCTATAAGTGTTGATTCTGATGATAGTTACGGTCGTATTTTTTTGGGCATTTTAGAAGTGTTGATTCTACATAACTTAGCCGGACCGGTGCTTCGGGCCAGCGAGACAGAAAACACTGCGAACGGGATGGAAGGAAAGAGATTCACCGGAATCTGGAGTGCCCGAAAAAAAAGCGGCAGAGAAACTGCCGCGTTCGGAAAGAATCCGCACTCTTACCTAGAAAGTAGAGTACCAGATGATGTATGGAGAATCAAGGAGTTTTTGGACGGTGGATTAGCTTCCGGTTTACGCGTTAAGCAGGGGCTTAGGCCAGGCTAGGATATGGCTTGACTTCACTGCGCGACAGATTTGAATTTGTAAGCGGTAAATGTCTTGCGGATGATTGCGTGCTTAAGGTTCAAGGAGGCGGAGCATGAGAGCGATTCTAATCTCCGTAGCGATCTTGCTTGTGTCCAGTCCGATGCTGGGCCAACAAAAGAGACGGCCTACTATTGTGGAAAGGACATTTGTTCCTGACGAGCCGCTGCCATGCGTCGCCTTTAACCGGATGGCCACTCGATTGGATGCCGTTTACAAAACCGAAGAAATCAGCAAGAGTGACTACGATGAGGGCATGAAAAAATACAAGAATGGCACGCAGGAAGAGGGCGTGGATTATTTCATCGGCGGGAAGGACAAATACCATAGGATTTCCCTACAACCGGACAAGCTCGCTGAGTTCATTCGTTGGTACGTGGTGGAGGGCGGACGCGGGCAAATGAGCACGGCCGATAGCCAATGCAGCACCGAATTAGCGGAGAGGGAAGAAAGATACTCGGGGATTTACAACCTCCGGCAGTTACAAGACGCGATGACTGTTGCGCAGGCGGAGGGGCTGTTGGCGGACGTGGCTTTGGAAGGCCAGAATGTGGTGATAAAAGCACTTTTGGAAAGTGAAGCAGCCCGCAGAAAAGACGTAGACCGCTACAACAAGCTGGTCGAAAGCGTAAACACATACAATAAGGCGGTGAACGATCTCGTTGTTACCGTGAATACGGCGATGAATGAACCGAAGGGCTCCAAGCTAGCGCCCACGTTGAGTTTCAACTTTGTTCGCCTGCAACCCATTACCTGCACGGGAAGCTCATTCGCGTTTACCAATTCGCTGGCTTACATGGCTAACGCGCGCGCAATGGCCGACGCGACCCCGACGATGCACTGTGAGTAGGCGCTGAAGGCTCCCCCGCCCGTGCAAAACGATTCCTATGGTTGAGGAGGGGCGGGCTTTTTCAGGACGGGCTTTTCGCCGGAGGCGGGTGGGGGAATGTTTGCCGAGGCCGGTTTCGCGGTGTCGGTGGCGGCGGGAGCGGCGACGGAGGTTCCGCCGCCCTCGGAGTAGGCCTTTTTCAGGTAGCCTTCGGCCACTTCTTGCGCGCCGCCGGTATTGTCGTTGGTTTGCTTCGCTTTACTGTATTCGTTGACGGCGCGCTCACGCTGCGCCAGCATATCAAAAATCTTACCGAGATAAATGTGGCTCCAGACCTCCGTCCATTTTTCGGATGGATCAGGAACGGTCTGCAAGGCTTCGCGGAAGGCGTTGGCCGCCGCCTGATAATTTTTCTGATAGAAAAAGGCCTCGCCCATGCGGAAATTCGCCAGCGGGCGGCCGGGCTGGATGGACAGAGCGCGCTGATACTGTGCCACGGCATCGTAGAAGCGGCCTGATTCGGCGAGATCCTCGCCACGCGCGATGGCCGCGCGGGCGCGCAGCCCCGTGCTGCCCTTTAGGATGACATTGTTGGGGTCAACCTTGATGCCGCCGGGCTTGGGACGGCCAAAGGTTTCGACGGTGAAGCCCGATTCCGTGCCGATCACGTCGATGGTTTTCAGCTCCGGGTTTCCTTCGGTATCGATGCGCAAATCGACCGGCATACGAAACGTGTCCAGGGGCTGCTTGATCTTGCCAACGACACGAAAGCCCTTGGGCGTGCGGTACACAACGTATTCCAGGGAGAACTCCGGCACGCCGGTTGAATTGAGCCATTGAGCGAAAAAGCCGCGCAAATTCGGCGGCTCCTTCGGGGGCTTGACGGCGGCGCGGGCGCGGCGATCGGCGATGATTTCAAAATCCTCGATGCGCGCGCTTTTTTCGGCAAAATTAAAGTAGAACTCCTTAAGGGCGGTCTTGAAGGCGACGTCACCCATTTGCGCGCGCAACATGTGAAAAAGCATGGCGCCTTTGTTCTGCACCACGGAACGGTAATCCGGGGAATAAGGAGCGAGGCGAGCGGCTTGGGCAACGGGCGCGGCATCCTCATACATCAGCGCGCCAACGGCGAACTCGTCAACGGCACGGAGTCCCGCTTCCTTGCCGGAATTTTGCTCGGCGTAAAGCGCTTCGGAGTAGCGAGCAAGACTATCGCTGATCCAGACGTCGCCCGGCGTTGCGGGCAGAACCTGAATGCCCCACCACTGCGAGGCCACCAGACGCGCAATGGTGCGGTCGCTGGCTCTCGGATCCCAGATGCGCTGGCTGAGAAGCAACACTCCGGGAGCGGCGTATTCGCGGAATGATCCGTCAGGTAATTGGATCACGGTGATAGACGGATCGGGGATGGGACCAAACATGTCTGAAAAAATAATCTCAGAGCGAGCGACGCTCTCCGCAAAGGCCTGGGCGTTGGCGGAGGCGGCGCGCGGGGCGTAAACAGCGACGTTGATGCCTTCGGCTTGCTTGGGATTAAGCTGCAGATTGCCGGCTACAAACGTGCCATGGGGCGCGAGACTCTTGCACTCGAAAGTGTAGAGAAGGCGGCGGCCTTCCACGGCGTTTTTGGCAGCCATCGGCGTGGGAGCGGAGGATTTGCCGGTCCCGGCGACCGCGAAGGACTCTGGAACATTCAAGCGGAAGGTGGCGGTATAACGATTGGAAGGGAAATTCGTAAGCGGAAACCATCGCGCAGGCAAGAGCAGGTAAGCACCATCTTTGTTAATGGCGGCGGCGCGAAGGCCGGGCACGGGGCTGTTCTCTTCATTGAAGAGCAAGCCCGAATAAGTGTAGGTGAGGGTAACGTGGCCGTCGGTGGCCACGGGTGTGGCGAGCTGGACGACGACGACAAGCGAATTCTGATTGTCGCGCTCGAAGGTGATTGCCCAATGGAGTCCAGGGAGGCGGAGATATCGTAGTGTTCGGCGAGGAAACTCGCGGGCCGGGAAACCTGCGCCTGGAGCGGCGCGGGGGCGCAAAAGCGCAGGGCAATGAAAAATACGGAAACAAAGACGATTGGGCGGCGGGCCATCGGACCCCTTTCAAATATTTTCAGCTCAGAACTAATCTACACCTATAGGATACCAAACCCATCACTTCGCGTTGCTTTTAGCCGAA
>WNFC01004144.1_pt1 | contig 24286 bp, 31 predicted proteins | sample 5400541 | NCBI WGS metagenome assembly WNFC01 (sample SAMN13153342, study PRJNA577476) | soil metagenome | isolation source: 120 cm saprolite under Douglas fir tree site 2 hole 2 replicate 1 | place: USA:California | collected 2015-04-18
TGGTGTGATAATTGGATGAGAGGTGAACAGGCAAATCGAAAAACACGAACGAGGGGGGGTCCAATGTTAGGGTCCCCTTTAGTATTGTGATCGCTCGCCCCAACAATATTAATATTAATAAGCCTGAATGCTGGAGCCCCGGGCAAACTCCGAGCGGAGAGAGAAATGTTCCAGCACGGGTGTGCTTGACGCGCCTCGGCACGGTGCGCACCAAACCGGCCAGCTCACTCCCTCTCAACCCCGCCCGAAAAGATACATGTCGTTCATTCGTCTTGCTCTTCGTAGCGCGGTAACGCGCAATCTCGCTTCCCCTTCGCTCTCCAGACTCCACCAGAGCCGCCTTCCGCAACGTGCGGCCTTCTCTGCGGCTAGCGCTCTCGACAAGGCACACATCGAAACGCGTGTATTGGATGTTCTGAAAGCCTTCGAGAAGGTCCACCCGGAAAAGGTTTGTATGGAATCAGATGTACTTATATGAAGTGTTCATGACGTGCTTTGTAGCTCAAACCCTCCGCCTCCTTCACGGACGATCTAGGTCTCGACAGCTTAGACGCAGTCGAAGTTGTCATGGCTGTCGAGGAGGTATGTTTTGTCGTTATCTTGTGTTGTTATATCATTCTTTGAACATCATGTGCTGCGCTTCTGTAGGAGTTCTCCATCGAGATTCCTGATGACGAGGCGGATGCGATTCAAACGGTGCAGCAAGGCAGGTCCAACTTTGTTTGTCGCTGCGATAGTATAGTAACCTATCCTTTGTCCCTTCAGCGATTGATTACATCGCAAAGACCCCAGAAGGTACGTTCTCTGCAACTAAACAGTAACTGGCTTTCTGAGTGACGTATGTTTGTTTAGCTCGCTGACAAGTTCGTTTATTTTAAATTCTATTACATTTTCGAACGACATACGTACCATCGTCCCCCTGCGATTAGAAAATTCGATGGTTTCTCACCACAACGAGCCCTAAAAGTGTGCTTCGCACAGATGCACCCTCTGTGTAGAATGTTATATGAGTGGATCTATTGCCACCTGCCACCTCTCAGTTCAATACTGTCACCCGGTCATGTTCCATGCAATATCTCAATATCGAGCCGAGCCAAATCTCTGGCATAGTTCTGGCATTGGTATTACACAATGACATACGGTTAATGCTTTCTGGAGTACTATATTGCTGAGAGGCGCGCCAGCCTCTCGTTACGCAGATCTGCTCTGCCTATGCAGGACGTACTCACGGCAAGTGAACAAATCCACCAGCCTTTTCCTGACTTGTTCCAGTGATTTGAGTGGGCAAGTTTGAACCTGTGATGTCTGTCGAGTATGGCTGTTTATCTTCTGAAATATGTCAATAGACATCATGGGACCAGTCATACTGCCAAACTAGATTTTGATACTGCTGAGTTTGTCATATCTAGCCCTCTTAATCCTAATCATTCGATCAGGACCCCAGTCATTCACTTGTCACGGCAATGCGTCAGTGCATATTGGAAACGGGTATTTGGACCATCATAGCCACCTTTAAACTCCTTGAAACAATATCTCTTGAGTCCAGCCGGGAGGTAAGGAATTGGCGAGGCAAGCGACCCAGGACAGGAGAAATGGCGACAACGCGTCTAAGCGCCGAAATCATTGGCAGATCATCGACGAGGTGGTCACGACGTTGCGTCGGGTGTCACTAGTAGCATTGATTTGTTCCGCTCAATTGGATCACATTCGGTGCTCGTGATGGAGGAAGGGTCACACCCCGTCTTGTATGCAAGGAGGCGCGTCAAGAGTGTAGCCGCGAGGGCCAATGCCACTTTGACGCCATCAAGTGGCGGGAGTTACCTTACCTATTGTAAAGTAGCAACCACGATCACGACAAATTTCCATCCATCGAAGTCGCCAGGTACCCAGCGCTACGGAACGGCCAATGCTTTAAGATAAATGGAGACAGGCTTATTTGAGTTGGGTCGGCAAAGCGCGAACAGCGGGTTTAACAGCCCACAAGTTCGGCACCTTTAGTTTCAAGTTTCAACAGTTTCGAAAGAAAAAGGAAGCTGCAAGGGGTGGCTGCGGCGGTTCATATAAACTTCGGTTGCATCAATTTTGTTAAGACCGACTCACTTCAAACCCGTTGCGTTCGTGGCGAACGCGCCGAGGGGTTCTGACCTGCCAGGTGCACTTGAGCACGAAGAGGCAAGTCATCAATTGCAGCGCTTGGGGCGGCGAGAATTGCAAACGAAGTTTAGTTGACAAGTGAGACCCCTGCTTCTAGTTCACATACAGTACGACCAAAGCAGAGCCGACGGCAGTACACTACCACTAATCCGGGGACACCCCGAATGTACTAGTTGACATTGCCAAATGGGAGTGCATCCACTTGCGAACTTCAACGGGGGTTTGCGATATCCCAGGGCCTGGCGGAGACCAGAGAGGCTGGTCTTCTAGCAAAAGATGCATCGATTGGTATTCCCCTGGAGCAGGTACATATCAAATGTAGCCAGCTGACTGAGAGTCGGATTGTGTGGGCGTATTGGTTTAATTTGAACGCATTACCCTCATGAGTCAGAGGAGCTGAAGCGCTAAAGATGACTTGCCCCTTTCTTTCACACGCGCTGAGCATAGAGGCGACAGAGCTCAGGAGCATATACACACCACCCCTCAGGTTATGACTCGGAGGCACTGTGGTCGATGAACCGAGGCTGCTGCAGTTGTCGGATACGGGACATGGAAGGGGAAGACACAACCTCGAAAAATCGGGAAATGCATCCCGCACCGCACAATGGACCCCCCTCTCAAGGTCTAGGCTCGATCAACCATCAACGAGCTAAGCTGACACAGTCCCAAGAGAGGTGTCTCCAATCTTCTCGGTCCGTTCGAAGGTTCTTGCCAGCAGATTACACGTCATTATTGCCGCCGCATGCCATTGTGTGTCGAGGTCTTAAGCATCACGATGTACACTGGCTCGCCGTAATTGTGACGGCATTGACACAGAAAAACCGTCTGGCGCTGCTGTACTCTACTAACCCCGACATGCGTAAGCTCCATCAGCTACCTGATACATTGACAATAATCTCAAGCCGTCACATGGCCGATGAGTTGACATCCAGAAGCTTCAAGTTACTGCAATTGATTCTCCACTGTACCCGCCGCAACTCCAGGCCACAAGGCAGAGCAGCGGTGTGCCGTCACCGCCCCAATCCCATGGGGTAAGTTGGGTGCATGGACTACGCATGGTGGCGGTCACAGGATATTGATAGGTAGGTATATGAGCAAGAATCTGATATGTATCAAGACATGGTCTGGAGGCGCAATAAATCAATGTATCATTAATAATGTACGGTATCGGTGGGGCGTGCGGTGACAGTCCTGAGTGCAACGTATCGGGAAAAGAATAACAGTTCAGAAAGCACCCTCACCAAGTAACATCGATAGGGATCGGAAGCCATGGGATGTAAACCAAAATCTTGAGACAAGACGCTCAGCGTCGCTACGCGGGAGCGTCAGCATGCCGGATAAGCGACAAGGAGTGATATTCAAAACCGACCTAAATCATGTTTCAGTCCATAGGTTGAATCGATAGTCTCTCCATATCCTGTCCACCGTGATGCCGTTGACTGGACTGATAGCGTCGGATGGCGACACCGTCACCATACTCGAGAAGAGTTGAGAGATTGTGCACTGAACGTCTCGCCATGTGCGCACGCTGAGGACAAAGGAAATCTTTGAACGCCGCAGGGATAGTGGAAAATTACTCACGATACACTGACAAGTTTCGACTGCGTTTTGATAACGTACTTGTATGTTGACCCTGCCTCCAATACCAGTGTCACGGCTTCCGTCGGTTGAAGCAAGACTATTGCGCCCGTGTTCCTCCCGTAGTCCCGCAACAGTTGAACCGTGGCACAGTCATGGGAGTCATTTGTAATGACGAGCAGGGCCTCGTAGTCTTGGGTGATTGCAGGCATGATAGACGGAGAACGAAAGTCGTCTTTGGTCGGTCGAGGGAGTAAGACCCGGGAGGGCTAGAACGATGGTGGGCGGGGAAGAACGGGTTGCAAGGGATGAGAAGGTGATATGTAGGAAGAAAGCGTGAGGGGGACACACCGATTGCCGCGGGAGACACCAACCGTACACCGCTGCAGGGCTTACGGCAAGCGAGATCGAATAAGAGGCCGTGGGGTGCCGTCCGGCAACGGTTCCTGCCTATTGCACAAGAGGGGACGTGGGGGTTCAGTGTCAGATAGCTGCGCTGTTGTCACGACAGAATGGGGGGCGTTAACCGAGGAATGGACACAGAGGTGGTGGCCACGTTGTCAATAAGGCCCTATTGTTCTGGTGTACGACAACTCGGGCAATCAACTTGGCGCGCACAGAAGAGCATATGGGAAAAGACATATAGACGGAAGGCCTCGTGTCTGACTGGTCTCGGGCAATCCTGCGACCAAAGGTGATGAATAGAAAACACGCGAGAACATCGAGGCTGAGAGGACCGCAACTGGCAAACCAAAGAGATGTTTGTTATCACTTCATCTTTCCATTTTGGCGTTATTACCGTTCACACGAGTCATGAATTTGCATAAAGCTCAGGTACTCTAGTGCACATACTTGGGATCTCTCCACCGTCCGCCCTTTTGTTGTCTGTAAACGAAAGCGATAGGGTTGGAGTGACTACTGTTGACTCAGCCGCGGAGTATCGCAGATCCGTTCGTCGTTCAGGCCACATTCTTTCTTCTGTCTTCTGCATCTGAGAGGTCCTCTCTTGGACACGTCGCACCAATCATGCGACGGGGCCTTCTCAATTGGTACCGGTACCTACCAGGTCAGTTTCACAGCTTTGAGGTCGCAATCTTGGCCCCCAGAGTTGCTGTTGCTTACCAAGTGCCCATGACATTCACGTAAGTGCTCAACAGAATGTACACCATGAGGCATTGCCTCGTCGGACAGGAATACATCGAAATTCAGAAATCGTTCCATTCGCATCAATAAGATCCGTAACATATATGATGTCCGTGTGTGTGTGTGGCTACGAGTATACAGTAAATAGAATCTTTGGCACCTTCGTCTCCAATGCTTGGCACGCGAAAGCGTCACCATTTATTGCTGTCGAGAGTCGCGATAATAGGGATCGTTGTATTCGTCGTGCCGGCTATAATTAGATTTGCTTGAGTACCCAGTCGAATGGAAGGTAGGTACCGGTGCCACTCCTCGGGGAGCATCACCGTAATGGTTGTTAAGCATCCCAGTATCGCTTGCTGTGCTTTCTTGCCTTGTGTGCGCAAAATGGCCTCCAGGTGCAGGCTCCACCCGCGCATCCCAGGGATCCGAATGATTTGCTAGGCCAACGACACTGTTCAGGCCCGTCATGGAATAAATGGAGTTAAATTTCTCGTGGTCTCCGCGTTGGCCGGAGCCATATCCGGAAACGACGGTAAAGAAGTACGTCTGCGTCGAGTTAAGATTGCGCCAGGGACGACAACAAGATAGCATACCTGAGATATGGCCAAGAGAACCCAGAGAGCCCCCATTAGGCCGATATCCACCCATGGGAAAATTTCACACATCGTTTCGCCTTCGGACGTGAGGTCTGAAACTGCGGTAAAGAACTTTTGTTCACAATTGCTTTTCGCAGTTTTGTGCCGGGATGCCGAGAGACCAATCCACACAGCTGCGATAGAGAAAGCAGCTACTGTGATAAGGCCATGCAGAGTAGTATATCTTCTGAAAAGCACAGCTTTTTCCTGTATCCGCTCGAAATGAGCAACCAAGGATATGGACAAGGAGGAGGAATGCGAACCTTGGCAACACCGATAAAACCAAGAATTTGAATCACGCCGCCGACATAGCAGATTGCGGCAAAAATCCAACGAGCAAACGAAGGGGTTGAAGCACCGACGACTGCATAGTGAGCTTTTAGCGATTGAACAAGAGATAATAGGAGTATTATTACTGTTTGGCGTGCCGATGCTGAGTGTACCTGCCACTATGCCCAGAGCAAACTGCTCTGTAAGAGTCAAGTAGATTCCGAAGTTGACGACTGGTATTGCGCAGCAACAATAATCTCGAGGTTTCATTCTGTCTGATGGATGAGGGTGAGGTCGAAAGGGTAATCAAAAAACGTCTGTCGCTTGGGTCGCTGCTGACGACGTAGGGGCTGTGCCCCGCAGCCATGTGTGACATGTAAACGTGATTCGTCACAATCACGAGATAAGGAATGTCACGCGAACCAAAAGTGACTACGAGTCGTTCGACGCTGTCGTGTTGCCTCCTACTTCTGCTCTACCTTTCCGTATGGCCCGCCTCTTATTCTTAACTATTATCTTCATCTCCTTTGTTGCAACCAATGCGAAGTTGTGGCTTTCCTCCCGGCAGCCAGTCGCTAATCAAGACGGTGCTGTCCACACTACCCAAGGTTGGAGCTGGGCCGACTGCGGTCAGTCATTTATATATCATTTACATAACCCGCAGCTCAAGCCCTCCTTTCTTTTCAAGGTTCACCCACTGATGTCATCCAGATCGAGTCCATTAGCGTCTCCCCTGACCCTCCAAAACCCGGACAGGATTTAACTGTCACTGTTAAAGCTTCGGCACAGAAAGAGATTGAAGTACGTTCCCAGGCACCGATCACTTACACCACCCATTAGTGATGCCTCTTCTCTCAGGAGGGTGCATGGGCAGATGTTATAGTAAAACTTGGCGTTGTCAAGTTATTGCAGAAACGATTCGATTTATGCGAAGAGGCGTATGTTTTCGTAACGTTGATTGTGTCTAGAATAGCAGCTGAATTTCCTCTAGGCGTAATGCACAGACCGATGTTCAATGCCCTGTTCAAGAGGGACAGTACGTGGTTGAGCATACCGTTGCTCTTCCGAAGGAGATTCCGCAGGGTGAGCTGCGCACAATATTGTCATGCGCCGTACCATTTTGACTTTGTTTTACTTAGCCAAGTTCACCGTTCACGCGCAAGGTTTCAATGACAACGAAGAGGATTTGTTTTGCGTCAATCTCAAGGTTGATTTTATGAAGAGGCCATTCCCGAAGTTATCTCTGGGCTGGTGATCGAATTATGATAGTATTGCTCATACCAGGGATTCTGCCTAGATATGCGTTTACAAGGCCCTCGTTCCTGTATCTACATATATCACACCTCTTAACGTCTCATGAAATCGATATCTGCATACCTTTGTCAACCAAATGAGCGTACACCACCTAACCGGCCTCGCAACGGATCAGACTCGCGTCTTTTTCTCTCGGTTCCTGCTGGAGAATCTACGTTGTGAGTAAATGAACAAGAGCTTCACGTCATGCATCATGGCGCCGCTTCCCCGGACACATGAACGCACAGCATCGCATCTTGCAATGAGTGACAACAACCGCCTCGGCACAGAATACGATTATAATGTTCTTTAAAGGACAAGAAATTTGTCAGAACGAACCCTCATCGTATTCTCCCTCTTCGACACTGTCAGTCACAGCCACCAAATGTCCTACAATTACGATGTCGCCTTCCGGTTCGTGAACGACACGCAGTGGACTGCCACCTTGGAAGCCTGGGGTCCTAATCCCCAAGGTCGCGGCAATGGAGTGATGCTCATTCTTCGACCCCAGGAGAGGGTCGCGTTCATGCAGAATGCGAACATATCCTATTATTACTGTGTTCGCCATCACGGAATCGAAGCTGGTTTCTCGTAAGTTGCACAAGACTCTAGTGGCCTGATTCTCTACTAAATCGTGATCAAACTAGCACTAGGATCGTTGTGGACACACCGATGAATATCTCGGAGATTATTCCGCACACGCTGCCGCCCAACTATCTGACCATGACGCCTTGGTCGCCTGGAGCGGGCGTCATAGTGAGAAGATATAGACCATTAACCCACTATGTGAATGGATGGTAGGTTGGTTGGAGCTGCGCATCACTCACTATCTTACAATGACTTTTGTTTCAGAATCCATAGTGATTCGACCTCGCTTCGCTTGGGTGTTGGGTATTGATGAATTGAATTGTTGCTGTATTGCTAGGGAGATGAATGAGGGGCAGTCATAAACACGTAATCAGTCACAAGAATCTCGAGGGGCGTTAGCCGTTCTCACGGTCCTTTGTTCCACCGTATAACACTACAACACCCAACAGTAGCTGCGTCAATAAAAACCTCAGTGATTGATAAAATCTTTCTTCAGACAACGGTCATCATTGTCCTCGACTGAGATCCACAATCAAGTCAACTCGACTTTGGGTGCAACGTAATTGATCGACGCCTCAAATGTCACTCGCAGACTTGACTCGGAATGCGTTTCAAAGCGGCCTGTCTCCCGCGAAGGCGAGTCTTCAGAGCCCCGCATCTTGAGAAACCTTGTTGATATTTTTCGCTGTTAGTGGGTTAGCCTGTGCCAGATGTTCTTGTGGCGCGGGAATGCACCGCATACCCTCGCATTGGCAGGCTTAGAGGCGGAGATCAGTAGTCAGTAGCAGTCACATGTGTTGAAAAAGCGGCTCAGCGAGCTGAACTCTTACTAGGTTCTGTGCTGATGCTCTTTGAGTATTATCCTGGGGACACTGTGCTGCAAGCATACCTGAAGGAAGCCATCCAACGCAGGCTTGTGTCTCTTCCCACCTTCACCGCAACATTTCTCCTTGCTGCCCGATCAAGAGCACTGCGCGAACCAGCCACCATAAGCATTCTGTGCAAGACTATCCAGGAGGCCAGTCTTTGGCTAGACCCCTCAGCGACTCCTGGGACCTTGCTTCCCGAGAATCCGGATCTTGCCCTGGGCACAGTTCGAGATGCACTGGAACTACTAAGGACGACCTATGACCCATTGCTTCCGGCTCATCACTTCCAGCGAGCGCCCGTTGGGAACCTTGTCACGTTGTTGACCTATCCAACCCCAAACTTCCCAAATGCCTCCGGAGCATTGGCACTGGAATGCATCCAAAGTATCAAGGACCTACTGCATCATGCATTTGCGCTCGACCATGCCCTGAGACAGCCTCTTGAGAACTTGGCACTTTCTCTGAGTCTTTTCCTGGGTGAAAATGCCGGGTTAACTTCGCGGGGATCAGTACCTAGCACTCGGTCGTCCTTTGGACAGGTTGACATTCTCGGGCCAGGACTCGAGAATGACATCACAACCTGTAGTCTCCTCCTTTTCCATCTGGTGAGTTGACTTTTGCGGGGGTATCTATTGGACCCTCTTATAAAGCATACCGCGCCACATCTAGATCACCGACCGAGCTAAGGCATATGGGTCGGGACATGATAGCCACGCCACCGCATTAATAGTCGCAACTTTTCGAGCAACTGCATGGTCGTTGCAGAGGTTTTTCATTCAACTTTTTCAGTCTGCCGTCGCCTGTTTGTTGATGGACCTGTCACACGTGACAAGCAAGCGGCCCCTCTCGTTGTGGAACGCCTTCCTTGCTGGCCGTGTAAGTATGTTGCTCGCCCTGTGCTCTGTGCTCCTTCGCTGAAGAACAGCCGTGTCAGCTTCCTCGCTTGTTGGTTTTGTGTGAACGTGCTTTGGGAACGGATAAAGTTCCCGCCACGGAATACGTTCGTTCCTCGGTTTGCGTCTTGTTTTCTCAAACTCACGTCTTCTGTTCAGCGGGCGGCCCTGCGGGAAGCTTGGGGCGCGCTTTCCATCGGCGATCCCCTCTCTTCTCCGTTAGCACACTACGAGAACATGTGGTCTCTAATGGGGACTAGCCATACACTTGAGAATGCAGACAAGTGAGGTGTACTATCTTTATTCCGTGGCATCCCTAATATCGTGTGTATAGGCCAATGTCATTCACGCGGGCCTTTACATATCAGTTGCTTTCCTCTGGCCTTCTTGATCAGACCTTCGCTGTCAGAATAGATCCCAGCCTGTCCAGCGAGACCCCATCGCGTCTACAAACTGAGGCACGTGAAGCTGGCGCCGATGTTTCTGTAAGTGGATCGCATTTGTCGTAATGATGCACAATGGCTCATCACAAGAAATAGCATTATCTGAATCAGAAGTTCTCGTCTGATTTGAGTGCAACTGACACACAATCGCTTCTGCAAAAGGTCTACTCGGACCCCATTTCCCATGCGACTTTCGCCGAAATAGTCCGGAAAGTAAGCTCCTCTGAGACATCACCCTGTGTAATGCACTGATTTTGGCCGCAAGCGCTTTCATAATGCATCATCTAGTCTCGACGTTGAGACACTCGGCCACATCTCAAGGGTTCTCTCTGCGAACGAGACTGCTCTGGATCTGGTTTCTTTGCATGTCGAGTTGCCCGTGTTGGTATCAAGTGCCTTAGCCTTCGTGGAAGAGTATGATTGTGAGGCCGTTGGTACGTCGAGGAACGTGTTGAAGTGTGGTTGTAGTCACGGCTCTCAGGTGATCCGCAAAGCGCTGTCGGGAATCTTGGCGATATTGTCTTGTTCGCGCAGCTAGCAATAGCCAGATTCAAGGTAGCTAGTTAAATTTTCTGAAATTCTCAATTAATTCAACACTTTCCAGATCTCAGACACATTGAAACACAAGGACAAGCCCCTCGACATAAGCTATCTTCGAAGAACCGATGCTTTTGTTATGCTGTCAACGCCTACAGCGGAGGCCAGGGCTTTCAAGACTTGGTTCAAAGCGCTATTTGATAAAAATAGCGAAGGCATCGAAGATGGAGTTCTTCGGTAAGTTACCTATTGAGCCTTTCCACCCTTTTACCATACGATTACTTTTTTCAGCTCAACGCGTCCAAAGACCCTGTTAGCAATAGCTGCGACAGTGTTTCTACATGCTCTCCGGGCTGCCGCAGAGCGCAAACTTGACCTCGACGTGCTCAACAATGGAATATCCTACTTCTTGGGGCCGCTACTTGGATGGACTCTTCCTGGAATCGTGGTGGCGCTTGTGAGACATATCAGAATAACAAGGTGGAAAACACTTTTTATCTGGGTAACCACGATAACTGACTCGAATCAGGTTCCAGTCGGCGCCACATCTTAATGTTCTACGCACTGTTATTTTATCACCCAAACTCCCGCGGCCAGTGTTGACTCTATGTGGACCCAGTGTCGTGAGATTGCTCTCAGAATGGCGGGGAGGTACCCAACCTTTCGATATCGCGGCTCTGCGGCAAGAAGTCATCAAGTCGACGGGAATCACAGTCTCAGGTTCGGCATCTTTATCCGTGTCCTCCGAGGTCCCCTGCTTACGCTTACCTGATCATGAAGAACCGATCCTGAATAGCTCCTCCCTCAACTGGGCCGACCAATCCCCCAGGGCCGTTCCAAATGCGCTGGCCCTGATTCAATCGGGCAAACCTCCGTTCCTCAATGTCGCCGCATGTCTGGCCGAAACCCCCGCGACTGAATTCCTCCGAACTTTCTGGTTGGAACTCAACATGTTCATCAAGACGGATGCGACCGCGGACGCCGCCAAACGCTTAGCCGTCTTTGTCCTCGCGACGCCTCGCGCTCCTCGGACACCACCACTGTTGCCCATATTTCTGCACAATGTTCTACCATCCCTCATAGACACATTCGACAATCTCAAGCTTGGGCAGACCATGGCCGGTGACTTGGAGCTCCTCATTGCCATCATATCTTCGTCCTTGATGGCGGCACTGCAGTTGGAGCGGGCTTTATACGCCACCAGCGGTGAACAAGCATACCCGCTTGGTTCGTCAAGTTCTTCTATGGCGAGCAGGCTCGCCTTGGATCTGCGTCATAGAAAAAGTAGTTCGAAGGGGAAACTGATCGCCCAACGATTAACTTCGTCACAAACATTTGTTACGAGCTTCCCTGTCTTCAAGACAGAAATTTGAATTGATCGTGATTGGCACGGGGGTAAACTTGTCGCATAGGAGGATTAGAATGTGGTCTTTTTTTTTTAGGCTCATCGACTTCTTTGGCGCTTTCAGCATAGTCTTACTAATGGCGGGAAATCTATTGTGGGTGCATGATAGTGGGTCGGGTTGTTCGTTGGGACAATAATGGGTTTTTTGACACGACGCGTCGGACAAGATAACAAGGCAGACTGCCGTAGCAATTCCCTGGCTCTGTGGACGATGTTGGTGACTGTACTATCACTGCTCCATCCATCGCACGCGGTTTCGCCGTGCTCAACCTATCGTTTGAGTGACTCAAAAGTCTGCCACAATGAATTCCAACACACTCTCCACTTGTCGCATCGCCGGGTGACCTCATTTTCTGGATGGGTATGATCGGTTCGAAGCGTACAGTGCTTGTACATCTCGTCTTTGTCTTCCCGTACGTTCGATTCTACGACATCGATCACATATCATTGCTTCTTCGTAACAACTACGAGGTGAGATCCGTGAATTACAATTCTAGTGGAACAGTGGGCTGGGTATGACTTCAGATAGCCAGTGAAACAGGCAACTTTCTATTGAGGTGCCATGGCATTATGGGGTAAGCTATGGTTCTGAAGGGGTTGTCGCATACGAAGCTGATAAAACAAATTAACATACGATGCGCACAAGAAATATTTTCTTCCAACTTACGACAACATGCTTGGTGCACGCAACATGCGCTGTCAGGCGGACATGATATGAGGCAATTCCCCTGCAAAGATTGAGAATTAGTCGAGCAAGCTTTACTGGGCAGCGTACCTTCGAGCCTTCTTCTGGAATAGTGTCCTGGACTGGACGATACTCAGGTTGTATGGTGCTCGAGTGTATTCCGTGCTGGACTAAGATCTGTCGAATCTCGGAAGCAACGCGCATGAAGTCCACTTCACGAGGAACATTTATATGAACGGAGGCAATAATCTTGGTTTCTGAGAGCTGCCATATATGAAGTTCGTGGACAGAGAACACGCCCTCGACAGCAAGGATCCTCGCTCTGACATCTTCCAATGAGACTTCAGGAGGGACGCCCTGAAGTAAGATGAAGGATGTACTGCGGACTGGATAGATCATGTTAAGACCACATGGAACGATGAAAAGCAGAGAACTCACCGAGGGGTAAGGCAGAGTGGCAAATGATAACGGTGATGATCAAACTGATGACAGGGTCACAATAATACTTGAAGCTCCAGGAAGTCAGCCAGATAATAAGCCCCGTCGCGATAACTCCAACATTGCCCAAAGCATCGCCTAGGACATGCAAGACCAGAGCTTTCATATTCATGGAGCCATCATGGGAATGACCCTGACTCTCGTGATCACGCGAAGACCAATCCCCAGGAGTGGATACGGCGGAAGTGGTGTAGGTGACATGTGGCTGCTGGAGTAGACTGGTTTGTTCATGGGGAGCACCCGCTGCAATCTCAGCACCGGGTGTCTCATGTTCTTCATGTTCATATGGGGGTTTAGTCATGATAGCCGAATCTGGGGACCACGGATCTTGAGAGGACCGGGCCCGCGGCTTATGGGTACGTTCAGGAGCCGGGGAAGAACCTCGGGCAATATTGTTAGCAGTCTGCACAAAGGACGCCCGGGTAGCTGCTGGGTGACCATAAAGTGACGAGTAAGAGCCACTATGATGTGCCGGTGGACGGGCTTGGCGAATCGCGACAGGAGATGCGACAGGTATAACGGACTCGAATGTAGCGGAGCGAACGCTGGGGGCCTTGGAGGATTTGGCAGAGTGATGTGAATGATCGTGGCCATGGGCATGTTCTGTGAAGCAATCAGCTTGAGACAGATCAGCCAAACATAGGTCTGACCACGAAATAAACCGAGTCCAATGATATTTGATATTAGACCGAGTGATCCCACCAGGACTATGAGCTTAGGATTGGAGATATCTGTAACCCAGTAAGCGTGGGTCAACCGAGCGACAGGGAAGACGCACCTGGCGTGCTAAAGAAACGCTCCAGTGCCTCGAGCGTTATGGTGAAGCAAAGCGCCAATAAAAATACGCCGTTGACGAGGGCCGCAAGAATCTCCGCTCTATGCCAACCGTATGTGTATTGGGTAGTTGGGGTTGAGTTTGCAGTGAGCTATCTCAAAGTTAGCCTACTCGAGCGATGCAAATCGAGGGAGTTAGCTAACCTTGATGGCATAGAGTGCGATGATTAAGCTGACTACATCGCTGAAAAAGAAGGTGAAATTAGAGATTTACCGGAAGGAGGATCTAAGGAGCATACTTGAGCATGTGGAAGCTGTCTGCGACGAGCGCGAGAGAGCCAACAGCATAACCTGGGTAGGATGGATGAATGAGCAACGAGAACGAAAACAAGACGGTGAATAATGATTGACCGATGGTTATTTCAAGTACAAAGAAAACCAAATCCAAGACGAGTAGGAAATATAGACGGGCAGTACGAGAGGGACCCATGTTCGAAAGGACGTGCTCGTTAGCTGTGACTGCGACTGCGACAGCTTTTCGGTGCGTAAGCTGAAAGCCCTCAATGACTAATCATCCTTATCTACCTTGTCCTCCTACCAATGACTACCACGTCTATGGCCGCCGCCATTGCGGCATCATTACCAGCACCCCAGGCGGCATCAGCTCCAACCGCGCCTGTACATGAGCCCATTCCTGCTTCAATGTCTAAACTCATCGACATCGAGGGTGAAATCCCACTCAGCTTGGTTCAGCTTGAAGGATTGGTTTGTACAGTTCTGGGTCGCCCTCATGTGCTTGACACAGACTTTCATCCCGTAGGTCGTTTCGAAAATAATCAAACAGAGCTCGGAGTCACACTCAGTGGTCCATGGCTTACTTCTCGGACTGGACCTCGATGGCGTTTTAGAGGTCACAAATTCTTTCCCTTTGCCACACACTTCGGGAGACGACGATGAAAAATCATCAAAAACGACAAGTATGCCCTTAGGTCTCTTTATGATGTATGAAAGTGTCATGCATATCTGTTTTGTCAGGTCGCTACCAGACTGCAATGCTACGTGCGCTCAAGGAGGTGCGCGCGGATGACAGTGTTGTGGGCTTCTATCAATCCACGACGATGGGAGCCTTCTTCAGCCAGAACCTCGTCGACACTCAAGCTATCCACCAGGAAAAACTCCGGCATGGAGGTGTCGTAGTCGTGCATGGTACCTATATATTGTTATCTTGTACAGGCGGGAACCGACAATCGTTTGCGCTGCGTCAGATATATCTCAATCCAAGAGAGGAAATGCCTCTTTCCGTGCATTCAGACTTTCAAAAGAGTTCCTCCAGGCCTACCGGAAAGCTCCATTCAGTGCCAAGTCGTGAGTTTTCATTCGTCTTTTTCCCTGTGCTCACTTCCTGATCTATTGCGCACAGCATGGTAAACCACAAACTGATGTTTACATCTATTCTGGAGGAAGTTCCATTGAAAATAAGGGCCAATCCGCTATTAAGCGCCTTTGTCACCACTCTCTCTGAACACCGGCCCACATCTTTAACGCAACCCCTCCATACATCCCTATCGTATTCGACACTGGATCTCGGCAACCCCACTCTCACAAAAAATCTAGAGAATGTTGTCGAGGCGATCGACAATTACAAAACCGAAGAGGGTAACCTTGCATATCACACTCGCCAGATTGCTCGTGAAAGAGCGCGCGCGGATGCTTACACTGCGAAACGGAGGGAGGAGAATGCTAATAGGGTGGCTCAAGGCCTGGCCCCACTTCCAGAAGAGGACGTCAGGCGCCTGTTCAAGATACCTCCCGAACCAAGTCGTTTAGAGAGCATGCTGCTATTGGGTCAGGTAGATGCCTATGCTAAAACGTTGGAAGGGACGTCAGGCTTGAGCCTTGTGAAGATGTATGCAGCCAGAGCCGGTACGGATGCTAATAGTGAGATGTTCCAATAAAATAAATCACTTGTATCGTATCCCTCACCCCTCCCCCTCCCAAGGACCCCAAACCGACTAAGGTCATCCCACATCCGTTAACTGAATGCTGATTGGTAGTTTCAATCGGGCCGTTATCCCGCCAACTCAGGTGCAGTCGCGAATCAGCTCGGCTCTCTGGTCTCTGGCAACACTACCCACGTCCAGGGTGAAGTTTGAAGTTTAATCGAGTCGGTCGCTTGTTCACAACTTCCCCAGTTTCAGGGTGCTTGTCAACGTTTTCTTATGTGATGAACTCGTCCCACTCTGAGATCACCCTGAGATCGTTGTGTTTTTTTTCTTTCGGTGTCGTGGTGCCCCGGGCCGATTTTGTCCCTCCCCTCGACCCGCGGTTTACGTGGCGTCGGTTGTATTGGCCTCCTCGCAACGACCTTCACTTACCTCTGCCATCTTTTTGTCTTGTTTTAGGTGTCGATCGTCCCTGTTTCTCTATTGGCCCCCAGTTTCAGTTCTTGGAGAGTTCTGGTTCTTGGTCGCTTGACTCGGATGCCCGAAAAAACAGCCCCCCCAAAAAAACAAACAATCAATCAAATGTGATTCCCTACTACCTCTGCTCGCGGTGATATAAGAACAGCATTGGATTGCCACATTCATCAGGTCTTCCCGTCTTTTTTGGCCTTTCTTTTATTTTCACGACTGCACCTTCCTTCGTGACGCCTCTCGTCTGCATCTTCTTTCCCTTCCATCTAGAATAAAAACAACCCCATAATGCAGCTCTTTGCCACTCTTCTGATCGCCGCGAGCCTTGCCGGTTCTGCCCTCGCCGTCTCTGTTAGCAAGATTTCTGCGCGCACCACTGTGGCTCCCGACTTCTTTGCTGGGACTCAAGTCGGCCAGGGTCAGTCTCCCTTTTCACCACTTTCCGGTGATGATCTGATCTCAATGAGTCGCGCTTTGCACTAGGCACCTGGTACGAGACCGGTCTCGGCGCGTGCGGTATCACGAACACCGACTCGGAATACATCGTCGCGGTTTCAAACAGTCTTTTCGAAGCATACCCGTGAGTTTCTTTTCTTCTCTCGACCTCTTTGGCCATTTTTTTCTTCGGGCTAAATAACCGTTTCTCGTAGGGGGTGGTACAACGGTCTTAACCCGAACTCCAACCCCATCTGCGGCAACAAGATTAAGGCTACCTGTAGGTTTATTCGGACCTAACCGGCCCCACGGTTTGCTGATAATCCTCCTTGTTGTGATTCAGACCAGGGGAATAACGTCACCGTGACCGTGACCGATCGATGCATGGGCTGCAAAGAGGAGACTGATCTGGATTTCAGCCCTACAGCGTTCTCGCAGCTTGCTGACCAGTCCGTCGGTCGCATCTTTGGTATGACCTGGAGCTGGGCTTGAAGACTCGAAATTCTCATAACGCTAGCCCACGTTATACCGTACACCGTACTACGAGTAGACTAATTTACTGACTTCTGGGATTGCTGTGTCATTATTACTCCCTTAGCGCTGAGCGTTCCCCTCCGCCTCACCCGCGTGCGGGTGATAAGGGGCTAGAAGGGATGACACAGCACAAATATGAATTCATTCATTGTTCAAACGTTTTTTGTATTCCGTAGCCAGCCTTCCTTGACCCATGTGATATATGAAAGAAGCACGCGCTGACTAAAGAAAAAGAACATCGCAAGACGACATAAATTAAAGAAGCATTGCCAGATTACAAAAAAATGCGGGGTATAGAAATGTGAAGGGGTACGCAAACGGTAGTGTAGGTGCCGTACCCCATCGTTCCGACACAACAAGGGACGCAGTCATACTTTAGCGACGAGCCTGCGGGTCTCCTGTGGAGTGAATCGTAGGATAGTTGACAATACGCGAACCAGATCCGGCTTCAACAAATCTATCAGGGTGTATCTTATCATACGATTCAGCACAAACGTACCCTCATCTCTTTGTGTTCGAGGAATTGAAGAATGACGTTTCTCAGATACTCGAGATTGACGTCCTCATCATTGCCCTTGGCAAGAGGTGATTCTGGTCGCAAAGGGCCAGGTGGCCGAGGAGACGTAGGAGACGAAGCATTGACGTCGGGCGCACTGGTAGAGCTCCAATAGCCAACGCCAGAACCCCGCTGACGGTCTAGTAATGCAGCCGAAGACTGCACTTTACGCAGCTCCTCGCGCAGGGTCTGTAATGTCTCAGGTAAGATGGTCTATCCATTGTCAAGAAATGGCATCGTGCCTTGTTGTGTGCCCTAACTTGGAGTTCTTTGACTGTGATCTCCTCTAGTTGGTGATCCAAGATGGAAATCCTTTTGACCTGCTCAGAGAGTTGCTGTCTAGTAGTTTCCTACACGGCATGATGTTAAGCGGAGCAATCTGAACGAAGGAGGACAAGTCCCACCTCGTCAAGAGTCAATCGGTCAATCTGTCCTTTGAGTTCAGACACGTCATGGTCACGAGCAAGCGCTGCCAGTCTGAGCCTCTCCACCTCCCCTTGCAAGCCCTGCATACGGTCGTCGTCGTCCTGCCGACTCTGAGAAGCCGTGTCAACCATGGACTTCCACCTCTGGGCCTCCTGTCCTTTGGCCTCGACTTTTCGTCTCCATTCAGCCTCCACTTCCACCCTCTCAGCTTCCATACTGGCAAGCTTCTGCTTCAGCACAGATAATTTTGCTTCATGCCTTGTTTCCACTGCGGCGAGGAGCTTCGCAACTTCTTCGGGGGATGTGGAGGGATCCGAGGATCTAAAGTGCTGTTCCTGACGGGAATCGCTTAGTTCCTCGTTGAGAAGGGCAATGCGACCGTCTTGCTCTCGAACTTGATATTGAAGTTCGGTAGTCTGACTCTGAAGAACCTCAAGTAGGGATTGAGCAGATTCGACTTCTGCCTGCCGCATCTGAAGTTGATCGAACAAACTATCTTTTTCGGCCGATAAGGATTGGATGGACCTCTCGAGGCGATCAATCTGGGCATCTTTTAAACTCATAGAATGCTCGTGGCTGGACTAGACCGCTTGTCAGCATTGGGTCAACTAGAAGTAATTGGAGAAGAAGACCTTAGCCGCAACAGTTTCAAGCTCGAATTGGCCGCGCAGAGCGATGGCTTCTCTCTCGTATCGCTGTTTGGACAACATCATGTCCTTCTCGAATTGGGCCCGAAGGTCCGCAAGAGACGCCCCCTTCTCGAACTTGAGCTTGTTGAGCTCGCCTTGCAGCTTTTCGCGGTCGAGATGCTCTTTGTCGCGTTCGGCCTTCTGAACTTCCTTGACTGCCGCCACTTCCTTGAGAGCTTCCTCGCGCTCTTTCTCTGCTTTCACCAACTTTTGCCGAACGGTCTTGAGTAGGCTGACGGCTTTGTTGCGCTTTTCTTCCTCGTCCTTCGCCAGCCCACTAAGCTTTTCAACTTCAGCGCGCAACTGATCCGCTTCAGCTCTCTTCTTTGCGATATCTGCCTCCAGCTGAGAATTGGAGCTCCGGGCCGCTTTCAAAAGGGCCTCATTTTGTTGTACTTGACTACGTAGCTCATCTACAAGTTCGATTTGAGACCCGGATTCAAGACGGTGGGTTTCGCGCAGTTCCTCGATCCGTTCGTCTTGACCTATGTACAACTCAGCGACGTGATAGAACGAGGGTAGAGATGATTCGCACGGGTAAGCTTTCCCGTCAGGCGTTTGACTTCATCCTGCAACATCTGGTCTATGTGAGCCAGATTGGGACAGGGGGATACGGGATTTCTCACCTCTACTTTGAGCTGAGCATTCTGCAGATAATCCCGCAGCCCATCAGCGTCTTGACAGCCTTTTATGGGTGTCGTTTCTTGAACGACCTTGTCAGCGGCCAGTCTCTCAGCTTGTAGCTTCGCTAACGACGCCGAAACATCTGTTCGGAATGAGAGTCCGGTTCCGGGAGAGAGAAAATAGTCACCACTGACCGGAAAACCGCTGTTCCATCAACTTTAGTCGTTCCTGAAGAGACTCGACATCGGTGGAAGCAGAGTGTCCAGATTGAGACTCCTCGGTAGGCAAAGGGACTTCACGCGATTCATGTTGGTCTGCATGGGTTGTCTCTACGACAGACGCATTTAACACTTCATTGTCTTGGTCATGAGAGATTTCCGGAGTAAGAGTCGACTGGGTGGCGTCATATACCCCAGTGGCTTCTTCAGATGCCACCGGGCTCGGCTCTGGTACTTGTGATGTTATTGGGGAGTCCTCCGAGAGCGATTTTGAGGGAGAATACTGATTGATGGGCTCCGGCCCAGTCACTGAGTTGGACTCGACAGCGGATAGTGGATCGAGTAGTGTGAGAGAGGCGTCCAAGGGAAGAGGTTCAGAGTCAGAGTCTACGCCGTTCGGAGGAGGGGAGTTGGGCAAGGGTATTGCTGCTGGTGACAACGGGTGGTCGATGGACAGTGGATGCTCGGCGACAAACTGAGGAGCAGGAGAAACGCGGGTTGATGCGGAGGGCGTACTGGGACTGGACACCTCGCCAATCGTGAAGGACGCGCGGAGCCTTTCTTCAAGTTTAGCTTTCAGAGGTCGCTCGGCTACCGATTTGGCTGGAGAGGGGCGTTCAAGAGAGGCTGAACGACGGGGAGAGGCCTGTGGTAGACGTGGTTGTGCCAGACCTTCAACGACATTTTTGAATTGGGAGAACATTCACTTCACTGGCAACGACAACGAGGTCAGACGCTGGCGCGTCGCGTTCCCATTATGTAAGTACAGCGAACATATTAATATCGCTTATGACCCCTCCTCGCTCTCCACCACCTCCTTCCCTTTACCGTTCGCCAAGAATGGTAGAGGCGTAGGAACACTCGTCCCATAAGTATCCAAAGGCGCACTTACCGGGCTGCCGGGTGAACCCGACAATTGCCATGAGGGAATTGATGGCCGCGGAGGGAAGCTGGGCAAAGGCGGCGCTGGCGTAGACGAACTTGGGGTGCGACTTAGCAACAGTGTTTTCAAAGATTTGAGATCCTGCTGCAATTCCCCTAATGACTGTGTCTGCGCTTCCTTGTTCTTTTCAATCATCTAGATAACCGATGAGCCGTTATTCGTTACGCGGGAGGCAGAACCTATCACCTTTGGGATCATCTCTCTGATATTGTTCACCTCTTCTCTTATCTCCCGCATCTCATCTCGCGCTCTTGATTCTCCTTCTCTCATTTGTTGCACAGCTGCCTCAACATCTGCGGTGGCTTTGTCAACCTTTTCTTGCTGATTTTCTACGGCGACCTTGACGGCGGTCGTTTCAGCACGAATTTCTTTCAGAAGAGCTTCTGCCGCGTCAAACTGTGCGGTTAACGCATCCCGGTCTTCCTGGTAAGCAGTAGAGGATGGTGGTTGGAGATGCGGGAAGAGGTATTTCTAATCACGTGGGTGTAATCAGCAGAACTGAGTAATTTATCCGATACCGTACCCACCCTCGCAAGGGCCACCGCACCATACGCTAACGTGCCGGAGACCACAGCAGTAATCTGTCATTTGTGCCATCAGTTATCCTGGATTAAAAGAGGTGATTAATGGCTCGCACAAAGTAGTCACGCCAATCCCACACAGGGTTGGGCTGAGGTGCGTAAGGAAGAGGGCCATACACGGGACCATACGGTGGCTGCTGGATGTGGGACGGATGCGGGCCAGGTCTATTGGCCTGCCTCATTGCTTCTTCAATCTCGGGTCCAGTTAGTCCCTTGGCCTCGAGAAACTGGACACGCTGTGCCAATGGTGAGGCTTGAGCCTGGACAAAACATTGAGACGGCTCGATAATAGAGAGATGCGAGTTTAACCTTGGGGTCTGTGAGAAATGAAATGGCATTGCGAATAAGTTCCTGCCTGTCTGCCATATCTACCTGGAAGGATGTGGAAGGCCGCTGGGTAGTTCAATAGTCGGACTTTGTGAGTGGGAGTGGGGATGAGAACACCTAACCCTAACAACTACTGTTAACAACTTCATTTTTTTCGAATCGAAAATCAACTCTAGTCGGGTCATTCATTCTCTCAATCATGTTGCGCATCCAGCTTGCTCCTTTCAAGGCCGGCGCCCGTAGACCGTACTGCCCCAGAAGTACCTCTATCATCATCTTTTCATCCTTTCGTCCAACTCACATCTCGTCATAAGCGGCTTTGTCGCGTATGTTCACTGTGTCACGTCAAGTCGTTTCCCCGGCGCGTTCTATTCTCGTCTCCACTCCTTTTTCAAGAGCAGGTTTTCGCTACAGTCCGTGTCTTCAAGCAATTGGTTTAAACCCTACTGACATCCTTGACAGCCCCTGTGCGAGGCTATGCCGACGCCGCTGCCACCAAGTTCTCTCGTGCAAAGCCTCATATGAACATCGGGACCATAGGTAATGTACCCTTTCAGACTCTTTCACTGCCACTAATTTCCTCGCACAACCTAAGGTCACGTTGACCATGGCAAGACGACCCTAACTGCCGCTATCACTAAGGTTCTCTCCAACCAGGGCGGCGCCAAGTTTACGAATTACGCCGAAATCGACAAGGCGCCTGAAGAAAAGGCCCGTGGTATCACGATCAACTCCGCCCACGTCGAGTATGAAACCGACTCTCGTCACTATGGTCATATTGACTGCCCGGGTCATGCAGACTGCGAGTCTACGTTTCCTATGTCTGGCGCGGCCCAAATGGATGGTGCCATCATCGTCGTGTCAGCGACAGATGGACAGATGCCCCAGACTCGTGAACACCTTCTCCTTGCACGCCAAGTCGGCATCAAAAGGCTGGTCGTCTTTATCAACAAAGTGGACCAAATATCAGACCCCGAGATGTTGGAACTCGTTGACATGGAGATGCGAGACCTACTCTCAACGTACAACTTCGATGGCGAGAATACTCCCATTGTCATGGGTTCCGCTCTAGCTGCCCTGGAGAGCCGTGACCCTGAGATCGGTGAGCAAAAAATCACCGAATTAATCAAGGCTTGTGATGAGTGGTTGGAACTCCCTCCTCGTGAGCATTTTCTCGCTCCGAGACACTCAAGATGATTTCATGCGGCACAGGTGACTTGGAGAAGCCATTCCTCATGCCAGTCGAAGGTGTGTTATTCCCAAGGATCTCCCCGTACTTTCCTGATAGGGCGCCTCAGACGTCTTTTCGATTTCTGGTCGTGGTACCGTCGCTACTGGTCGTGTTGAGCGTGGCATCGCTACCAAAGGGGCTGAAGTTGAGGTCGTCGGACTTGGCGCACACTTTAAAACTATACTCACGGGCATTGGTAAGAACAAAAGAGTCGTTCCCTGAATCGCCAGCTGACCGTGATCAGAGATGTTTCATAAGGAATTGGACCGAGTACGCGTTTATCAAGGTTTCCCATCGGTTTATGCTTAAAACATGTCAGGGCGAGGCCGGCGATAACATGGGTGCCCTCCTCCGCGGTGTCAAACGTGAACAAGTGAAACGTGGCCAAGTTATCATCGCTCCAGGTTCTATGAAACCAACTACGAAGTTCCAGGCCCAGATTTACGTGCGTACCGTGTCATCATGGATACAATTTGTAAATCTGAACCCATTTTATACAGGTGTTAACAAAGGATGAAGGTATGTTGTCGGTGCCTCTATGCTGAGAAAATATTACTCATAGTAGGCATGCATCAAGGTGGCCGCTTCAATCCTTTTGTGAGCAACTATCGGCCTCAATTGTTTATCCGCACCGCCGATGTTACTGCTGCCCTGACCTGGCCTGAGGGCACTCCTGATGCCGCCGAGAAGATGGTATGCCAGTGTTTCATCGTTTAAACGCTATTCTAATCTTCACAGGTAATGCCCGGCGACAACGTCGAAATGGTTTGCTCCCTCGTGCATGATGTCGCTGCCGAGGTTGGCTCGCGGTATGTCGCCCTGCTTTGTTCTGTACCACCCTTTTCTCACAAGGGATCACAGCTTCACCCTACGGGAAGGCGGAAAGACGAGTGAGTCCCTTTTTGAAACCGCACACGAAGCCATCTAATGGTCATCCTGGGTAGTCGGGACTGGCATTGTCACAAATGTTCTTGCGTGAAAATGGTCGTTGACTGTCATAGACCATTTACACGCACGCCCAAAAAAAAAACGATTTGCGCATTCTTATAGACTAACAATAACTTGAGCCACCACTCCTACTTACCCACCGATGTTGAAAGCCACATTTTCGCTCCCTGCTCATCGTATGTAGTATACGTTTAGATTTAATGGATGTCAGTTCGAATGATTGTATGCCTTGCCTGTGTCCTTGGTGTACTGTATATGTTGTAAGGCACCAAAGGTCAGATGTCAGTAACTACGTAATCGCGTGACCGCGAGTGACCGCGAGGAAAGAAATAATGAGCGCGACTTTTTGCCGCGTCCAGCCGACCGACTTGAACAAGTATGCACTCCCTGCGGTATACATCAAGCCTAACCTGCGCATTGCGTATCCGGTCTGCATCCGCCCAGCATGCTTTACGCCCCGTTCCGCTCTCTCTCAGGCGCACCATTATCAGTGAGTCCTCGGCATTCCGCTCTCCTGTCCGTGCGGCTGCATGACGCCTTGCGTCTCCAGCGAAACGATACACGCCAGATCACGAGGTGATCGCGTTTGACGACG
>WNFC01006872.1_pt1 | contig 24284 bp, 20 predicted proteins | sample 5400541 | NCBI WGS metagenome assembly WNFC01 (sample SAMN13153342, study PRJNA577476) | soil metagenome | isolation source: 120 cm saprolite under Douglas fir tree site 2 hole 2 replicate 1 | place: USA:California | collected 2015-04-18
TGCTTGCAAGACTCGCGGAGCAGCAACCGGTCGCGGGCGCGGAAATCATTGCGCTCGAAGAGCACGTCGATTATTGGGACCACGAGGGCTGGATCGATCCGTTCTCCTCGGCGCAATGGACGCAGCGTCAACAGGCTTACGCCTTCGGGTTCGCGGATCACGGCGTGTATACTCCGGAACTGGTGGTCAATGGACGCTCCGGATTTGTCGGCAGCCACGAGGGCGATGCCTATCGCGCCATCGCTGGTGCGGTTGCGCAGCCTCGAACGGATATCTCTGTATCGCTGCTGAAGTCAGACAAACACGACCATGAGCAAGTCAGACTCGAGGTCGGAAAGCTCCAGGGAGCGCAACAGGGCGACGTTGCGGAGGTCTGGCTGGCCATCACAGAAACGGCGCTGCATTCCTCCGTAACGGGCGGCGAAAATGCCGGTCACGATCTGCACCACGCCCCGGTGGTGCGCTGGTTGCACAAAGCGGGCACCACCGACCTTCGCGCGGCACCATCCTTCACCGGCGAATCCGACCTGAAACTGGATTCAGCATGGAAGCGTAATAACTTGCGCATCGTCGCTTTCATACAGGAAAAGCGCAGCCGCCATATTCTCGGCGCCGCCGTCGCGCGTTTCGAACCATAAGTTTCGATTCATAATTTTCGAACCATAGTTTCTCCCGCCGCACAGAACAGCGCGAAGCGCCCTATGCTATCTTCAGTCCTGGCATCGAACGCAAAGACACTCGCAATTCGCCGATGGCGCTCTTTGGCCAAACGCCCTTCTCATGAGCGACGCAAGTTTTCTGAATCCGCAAGGTCCACCGCAGATAAGCCCGCCGCCCGCCGAGCACGGTGTATTTCAAAGCTCGTCTCTCCTGTTCGTTCTCTTGCGCTTGGGCATTTACATCGCCCTAGCAGAGGGAATCGGCTTCGCGCTGCAATGGATTATGGTCGCGCTGTCGGCCGGAGAGCGCTCGTTGTACTCACCGACGAACCTCGCGATTGCGGAGAGCGGTTCGCTGGTAGGCGCATTTGCCGCAGGCGTGGCGATGTCGCAGTTGGAAGGGCGCTCCTTTGGCGATTACGGCCTTCCATTGCGCGGCGCTTTTGGAAAATTGTTTTGGCAGGGCGCATTGTTCGGGCTGGCGGAAATCAGCGCCGTGATCGGCGTGATTGCAACGTTCGGCTCTTATCATTTCGGCGCCTTGGCGATTCACGGAACGGAATTGCTTCGCTGGGCGGCGTTCTGGGGCGCTTTCTTCGTCCTCGTTGGACTGTATGAGGAATTCGCGTTCCGCGGGTACGTGCAATTCACTCTCGCGCGAGCCGTCAGCTTCTGGCCCGCTGCGGTGTTGCTCTCCGCCGCATTTGGATTCGTGCACAGGACAAATCCTGGTGAAAGCAAGATGGGCGTAGCGGGAGTCGTGCTTACCGGCTTGTTCTGGTGCCTCGCTCTGCGCCGCACAGGAAATCTATGGTTTGCGGTGGGCATGCATGCCAGCTTCGATTTCGGCGAAACATTTTTGTACTCCGTTCCGGACAGTGGCGTTGTGTTTCCCGGGCATCTTTCCAACGCGACGCTTGCCGGACCCACCTGGCTGACGGGCGGGAGCGCCGGCCCCGAAGCCAGCGTTTGCGATTTCACCATGCTGCTTATCTTTTTCTACGTGTTTCACCGGGTCTACCCAGCTCGCTCTCCGAGCTCATTGCCAGGCAGCGCCTGACAGAAATCCGAATACAGCTGTCGCGTCTCACGCGGTCTGCTACACTGGCGCGCTTTACGAGCATTTCTGCAACGCCATGAAGCTTTCTGCAAAACAACGGCGCGCGCTCGAATCCATTTGCGATACCTTCGCGCCCGCAGGCGACGGCTGGCCCTCTGCATCGGAATTGGGCGTTCCCGATGCGATCGCGCGCGGCCTGGAATTCAATCTCCGCAGCGCGGAGCGCACCCAATTCCTTCAACTCCTTGATTTCTGGGACTCTCGTTTTCACAGCCTGCTCGCAATTGGCCGGTACAGATCCTTTTCTTCGCTGACGCCGGAGGCTCGCGAGTGGGTGTTGCTCTCCTGGGCAGACAGCAACCTCAAGCGTCGGCGCGCAGCGTTTCAAGCGTTGCGCAAAGTCATCGGATTGCTTTACGTCATGTTGCCGGCTGCGGGCGGTGGCAAGAGTGCCGTCTGCGGAAAGCTTGGCTACCCGGGCCCGTTGGGTGTCCAGCGCGCCGATGCGCAACGCGCGCTGCGTGCAGTCGCGCCCGCGACTGATTTGGATTTGTACTCCGACGTATGCATTATCGGATCCGGAGCAGGCGGAGCAACCGCAGCGGCGGTCCTCTCCGCAGCGGGACACGACGTAATCGTTCTGGAATCCGGCGGCTATTTCGATGACGCGGATTTTGGCGGTGACGCGTTGCGCGGATTTGAGCGGCTGTACGCGGAAGCGGGAAACGCGGCGACCTGGGATCACAGCGTCAATCTGCTCGCCGGGGAATGTCTGGGCGGCGGCACGGTGGTCAATTACTGCACCTCGTTTCGCACTCCGGATGACGTACGCGCGGAGTGGGCGAGCACGGGAGTTCCCTGGTTTGCGGGGGAGGAATACACGCGCAGCCTCGATGCCGTCTGCGCGCGGCTTTCGGTCAACCTGGAGCACAATCGCGTTTCGGCGCGCGAGCAGATTTTGCAGCGCGGCCTGCAAGCGCTGGGCTGGCATTGCGCGGCGATGCCGCGCAACGTTATCGGTTGCGAGCAAGGAAAAATTTGCGGCTACTGCGGATTCGGTTGCGCCATCGGAGCAAAACAGTCGGCGGTGAAAACGTGGCTTGCCGATGCGCAAGATGCAGGCGCGCGGCTTTTTGTCGAAACGCGCGCCGAGCGTGTTCGCGTGGAAGCTGGCACCGCCGTTGGCGTCGAAGCTCGCACACGGCGAGACCAACGCGTGAGCGTGCGCTGTAAAGCCGTAGTTATCGCGTGCGGCGCGATTCACACTCCCGCGCTGCTGCTACGCTCCGGCCTGCGCAATGAACACATCGGCCGCCATTTGCATCTTCACCCGGTCTCCAACGTTTCGGGCATCTTCCGGGAAGAGATCCGCCCGTGGGAAGGCACCATGCAGGCCGTTTATTCCGATCAGTTTCGTTTTCTGAGCGGCAATCACGGCGTGAAGTACGAAACCACCGCGCTGCAGCCAGCCATCCAAGCCGCCGTTCTTCCTTGGCGCGAGCCGGAACATTATCGTTCGTTGCTCAGAAAACTTCCGCACACCGTGGGCATTGGGACACTGCTGCGGGATCGCGACGGCGGCCGCGTAACCGTAGATCGTGAAGGTCGCGCGGTTTCGCATTACTCGCTCTCCTCCTTTGATCGCAAGCACCTTCGGCACGGCTTCATTGGCGCGGCGCGCATCCTGGAAGCCGCGGGCGCGGAGTTGATCTTTTCGCCGCACGCGAAGTGGTGCGCGTATGAACCCGGGCGGCGCGGCTCGCTCGGAAGCTTCGCGCAAACCATGGATGCCGCCGGCTGGGATGCTGGGCGGCTCGCGCTCTTTTCGTTCCATATCATGGGCAGCGCGCGTATGGGCGGCTCGCCCAAGACTTCCGCGACTAACCCTGAGGGACAAACGTGGGAGGTACGCAACCTCTATGTCATGGACGGCTCCGCCTTCCCGAACGCTTCCGGAGTAAATCCCATGATTTCCATCGAGGCCATCGCGCATCGCAACGCCTCCGCATTAGCGGCGCGACTGCCCCGGTCATAGCCCGCTCTGCCGTTGGAGTGGATGGTGGAGGCACACCCCCGTGGTGACGGGAAGTATGCGCAATCGAATGAGGACACAGGAGATAGCGGCGCCACGTGGTGCATATGACGGCGGAAGCGAAGCTTGGCGCGGAAAGTGTTGGGGGTACCCCACCCCGGGTGTTTTGCAAAAAGAGGCTGTAAGTTACTGATTCCAAAGGGCGACAACCGAAAAAAGAGCGGCAAGAGGCTGCAATTTACTGAATGCAAAGAGCTTAGGCTGGCAGGGAGGGTGCGGAGGGAGGTCGTCTGTCGAGCTAACATGACGGAGATTATCATATCAGTATATCGCTTGTCAAGCGATTTTTGGGCTAACGTTGTTAGCCCATGAAGATGTCCGGCTCTGTCAGCAGGTGATTTGTCCGGCTTTCTACCCTCTTGTTGCCCCTCTTTCCTAGGGTTCGGCGGGCCTTCTCAACTTGTTTCGTTTCTACCCATAACCTGATGCGTAGCGTTGGGGCGCAGTGCAGCTACGCATGCAAAGGTCACATTTACAATGACTTACAGTGTGGGCCGGCTTGGCCACCGGCCTGCACCTCTGGTTGCCGAATCTTGTGACGGAACGCATGAGGAAAACAGTGAAGAACAAACGACAAGCTGGCTTCTCGACGTTGGAGATGCTGATCGTTGTAGCGATGTCTATAACCATTACGGCGATTGCCGTACCGCAGTATGTCAGGACTACGGCTTATTTGCGCGTAGCAGGCGATCTTCGGTCCATCAACGGGTTGACAGCGCTGGCCAAGATGCGCGCCGCTGCCGGCTTCACGCACGCCCGGACCTATGTAGATCTCACCGCTAATACTTATCACTTGGAAGTCTGGAACAAGGCAGGGAATGGTGGCGCGGGATGTTGGCAAACAGACGGTGATATAGCTAACGCCTGCACGGTGATCGGCACCAGCCCAGTTTTCAACCTTTCGCAAGGCGACATCTTTGGAGCTGGGGGCCTGACTACCGGGCCGACGCCTGCTCAGCAGCCAACCATCCCAACCCAAGCCGCTTGCCAGGCCATCAATGGAGGCACCGGGACCATTGGGAGTACGGCCTGCATCGTCTTCAATTCGCGCGGCATTCCGATCGACACAACCGGCAGTCCGGTAGCCACGGGCGCCGTTTACCTGACCAACGGAACAATCGTGGAGGGCGTCACCGTCTCCGCCACCGGGTCGATTCAAAGCTGGACCACCCCAATAGGTGCAGCAAATTGGTATGGGCTGTAAGGAAAAACAGATGAAATTCCAACGCAAAATAATTTTGTCGCGAAGCCGGAAGCCGCAAGCCGGGCTAACGGTTATGGAAACGATGATTGCCCTCGCGATGTTGCTGATTGTCGCGGCGGGCGTGATGGGCCTGGCTGCGGTGGCCGTTTCCACAACGGAAACACAAGGGCATCTGGCGGCGCGCACCGCCGAGTACGCGCAGGACAAAATGGAACAGCTTCTGGCCCTGAAATTCTGCGATGGGGGCACGAGCGGCACAATCGGGACGGACACCACAGTCTTTCCGGCCGTGGCTGGGACTGGGACAGGACTCGGTGGCTGCAGCGACATGACCAACGGGGTTCCGCAGGCTGGCGGCGGCCTAAGTACGACCGCGCCAACGGCGGGCTATGTGGACTACCTCGATGCCAGCGGCAATCGAGTTACCGCGGGAGCGCAATGGCAATACGTCCGCGTGTGGCAAATCACTGTTCCGGCAGGCACAACTGGCCTGAAACAGATTACGGTACTGACCAAGGCTAACCGTTCCGTGGGCAACGCGGTCGCGCCACAGTCCACAGTTGTGGCTTTGAAGACGTTTCCACTTTGATGAGGGTGCTATGACGCGCAAGAAACAGGTGGGATTCAGCTTGATAGAAACGCTGGTAGCCCTTGCGGTTCTGTTCGCCGTGGGGGGGATCGTGATGTCCGGAATGGTGCAACTAATGAAGACGCAGGGCACCATCGCCAACCGCACGGACATGCATACCAGCGTGCGGAGCGCGACGGAATTACTGCAGCAGGAGATAGGACAGGCGGGAAGAGTCTCGCTTGCCAGTCCCACCGCCAATGTAACCCTGTCCGCCGCAGTACTCGCTGGCGCGGGAGCAACCGCATTCACGCTGATCGCTTCCGACAATTCGGCTGTTACGGTCTACCAGAATGAGGTCTTGACGGTCGATCTTGGAGCAACCCAGGAAGTAGTTACGCTAGCAAGCGGAAGCGGTGCGTCCGGGACGGCGTTATTCCAGAATCCTCATGCTGCGGGTGCACCGGTGTCCGTATTGGGGGCCTTCGCCACGGGAATCGTCCCGCCCGGGGCCGCTGCACCAAACTCCCCTGGCTCCAGCGGAACGGTGTTGAAGTTATATGGGGACATCAACGGCGACGGCAACATGGTGTACGTCGAATACGTCTGCACGCCGGGTACAGCCGCCGCTCCCGGGAATCTGTATCGAAACCAGATGTCGATCACCGCTGGGGCCAAGGCGGCGGTCGACAATACCATGATCCTGCTGAACAACGTTCTGACGAATCCCAACGATCCAATCGGCAATCCGGTGCCTTGTTTCACGTACCAGGTTCAGGCGCTTGGCGCAGGTACGTGCGTAACAGACGTTGCGGTGACTCTGACGGTGCAAACGCAGAATAAGGACCCGCAAACCGGGCAATTTCAACAGGAGACGAAGGCCTTGTTGAACGTCTCCCCGCGAAATGTCGTCGAGGTGTATGACACGGCCAGCCTGACGGATCCCCTGCGCGCGCAAGTGATACCTCCCTCGGTCAGCGCGTTGTTAGGTCCGTGAAAAGGATTGCAAGGAGAATTCATCATGAAACGGTCAAACCAAAAAGGCGTGGCACTGATCTTCGCCCTGATTTTTATCCTGGTGCTTTCGGTGACAGCGGCGACACTGATGTTCCTGTCGCAGTCGGAAACCTGGTCGAGCATGAATTACCGGTTGATGACGCAATCGCGCTATGGAGCGGAAGGAGGCCTGCATGCGGCGGCGAACTATTTCATGAACACCTACACGCTGCCGGGCGGCGTCGGTGATCCGCTTATCGCTTACAACATGAACGTCAGCCCGGTCACGCTGCTCGCCGGCGGCCCCCCGATCGCGTTGGGACCGACGATGAACGGCATCAGCGCCAATTATCCCATTCCCACAGTGCCGATCGCCTTTAATACTGCTAGCCAAGGTTCCCTGACGGGAGGCAATAACACTGTAAATTATTCGGTTTCGGCGGAGCTGTTAGCCATGAGACAGGTCTTCCATTGCGGAACTGCGCAGAAGCTGACCGCACAACTATGGAGGCTCACTTCGCATGGAGACATCACTGCGGCGCGTAAAGCGGAAGTAGAGGTCTCCGCCCTTTTGGAAAAGCACGTGACGCAGTGCTATAACTACGCGGGGTTTGCAACAGGCAGCGGATGCGGCTCCATCTCCTTCAATGGCGGCGGAACGATCGACAGCTACAATTCCTCCAATTTGACGATGTCTGGAGGTAGCCCCGTCACGCAGAATTACTTTGGCAATCTTGGCTCCAACGGAAACGTGAACACCGCCTCCGGTACGGTGATCAACGGCACTTTCTCCAGTCCGGACACGGGTGTCGGCGCGTGCGGCGGGGGCGGAGGCGTGCCCGCCTTGTCGGGCGCCGGCAGCGTGACGGGCTGCGCATTGAGCCCTACGAATTGTGTTGCCGCTCCCGGACTGGTTACGTTGCCGCAGACGGTCACGATGCCCACCACGCAAATACCGAGCACCGTGCCGCCCCCCTCAACTAATATTTCTAGCGCCACCACGCTTACGCCTTGCAGCGGGATTTGCCCAGATAACGGAGCCGGTAACGGCAATTATGGAGCGATTAACATTTCAGGAAACAGTAGCCAGGTTGTGACCTTCGTCCCAGCTGTAGTCGCCGGTGTTTGCCAACCAGGCACCTACTACGTGAACAGCATCATCTTGAGCGGACAGGCATCGATGACGGTCGGGCCGTGTCCCGGCACGGGTCCCGGGACGGGCAATCCTGCGGTCTACCTGCCGGTGATCATAAATGTTGTAGGGAACGGCCAGGCTACGCCGCTGGACATCGGGGGAAACGGCATCGCTAACGGGACATTCAATTCCACATTGCTGCAGATTCAATATGCGGGCACCGGCGCAATCAACCTCCACGGCAACGGGAGCTCTAGCGCAGTACTCTACGCGCCGAATGCCGGAATTACCTTCAGCGGCAACGCCCAATGGTACGGCTCGGTCATCGGCAAAACGTTACAGTCAAACGGAGGCGCCAGCGTGTCTATCCACTACGATCGCGCGTTGCAGCAGAACCTGGCGAGCGTGGGCAACTGGACGCTGGATACGTTTACGTGGAGCAAGTACTGACGAGGGTTTGGTTGATAACGTAGTTTGACTTTTCAGAGCATGGGGCCGGACGCCAATCCGGCCCTTCTTTTTTGGCACTCCTGCTACCATGGGCGTGATGAGCGCGACGAAACGGCCAGCGACGGATGCTGCAGCAGAGCTGGCGGCGCAATTGGCAGAAGCGCTGCAACGTGAACGCATCGTGCCGCGGTTTGTGGATTCCTACGTGGTGGAACACGGACGGCACGGCTTGCAGGTGCACGCCGCGCTGTATCGCGATTTGCTGGGATTGCTGCAAAGAGAGGCGCTGATCGCGGCCAGCGTGCATGCCATGGAGATGATCACCCGGGACTACCAGCCAACGGCGAAATCCAAGCCGCGGCCGATGGCGAAGAAGGACGCGGCGGCATACCGGCGGAAGTACCTGGGAGCGCTGGCTCGGCAACAGAAATGGGCGATGGGCGAGGCGCTGGATTTTCAGAGAGATTTCCAGATTTATGAGGAGCTGATCGCGCGGGGTGGGTCCGGGCGGCGGCGCAAACCGTATGAGGCGGCGAATCATCCGTTTGTCGACCGCAGCGCGTTCCTGCTGGATTCGTCGTTTCTGGAGAAGGCGCGCGTAGCGGCAAGCCGGGCACTGACTTCGCTGGAAGAATTAACCGAGCAGGTGGTGTCGGCGTTTACTTGTCCAAAGCCGCGCCCGTAAAAATTGGCTGCCCTGCGAGGGCAGCATAAAAACCATAAACGGCAGCTAAGCTAATGAGCACGATGCCGGCCAAGCCGGCGTTGGAGTACCAGCGCGAAAGGTGAGAGGTGGTCGGAAATACGGCCAGAATATTCTGGACAACGAGGCCGACAATCAGTGCCAAGAGACCGAACTTTTTCAGAACCAAGACAATCGAACTCCAGATAACCACGAAAAACAGAAACGTAGGTACCGGATACTCTCCGCCGCTATTGGTGCCGGCAGCCAGGAGCACAACGACAAGCGCGGCGATCCAGTCCCGCCTAAGAGCCAAACGCAGGAGAAAAAGAAAGAAGAAAACCAGCAGGGAGTAGAGCAGGAAAACGAGAACGTAAAAAAAGAGAGCGCCGAGAGCGGGGCGCACACCCAAAAGAGTGCCAGGCTCCAAGCCGCCGGGCATGGGAGGAAGTTTGCCGAACAGCGGCAGCAGGAAATTGTCGGACTGTTCAAATACGGTGAGCAGGACTCCGTAAGCCGCTCCTATCAGCAGGTCGCGTCCCACAAGCGGATCGCGCCATTGACCGGCGAGCAATCGGCTCCAGGAAATCAAGGTGTGCGGATCGCGCCGCCGCACGTAGGGTTCGAGAGCCAGGTACATCACGGTGATCAGCGAAGTGCCGAGCAGCGCCCAAGAGAGCGCGATGAGAATACAATCAAACTCATCGATGGATGCGACGTGATGCGCGGCTAGCGCCCACATGGCGAGAAACGTCAGCACAACGGCGGTGCCCAGGCGCAACGCTCCCCGGGTATCACTGCGCCTGAGGCGTAGATTGCGGCGCATCACGAAAACGCCGGTGACGACCAGGGAAATGAACAGCACCAGCAAGACAGCCGAGGAGATTTTCTCGCGGGGCGTTTGCGTAAAGGGAACCGAGCGATCGGCTTTGGTCCAGGGATAGATGACGTCGAAATAGATGGGCTTGCCATGATTTGCCGCCGCTTCGATGCGTTCTGGTATTTCCGGGTGTGCGGCAACGGCGCCGAGCCACGCGGCACGAGTATCGCCCCAGGCGAGGGGCGTCCACTCCGGTTGGGTGATACGGTAATCGGATTCCTTCAAACCGCTGGCGGCAAAGAGCGACGACCAGTCGACGGGCGCGGTTTGCGGGAGCGGAGCGTCATGCTGAGGCGGAACGGTTTCCAGGTGCAGAAGGCGCCCTTGCATGTCGAGCACGAGAAGGACCATGCCGGTGACATCCATGGGGGGATCGAACGTAGTCACTTCGCCATTGCCGCTCGAAGAAAAAAATCTTTGCGGTCGCATGAGTCGCGGACTCTGGCGATACCAGAAAACGATAGAAGCCGGGCGGCCAGTTTCCAACAAACGCCAGCGATCCGGCGTTTTCTGGTGCTGCTGAGTGTGGTTCAAGAAATCCATTTCCATACGGAATGAATAGGCTTCGTCGGCGTAGGGCTCGGCGTATCCGAGTCGGCGGACGATTTCCCGCGCTCGGGCGGCCAAAACCTCCGGCGGATTGTCCAGCGGAACGCGATTGTGCAGCTTGTAGCGGTCGGCCATGAAAAGGAGGGCAAGCAGCGCAAGTGTTGTTATTGCGAGCAGGGCGATGGCTAACCGGGGGCGCATGCCTTCCGTGGCGCCTGCCGCCGCGACCATTTCAGGTGAAGGCGTTTCGCCGGCGGCCAGTGCCGCAGCCAGCGGGTCGCCGCCCGGCAGCGCGGCAGCAACCTGGAGAGCGGAGGCGGGGCGCTGCGCGGGATCTTTCTCCAGGCAGCGCAAGATGACGCGCTCGACGAGCGGATCGAGGTCGCGAACGAGAGTCGAAGGACTGACGGGGACTGACGATTCACGCTGCTTCATGAGTTCGGGCAGCGTCGTGGCGTTGAAGGCGCGCTTGCCGGTTAGGATTTCGTAGAGCACAAGACCCAGGGAATAGAGATCGCTCCTGGCGGTGACTTCTTTACCTTCGAGCTGCTCGGGAGCCATGTAGGCGGGGGTTCCGGCTTTGACGTCGGTAGCGTCGAGGCTCGCCGCGATGGCGGCCAGTCCAAAATCGGTGATACGGATTTTTCCGGTGCTGTCGAGCATCAAGTTAGCGGGCTTGAGGTCGCGATGAATCACGCCGCGGTCGTGGGCGGCAGCGAGTCCGGCGCAAACCTGGCGGGCGATCTCGATGGCTTTGTCGGAGGAGAGTCTGCCGATGCGGCGAACCAGGGAGGCGAGATCCTCGCCGTCGACGTACTCCATGGTCAAGAATGGAACGCCATCGGCATCGCCGATATCGAAAACGCGGCAGACGTTGGGATGGGAGACTTGCCGGGCGATGCGCACCTCGGAGTGGAAGCGGGCCAGCGCGCCGGCGTCCTTGGACAAGCTGGCAGGCAGGAATTTAATGGCCACGATTTGGCTGAGCTTGAGATCTTCCGCGCGATAGACTTCGCCCATGCCGCCGCGGCCGGCGAGCGCGACGACACGATAGCGGCCCGCGATGATCTGACCGGGCGTGAAGCGGCCGCCGCCGATGGAATCAGAGCTGGAAGGAGAAGCGGGCGAACTGGAAGGCGGGCGCGCGGAGCGATGCAGCGGAGTCGGTGGATGCGAAGGCGGGCGGCGAGGCGTCGGTGGCGCGATGGTTTCGCCTTCGCCGGTCACTTGGTCGTCAACGAACGTTGCGCCGCTGTTGAAATCGATGGGTGCGCCGCAGCTCGAGCAGAAGCGAGCAGTCGAGGAGATTTCCGCGCTGCAGGAAGAGCAAAACATGCCAGGCGGATTCTACCACTGCGGCTCCAGCTAGCCGACTCCGCAACTATGGGGAGGCGCGCTCCACTTGCACGGCGGTGCCGTAGGCGAGGACTTCTGTCACGCCTTGCATTACTTCGGTGGCGTCGTAGCGCATGGCGATGACGGCGTTGGCGCCGTGCTGCGCGGCATGTTGCAACAGCAGCTCGTAGGCATCTTCGCGGGTCTTCTCGCAAAGATTCGTCAAGATGGTGATGTTGCCGCCGATGATGGTCTGAAGAGCCGCACCCAAATTTCCGATCACGCTGCGCGACCTGACTATAATTCCGCGCACGATGCCGTTGGCAGTGGTGACCATGGAAGTGTCCACACGATTCATAGCCGCTCTCCTGGAGGGATGTTTACCGGTGCGATTCTACCTGTTCACGCGACGCTGCGGGAGACAAATGGTTCTGCTACGCTCGGAATTACGTGGAGACTCTGTTCTATTACCTAGCCATCGCGCAAATAGGCGTGGGTGTGTACCTGGTGTGGCATGGACTGCGCTGGTTGGCGTATGCGCGGCGGAGGATGCGGGGAGATCCAGGCTTCAATGCGCCGCGCGCGGCGGTGCTGTGTCCGTGCAAAGGTATGGAACCGGGGCTAGAGCACAATCTTGTTGCGCTGACGGAATTTGATTACCGCAACTACGAGATCTTCTTCGTCCTGGCGTCCGCTTCCGATTCCGCGTACACCACGGTGAAACGCGTGGCGGAGCATTCCAAGGTGCCCGCGCACGTGATAATTGCGGACCGGCCGGAGGGGTGCGGGGAAAAGGTACACAATTTACGAGTGGCCATCGAGCAGTTGCCGGCGGAGTTCGAAGTGCTGGTATTTGCGGACTCAGACGGGCGACCGGGAAGATTCTGGCTACGGCGTTTGGTGGCGCCACTCAATGACAAGCAAGCCGGCGCCGCTACGACCATGCGATGGCTGATTCCGAACGGTCATAATCTCGCCACGGCGCTGCTGGCGGCGTGGAATGCTTCGATCGTGACGATGCTCAGCGAAAAGGGGAAAAATTTCTGCTGGGGCGGCGGAACAGCTATCCGCCGAAGCGTGTTCGATGAAACTCGCGTGTTCGAGGAGTGGTACCACTCGGTAAGCGACGACTACTCGATGACGCGCGCATTGCAGCACGCCGGACGCTCCATCGTGTTTGTACCGGAGTGCCTCACGCCTACTTACGTGAACGTGGATTTCCGGGGCCTATTGGAATTCACGAACCGGCAAATTCTGATCACCAAGGTCTACTCGAAGAAGAACTGGGCATCAGGGGCGGCGACGCATCTTTTGTACTGCCTGACCCTGCCGATCGGGCTGGAAGTCACGCTGAGCAATGTGTTTGCGACTCTGCCTGCGTTTCAGCTCGCCTTGCTGACGTTTGTGCCCATGCTGCTGGCGGCCATACGCGGCGGGCTTCGTGTCGCAGCGGCGACGGAAGTTTTGCCGACTTTACGCACGCAAATAGCGGGGCAAGCGTGGATGTATGTCCTGCTGGGCGTTTTTATTCCATACCTGTTCCTAGTCAATTTCGTGATGTCGATGTTCACCCGAAAAGTCCGCTGGCGTGGCGTCACGTACGAGCTGATCTCCCCGCAACAAACACGGATTCTAGGATATTGAAGAGAACCGTTGCTCGTGTCCGTCCTATGCATGGAAAGAAAGTTTTCCACAGGCCATGCGGCACGCGGGCCTGGCGGAGGAATTAGCTGTAACCTATTGGAAGAACAGCATGCTAGGGGAAAAATTTCGTAGACCGTGAAATTCCTACCGGCAAATTGTTGCGTCATAGAGTCTTTCCAGTACGTAAGTACCGGTATCGTAGGGGTTTGCCCTAACCCAAATTAACGCTCGGATTTGCATGGTAATTGCGACGACAAAACCAGTATTTCGTCGCAAGCGAAATGATAGGGGGCTCCTTCTCGCGCCAAGCCGTGCTGGTTTCAGGGGATTTTCTGGTCCTCAGCCCCGAACCTTGGCTCCTTGCCTGCCGCTTGCTCCATGCAGTGGAACCATGCCTCGCCAAGAGGCGCAATGATACCAATCAGGTCTCGGTTCCTGTTCGAGGCTGCACAGAGGGGTGCATGTGAAAGTGATCCGGAGGAGTGAACAAACCAATTGCAGCGAATCTGGCGCAGATCTTCCCCGAGAACTTTATTTCTTTTATGAAAAAAACACCGGCGTTTCCCATTTTCACGTGGAAGCGGGAGCCGACGGGCGGTTCCCGGTCGACCAAGCTGCCGGCTTGCTGGCGATGCACTGCCTGGTACGGGGCCAATCTCCACGCGACTACGTGGTAATGGTGCAGGCGGCTCCGGGTGCACTAGAGGGGCTCACGGAAAAGGCCGAGCAGTTGCTGCAAGCGGGCCACTCGGTGGGGAGCTCCGTGAAACTCACGCGCCGTGAAGAAGAAGTGCTTGGCGGTATCATGCGCACGCTGGCCAATAAAGAAATCGCTGCGTCGCTGAACCTCTCCGAGCGGACGGTGAAATTTCATGTGTCTTCGCTGCTTGCGAAGTTCCGCGTGCGGGGCCGCATGGAACTGGTCCGGGAAGCCGCACGCCATACTGCGGTGCCGATGACGGTGGCGCAGCCTGTAGCCTCGCGCGAGACTCGTCCCTCGGTTCCTGCTCCATACACATATCGCCAAGTTGCCCGGAACGTGGGTCCCATTGCGCTGACGAAGCGGCAACTGCTGGCTTGATTTCTCTCTGAGTGCAGGAAGCACGAAAGGCCCGAACCGCGCCGCGGTCCGGGCCTTTCCATTTCTGAACTGCAGATTGTTTCGCTATTTGCGAGCGGACGCGTACTGTTCGGCGGCAGAGTCCCAATTGACCACATTCCACCAGGCGGCGATGTAGTCGGCGCGACGATTCTGGTATTTGAGATAATACGCATGCTCCCAGACGTCCAGCCCAAGCACGGGCTTGCCCGCAGGCAGCGGGGGAAAGCTTTCCTTGGTCAACGAAATCGGCGAGTCTTGATTTGGAGTTGAGGCGATTACGAGTTTTCCGTCCTTGACCATCAACCAGGCCCAGCCGGAGCCGAAGCGTCCAAGGCCAGCAGCGGCAAATTTGGCCTGGAAGTCCGCGAAGGAGCCAAAGGCCGCTTTGATCGCCGCAGCCAAGTCGCCTTTGGGCTCGCCACCGCCCCCCTTCTTGAGTTGGGTCCAAAAGAGCGAGTGATTCCAGTGGCCGCCGGCGTTATTGCGTACGGCTGAGCGGATATTTTCGGGGATGGAATCGAGGTTCTGCAGCAGGTATTCGAGGGACTTGCCCTGCAACTCCGGATGGCCTTCCAGGGCTTTGTTCAAGTTGCTGACATAGGCTCCATGGTGTCCGTCATGATGGACCTGCATGGTTTTCGCGTCAATGTACGGCTCCAATGCGTCGAATGGGTACGGCAGCGGGGGCAGTGTGAATGCCACCTGTTTTTCCTCCGGTTTTGCCACGGGTTTTTCCTCCGATTGTGAATTTGAATTGGGATTTTTTGTGTCGGCGAGCAACAGGCCGGGCACGGCACCGCCCGCTCTAATTAGCCCTGCGCCAACGATGCCAGTGCCAGCGATAAACCTGCGGCGATTGATGGCAGCCTCCAGCGACGCGCTTGCGCGAGTCAGAGTGCGTGCGGATTATACCGCTATACCGGGGATGATGGTAAACCTCTGCTCGCCAAGCCAACAGGTCAAAGCTCTTTGGCAGATTACCTTACGCTTTCATTGGATGCGGGAGAGCGCCCAAAGGGCAGATTCCGCGATGGCAGCGTCAGCCGAGGAGGAAAGGCGCCGCAGCAATTCGCTGATTCTTTGATGGACGGATGTTCCGCGGTGGAGCTCTGAATTGCCGAGAGCAATGCAAGCGTTGCGAACAATACCGCGCCACTTGGTGCGCCTGATGGCGCTGCCGCGGAAAAGGCGGCGAAATTCCGTTTCGTCCATCGCGGCCAGCCACTCGAGCCTGGGGAGGAACAACGATTCTTCCAGCGACTCCGAAATCTCTTGCTGCCCGGGCCCGGAGAGGAGCTCCAAATTTTCTGTTTGGCCGTCCTTCAGCGCCGCACTTTCGAGCGCAGTGGGAAACGTTCTCGGGTGGAATTCTTCGTGCGGAGTTGCGGGCGCGCGGCGGTTCCAAGGACAAACGTCCTGGCAAATGTCGCAGCCGAACACGTGGTTGCCGATGGGCTCGCGCAGTTCGTCAGGGAGCGCGCCGCGCAGCTCGATGGTGAGATAGGAGATGCAGCGGCGCGCATCCATGACGTAGGGTTCGACGAAAGCTTGCGTGGGGCACGCATCGATACAGCGGCGGCAGGTTCCACATAAATCTGGCGGCGGCAGAACGCCATCTTCCAAGGTTGGGGCAAGATCCAAGGTAGTGAGGATCGCTCCGAGAAAAATCCATGAACCCAAGCGCTGATTCAAAAGCAGGGTATTCTTGCCCAGCCAACCGAGGCCCGCATATTTAGCGAAGATTCGCTCCTGTAGAGGTCCGGTGTCGGCGTAAAGGCGAGCCTGGAATGGTTCGACAAAACGCTCACGCAGAGCGGCCGCCAATTCGTTTAGTTTTTCTTGCAGCACTTCGTGGTAGTCGTCACCCCAGGCGTAGCGTGAAATCCATCCGCGGGGCTGACCATCATTGGGCAGATGGGTGACCTCGGTCGATTTGGATAAGTCTGTGTTGTAGTTGAGGGCGCAGACAATCGCGCTGCGAACGCCGGGAAAAGCGCCCTTTGCGCTGCGCCGGCGCGGGTCGGATAAATACTTCATCTCGCCGGCGAATCCGCGCGCCAGCCACTCTCCCGTGTACCCCAGTTCCGGGAATTTTCCGGCAGACACAACGCCGCAAAGATCAAAACCCAGCTCCTTGGCGCGGGCTTCCACCCACAAGGTGTCAGACCTGGCTTTCATCTCTCCGATTCTGCCGCACCTTGCGCTGTCTGGGGAGCGGGGAAAAACGCGCCGTTAGCGATGACTGCGAGCAAAAGCTCGAACAGAGAGATTCGGCGGAACTAGTTGTAGCTGCGCAGAGCGCTGCTCTCGTCGGAGTAGACCTCGAAGACGGTGAACAGCTTGGTCAGTTGCAGGAGATCGTGCACTTTTTTTGTCAGGTGCAGGAGCTTCAAGCTTCCGCCTCGGTTTTTCACTCCCATGTAGGCGCTGACGAGTTCGCCGATGCCAGAGCTGTCGATGTAATCGACATCGGCCAGATTCAGAAGGATGCGCGTGCGCTGATCTTCCAGCAACTCGCGGATGGTCTTTCGCAAAAGGGCGCTGCCTTCGCCCAGCGTAATGCGGCCGCCGATATCGACGACAGTCACTCCGGCAGCTTCACGATACGTAGCTCGCAGTGCCATTTAGACTGGGCTCAAGCTTCCTGTTTTGGTGCGGCCCCTTGGCCGCTTTTGCCGTTGCTTCCGGGATTCCGGGACAAAGGCAATTTCTTGGACATGATGATTTCCGCACCCCCCGTACGACCGGGGACAACCTGGAATTCATCCATGAACGCACGCATCAGGAATATGCCGCGGCCAGAGGTGCTCAGCAGGTTCTCCTCAGCGAGAGGATCGGGCACGCGACCGAGGTCGAAACCTTTGCCTTCGTCCAAAACGTGAATAATCATTTTGTCAGGCGTAAGGTCCAGAGCGAGGTGAATCTTTTTTTCGGGGCGCTCTTCGTTGCCGTAGTGAAAGGCATTGATGACGCCTTCGCGCACGGACATTCCGATGCGGTAGCAGTCATCTTCGCCGAATCCGGCAGCCTCCGCCACGCGCAGACACAGTTCCTCGGCGAGATTGACGCTCTCGACCTGCGTCTCCAATGTAATTTCAAGGTGCTTGGAGTCTTCGGACATGCGGAGGGCGTCACCAGCGCCCAATCGGCCCGGTTCTGGGCGCCTTATGGGTAACATACGGACGGAAACCGAGTCAATGGAGGAGCAGCCCTACAGCCGCCCCGTTGGTTCCTGTAGAGAAATGGCAGTTCCCCGGACGGCAACTGCTACGCCCAATAGGAGCGGTCCAGAGTCCGGTACTGGATGGCCTCGCTGAGATGGCGAGGCTCGATATTCTCCGCCGCATCCAGATCGGCAATCGTGCGAGCCACCGTCAGAATGCGGTCGTGCGCTCGCGCCGAGAGGCCTAGACGGGTAATGGCGTTCTCCAGTAATTTTTCTCCCTCCGGCGTAATCGCACAGTATTTGCGGATCATTTTGGGCATCATCTGCGCGTTGGAGTATGTTTTTTTATCGGCGCGATAACGCTCCGTCTGGCGGTTGCGCGCGTCGATCACCCTTTGGCGCACTGCCGCGGAATCCTCGGAGGAGGAAGGCGCACGCAACTCTTTATACTTTACGGCGGGCACCTCGATATGGATGTCGATGCGATCCAGGAGCGGGCCGGAAATCTTGGAGACGTAGCGCTGAATCATCGGGGGAGTGCAGTGGCACTCGCGCGTGGGGTCGCCGAAATAGCCGCAGGGACAAGGGTTCATGGCGGCAGCCAGCATGAAGCGGGAGGAAAAGGTTACGGAGACCGCAGCGCGCGCTATCGTCACGGAACCATCCTCCAGCGGCTGGCGCATTACCTCCAGTACATTGCGCTGAAACTCCGGCAATTCATCCAGAAAGAGCACGCCGTTGTGGCCGAGCGACACCTCGCCGGGCCTCGGTACGGCGCCGCCGCCGATGAGCCCAGCATCGCTGATGGTGTGATGCGGGGAGCGGAAGGGCCGCGTGCCCACCAGGCCGCGAGCATCTTCCAGGACTCCGGCGACGCTGTGGATGCGCGTGGTCTCGATGGCTTCTTCCAGGGACATGGGCGGCAAGATTGTGGGGATGCGTTTGGCGAGCATGGTCTTGCCCGCTCCGGGCGGTCCGATGAACAGAATGTTGTGACCACCTGCGCAAGCCACCTCCAGAGCGCGCTTGGCCGCCTGTTGGCCGTGGACGTCGCGCAAGTCGACCGCGTATTGCGCCGCTTCGGTGAGCAACTGGTGCGCATCTACCCGCACGGGCTGAAACGATTCCGGCGAGTTCACCAGATCCACGGCTTGCGGCAGCGACTTCAGCCCGTAGACGTCCACGCCCTCGACGACCGCGGCCTCGCGCGCGTTTGCTTCTGGAACGGCCACTGATTTCAAGCCGACTTCACGCGCGGCCAGTGCCGCAGACAGCGCTCCTCGCACGGGCCGCACGCTGCCGTCCAGCGAGAGCTCGCCGAGAAACATGCACTTGTCCAGCGTCTTGCCGAAGAAATGTCCCATGCAGCCGGTCAGCCCCAGGGCCATGGGCAAATCGAAAGCGGAGCCTTCCTTGCGGACGTCGGCGGGCGCGAGGTTAATTGTGACGCCCTGGCCATGGGGAAACTCAAAGCCGCAGTTGCGCAGCGCGGATTTGATGCGCTCGCGGCTTTCTTTCACGGCGTTATCCGGCAGCCCGACAACGTTAAAATCGGTCATGCGCGCCGAGCCTACATCGACCTCCACTTCGACGAGGTAAGCGTCGATGCCGTAGACGGAAGCGCTGAGCGTCTTGAAGAGCATAACGAGGGAAGCCGCGAAAGGCTGGGCGCAGCATAAACCAATGCGCAACTATACGCCAGAGGCAACACGTTACCAGGAGTATCGCTAACACACCGCGGAACGCTGCGCTTGTTTACAGTCGCCGGCGCAGGCACGTATATTGGCCTTAACGGCAGTGCGCACGTACTCCTGCCCGCGTGAGGTTGGCCAATGATTGGCTGGATTATTTTGATCGCGCTGGTCCTGATCATCATTTTCTTGATCGGGATGTACAACAGCCTGGTGCGCCTGAAAGTCACCTGCGACAACGCCTGGGCGGACATCGATGTGCAGCTCAAGCGGCGCTACGACTTGATTCCAAACCTGGTGGAAACGGTCAAAGGCTACGCGGGGCATGAAAAAGGCACGCTGGAGGCGGTGATCAACGCCCGCAATCGCGCCATGACCGCGACCGGCCCCGGCGATAAGGCGCAAGCGGAGAACATGCTTAGCGGAGCGCTGAAGAGCTTGTTTGCGCTGTCGGAGGCGTATCCGCAGCTCCGCGCCATCGAGAGCTTCACGTCGCTGCAGACTTCGCTGAGTCAGATTGAGGAAACGGTCCAGAATGCGCGGCGCTATTACAACGCCGTGGTCCGCGACCTGAACACCAAGATCCAGCAGTTCCCCTCGAATATTTTCGCGAACATGCTGGGCTTCAAGCCGCGCGAATTCTTCGAAGTCTCCGCGACCGCCGAGCGGGAAGCGCCGAAAGTCAGCTTCAGCGCGCCCACGGCATGAGGCGGGAGCCGCACACGGAATGACGCGCGTGCGCCGCATTGCCATCCGATCGTTCTACTCAATCGTTCTAGTTTTTGTTTTCGCGTTCCCGGCGGCTTCGGGTTTCAGCACTCGCGAGCTGCGCATCGAAAACTTCCAGTCCGAAACGATCGTGATGCCGGACGGAACGATCGATGTCACGGAGACTATCCAGGCGCATTTTATCGGCGGGCCGTGGCATGGCCTTTATCGAACGATTCCGGTCGAATACGTTACGCCGCAGGGGCTGAACTACTCGCTGTTTCTCGACGTGAAGCGCGTGGTGGATAGAAGCGGCCGCGGGCTCAAGTACGAGACCAGCCGCGAGCGCCATTACCGCAAGCTGAAGATTTACGTTCCGGACGCCGACAATTCCACGCAGAACATCTCCATCGAATATTCGGTTTCCGATGCGCTGCGCTTTTTCGAGGACCACGACGAACTCTACTGGAACGTGACCGGCGATGAGTGGGACATTCCTATTCAAGCCGCCAGCGCGCGCATCATCCTTCCGGAAGGCACCACGAATATCCGCGCCAATGTGTTTACGGGCGCGTACCGTTCGCGCGCGCAAAACGCGGACGTGGACATCGCCGGAAACGGCGTCGAAGTGCGCACGCGCGAGCCCTTGCGCTTGCACGAAGGGCTGACCGTCGCCGTCGCGTTCGACAAAGGATTCGTTCACGAGCCAACCGCGGCGAGCAAGCTAGCCCTATTCTTCCGCAGCAATTGGCCGCTCGGCATTCCCCTCGCCGCATTTGTGGCGATGTTTTATCTATGGTGGACGCGCGGGCGCGACCCGCGGCTTCGGCCGATCGCTGCACAATACGAGCCGCCGGACCAGCTCACGCCGGGAGAAGTGGGCACGCTGGTGGATAACTCCGCGGACATGCGCGACATCACGGCGTCCATCGTCGACCTTGCTGTCCGCGGCTACATCGTCATCGAGGAGCACCAGAAGGACCGCATGCTCGGGCTGATGCACGACAAGGACTACAACTTCATCGTGCAAAAAGACCGCGCGGAATGGGCGAAGCTGAAGCCGCACGAGCAAGCATTGCTCGAAGGCATGTTCACGACGGGAACGGTCGGCGAATCCGTTTCGATGTCCAGCCTGGAAAACCACTTCTACACAAACTTGCCCGGCATCAAGAGCAACATCTTTTCCTCGCTCGTGACGGACGGCTACTACAACAGGCGCCCGGATAGCGTCCGTTCCGCGTACATCGCTGCGGGCGTGGTCGTCGGTTTTCTCATGCTATTTGGGGGGTTGAAGGTCGCGGCGAGCCAAGGCATGGCTCCGCTCGCTTTCATCATCGCGGGAGTTCTTACCGGCGCGATCATTTGCGGCTTTGGGTGGTTCATGCCGGCGCACACGGAACAGGGCGCGCGCGCGTTGGAAGGTGTTCTGGGATTCGAGGATTTTCTCGTCCACGTCGAATCCGATCGCTTTAATCGCACCATCAAGACGCCCGAAATGTTCGAGAAATTCCTGCCTTTCGCGATGGCGCTCGGTGTGGAGAAAAACTGGAGCCGGGCCTTCCAGGGAATCATGACGCAGCCGCCGCAGTGGTATCGCGGCTCCTCGTATGGCCCGGGCTTTTATCCGCTGATGTTCACCAACGATTTGAGCTACATGTCCTCGCGCGCCGGCAGCGTGATGGCCTCCGCACCGCGCAGCTCGGGAGGCTCCGGCTTCTCCGGTGGCGGAGGCTTTTCCGGCGGGGGATTCGGCGGCGGCGGCGGCGGCGGTTTCTGAGCGTGCAGCAAAGTACCTTTTGACAATGCATTTGCCGCGAATACAATACCCGCACTCTCCGGCAAGTGAGTAGGTCAATGACGCGGGACTCTCCACTGAAAACGTGACTTTGACCGTAAAGCTAAAGGTGTCGGTTGTCGGGCCAGCAGTGTTTCCGTTTGAACCGTGGAACGAAACCAAGGAGTAGTGGAGGAAACATGTTGCGAGCACTTTCGATTTTCGCAGTGGTGCTTCTCGCAGGTGGCGCGGTCCGCGCGCAAGGCTCGCCGTCGGCGGATCAGGCCGAGCAGGTAAGGATGCTGCTTGAGCGCGTACAACAGCTCGAGAAGCGCGTCTTGGAGTTGGAGGCGCGGCAGGCGCCGCCGCAAGCGGGCGCCATTTCCGCGGCGAATGAACCGTCGCCGCAATTACGGGCGCAGCAAGCGGCGCAAGCACCGGCCGCGGCGGGACCCGGGCCCGGGCAGCACCAGCACGAAATGCAGGAGCAGCAGGCTGCTACCGTTCAGCAGATGGAGACACACTATCCGTCGCTGCAGATTCGGGGATTTGGCGACGTCGATTTTTCGGCGACGGACCAGAAGGGCGCGACGAGCGGCTTCAATCTTGGGCAGCTCGATTTGCACTTGGCGTCGGCGCTGTCGCATAAGGTGAGCTATTTCGCAGAGATTACGTTCAATGCGCACCCGACCGATTACACCGTGGAAGTGGAGCGCAACATCATTCGCTACGATTACAACGATTATTTCAAGCTGTCGTTCGGGCGATATCACACGCCGATTGGGTATTGGAATACGGCATTTCACCACGGAGCGTGGCTGCAGACGACCATCAGCCGCCCGGACTTTGTGCGATTCGGCGGAACATTCATCCCGGTGCACTTCGTGGGACTCCTGGCAGAAGGCAACATTCCCTCGGGCGGCGCGGGCCTGAGCTACAACGTGGGAGTTGGAAATGGGCGCGGATCGATGATCAACCGGCCGGGCGATGCGGGGGACAACAACGACAATCGCGCGTGGGTGGCGAATATCTATTCCCGGCCGCAGAGGTTCTATGGGTTGCAACTCGGAGCTTCGGTGTACCGCGACAAGATCACGCTGGCGGGCGGCGATTTTCGGGAGTGGATTAGTGACGCCTACGTAGTGTGGACCAAGGAGACTCCGGAGTTCTTGGCGGAGTTTGCGAACGTCAACCATCGCAAAGTGCTGACCAATTTGTCGACGAACAGCCAAGCGTTTTACGTGCAGCTCGGCTACCGGCTGCCCTGGTTTGAGAGAAGCGTGAAGCCGTATTACCGATTTGAATATACTCACACGCCGCTCAGCGAGCAGGTGTTCACGAACCAGGATTTGGTAGGCTCGACTCTCGGCGTGCGGTACGACATAACGAACTATGCCGCGTTTAAGACGGAATATCGCAACTTCAGACGGGGAATCGGCGAACCTCGTGTCAATGGGTGGTTTGCACAGACCGATTTCACTTTTTGAGTGAGCCGCCCATGAACGCAACCACAAAACGCGTAGCGATGATTGTTTGGGTGCTTAGCTGGCCGCTGGTCGCGATGGCGCCTTCCGGCGCGCAGACGACGCGAGGCGGAGCGGATATCGCGGTGGTGGTGCACCCCGATACGCCGGTCAGCGACCTTAGCCTCTCTGATGTGCGCAAGGTTCTCTTGGGGGAGCGGCAATACTGGAGTTCGAAACTGCCGGTAGTGTTGCTCATTCGCGCGCCTGTCGCTCGTGAGCGCGATGTCGTACTACGGGTCATCTACCAAATGAGCGAAGCTCAGTTCAAACAGTACTGGGTGGCCAAGATTTTTCGAGCGGAGGCGGCATCGCCGCCTAAGATCGTCTACTCCAACGACATGCAGTACGAACTTGTTTCTGCCATTCCCGGAGCAATAGCGTTCATGGACGCGCGCAATGTGCGGCCGGGATTGAAAGTACTGCGCGTCGATGGGTACTTGCCGGGAGATAAAGAATATCCATTGCGATAGGGCCACCCGGGGATGGCCCTTATTGCGACCCGTTAGGTCGCCAGCTTCATGCGCCGGACGATTTCCTTGAAACGCGGCTCCGATCGAATGGAGTCGAACATGGGCTCGACACCAATCGAAACGAGCCCGCTGTCGTGCTCTTCGTAAGCCTTCTCAAGCCACTCGAGCGCTTTCTCCCGTTGGCCCAGGCGCATATAGCCCTCTGCAATGCTGAAGGGAGAGACATAGCCATGTTTGGAGATTTCAGCCAACCCATCGAGCCAGCTCTGCTGCACGCCTTTGTATCCGTACTTGGAAAAATCCTCCGCGATGGAAGCGGCGAGCTCCGGACTCCCCGAGAGTGATAGAACTTTTTCTCTCTCTTCGACCGCTTCTTTGTATTTGCCCGACTGTGCGTAGACTTCCTCGAGCACGCGCCGCGCCGGAGTGAATTTCGCGTCAATATCGAGAACCCGGCGCAGTTGGTCGATGGCTTGGTCGCTGCGGCGGGCCAAATAGAACTGCCAACCCAGCGTCGTGTTGATGATCAGCGAGAGTGGGTCCAATTCCTGGGCACGTTTTGTCTCTCGCAGTCCTTCCTCCGGCCGTCCCAT
>WNFC01001535.1_pt1 | contig 24277 bp, 25 predicted proteins | sample 5400541 | NCBI WGS metagenome assembly WNFC01 (sample SAMN13153342, study PRJNA577476) | soil metagenome | isolation source: 120 cm saprolite under Douglas fir tree site 2 hole 2 replicate 1 | place: USA:California | collected 2015-04-18
AAGACGGCGATGACGAGCATGGTTACGACGCCCAAAAGGTCGCCCATAACGGCACCTGGGATGACATCGATTGGGAGAATACATTTGAGCATTGGCGCGAAAACGGCCTGATCCGCCGGAAATCCGGGGGCCGAACCTGGGAATACGAGGACGCCGAGTTTGGCGATCCCGAGCACATAGAATTCGACGCCGATGATCTGGTCGACGCTGCCGTTCAGGTCTACCCCCGGAAATCATCGCCGACCATCCGTGACCCGCGCCAGTTCGAGCTAACCCTGGAAGCTCTACGTCGCCGGGCCGGGATCGGTCGCCAGCTTGTCGGCCACGGGCGCTCACGGTGCATCGAGCGCGTCACCGCTCTATGATCGATAGCAACCGGAGTTCCAGGCGGAGATGACGCCATGACCGAGCACGCCAGCCTCGACCACCACCGATCTATTCGAGATCATGCGGACCACCCGGTCGATGCGGCGACTGAAGCCAGACCCGGTGCCAAACGCGTTATCCCACAAGGAGAATCGGATACCATGAACTGCACTGTGAGATCCATGGGCGGCAAGCTCGCCCAAAACCTCCAGGCATTCGCCTTCAATCGTATAGGGGTCCATTTGAAAATCCGATTATCTGAATATTAATAGGCGAGAAGGGGGGCCGCTTGCGTGTCCATGTGTTCCTCCGATGTTTCCGAATCTTCTGATCCTTACAACCCATCGGACGCCCAAGACACACGTCTTCAACTTCGATCCTAAGTTTTTGATACAACCGTTTTGTGGTTATCCCGTTCTCCTTGGCAATTGAGTCGAGCAGCTTTAACAACTCGGGCGTAACCCCTGTAATAAGTTTCCCCGCTCTGGCAGCGCATTTTATATGCGCCGGGTATGGCATGGGAGTCAGCCGTCAATGATAATGCGGTGGGAACTGCGCCCGCCGAACTTGTTGCGCAGATGCGCATTGGCAGCACCCAAGATCGCCTTAACCCGGATCGCAGTAAGCGCCGGATCGCCGTTGATCGCTGCCTGGACAAGCCAAGCCAACCCATCCTGCATAATCAGGGTATCCATTTCTGCCTCAGTCTTAGATGGTGGGAGGACTTCTGTTTCAGCCGTTAGAAGATCGCCCATCGTTCCTACTCCAAAAATTGGAAGGTAAAAAGGTGAGTGGGGCGGGGTTTCCCCCGCCCCTTCTCTTTGAGGTTCTAATCCGCCGCTTCGGCTTTCGGATCGATAACGATCACCCGCAGGCTGCGGCAGTAGTCGCGAACCATGACGAGTTCCTCATTGGTCGCAATCTTGAGGAACGCCACGATTTCGTCGACGCACTTCTCTTTCGCCGTCCCTTCGGCTTCCTTCCCTTCGCCCTCGGCTTCCTCCCCGAGCTTCATGGTGGGAGGAAGTTCCCGTGCCGCGTCGCTGGCCGCGTGGAATTCGGGCTGATCCTCCGCCGGTTCCGGCGTCAAGCCTTCCCCGGCGAGGAAGGCGTCAACCTCGGAAAGCGGTTTCGCCTGGATCGCCCTGAAGATGCGATCGGCTTCCTCGTGGCTGGTGAACGGTGGGAGTTTCATCCGCTCCCCGTTCAGGCCACGCGAGAATGCAACCATGAAGGCCGGCGGGTCGTTGTTCAGGCCGGTGATCTGGCCGTTCTCGTCAAGCCCTTGCATGCCGGCGACGGCCAGCGGCTCCGCCGTCGCCTTCTTCCCTTTCCCCGACCCCGGCGGACGCCCCGGACGCTTCCCGGTGGCGCGGGACTTGCGGCCTTCCTTGGTGGTGAACAGCGCGGGATGTAGAAAGCGGTATCGCTCCGCCGCCTGTTCCATACCCCCCTCGCCTTTCAGGGCTTCGATCGCCTCATCCGCCGTCATGTCCTCGCACTCGAAGGCGAAATAGCCGATCACGTTGCCGTAGATGGCCCGGCGGGTGCTGCTGATCTCATTGGCCTCCGGGTCAGTCTCGATGACCAACTCAAAGGACTGCGCCTCGATGGTGCGGCCTTTGACGCCCTTATCCTTCCGATAGGCATCCCAAGCCTTGGGGAATTCGAGCGCGAGGCGGACCAGCGGTGCCGCCTCAAAGAGTGCCCGGTATTTGGCGTCGCGACCGGCGAGCCAACTGCGTTGCGCAGCCATCACTGGAAGATCGAAGTTCCCTTCGGCAGCGGCTTCCTCAGCCTTCGGGGTGGCGATGCCTTTGTCGGCCATCATCTGCCCGACAACCCGGCGGACCTGTTCGCCGCCCGTCTCGGCGGGTGGTGGTTGCCCGCCGGCCTCTAATCCGGTTTCGGGATTAGCGGTAGTGGTGGCGGGCCGCTCCAAGGTGGTGGTAGTCATTCGCTTGATTCCTTCTTTAGTGGAATCGAGCGTGGGACAATCCCAACCCCCGGGGTGAGGACGCCACTGCGATAGGAGAATGAGCGAAAAGACAACATAGGACGGACTCCCGGTGTGGTTTGACGCTCACTCTCCGAATCCCCTCGCGAACTCAGGGAATTTCTCGGAGTGCGTCCCCACCGCTACTACCCGTAAGGGTAGTTCGTCCGTCCATTACTCAGTTGAGCAACGGATAACCAACGTGGATCTGCTCGACTGTCCAGATACTACCAGAGCCGGTCCGCTATGTCAATCCGGCTGCAATATTTCTCGCGCGTAGTCAATTATTATTTTTCGTCCTTTTACCTCATAGACGCGACCGCCCATTGGCGACCGGATAAAAATCTGGGCATGCGGGCGCAGCCGGCGAGCCTCATGCGCGACGGGGTGCGCCTCGTCACGATCGCGGGTCTTGCTCGCAAAAGAGCACCCGGTTCGTAGCCGGGTCGATGACCGTCAGATACCAGAACAAGCCGGGAAGGGGCTTGTCTATCCATTGATCAGCCCTCCGCCAGCGGGCGCGGCGCAGCCGCTTGAGTGCCCAGAGAGCACGGGTTAGGGATTAACTCTATCGCCACGGCCATTTCGGCGATGCTGTGGTGGATGTAGGCCGCGCCCTTGCTGGCGGGCGCATGGCTGGTGATATGGAACGCACGGGCCTCCCTGACGCCCTTGTCGCACATAATGGTGGCGACGGCATGCCGCCAGCTATGAAAGACCTTACGGGGGCCGGGTTTATCCCCACTGCCCATAATCTTGCCGTAGGCCCGGCTCCTGCCCGGACTCACGCATCAGGGTGAGGTTCCGATGTGTGGCAAGTTGGCCGATGACCGACGCCGCGATGACCGGGATCATGGCGACGGCGACAAGACGTGCCTCGCGGATCAGTCTCGATCTCGCCTCATTACGCCATATGCCGATGTTCCCCATCTTTCAGGCTGCCGCAAGTCTTGCGCTCAGATACGACGCGAAACGGCAAGAAATCCGGCGAGATTAGTCGAAGCAGGCATTGCGTTTTCGTTGACTAAATCACGATGTAGACCTAAATAGGTATTGAGGCGATATTGCGATCGTCTTGGCTACGGACGCAACTGTAGTCTGTCATGGGTGTAGTTCCACAAGTCACTCTGAGGGGGGAGAGATCCTCCCTCACCCCTGATCGGAACACAAACTGACAACTGACTTGTGGGAAAAAGGTTTGAACAACGAGATTATAGCGACAGAAGTTGTTTGCAACCGGGCGAATGCCGCACCGGCATTTTGCGTTTGCGCAAGTCCTCGCATTTCACCAGAAATGAGGACAATCATGTGGAACACTACCGAGACCAGCGAGAATTAGACCCCGACGACCCTTTTGATGATCCCGAAGAACTTTGGACGCCCGAGAAAATTGCGGCTGAGGAAGAAGAAGATAAACGAAGCGCTAGGTGGTCGAATCGGGCGACACTGGAGCACGGCAAATCCGAAATCTCGGTAAAGGCCAACAATTTACCAAGCATCATCAATCAGATTGACGAAATCCTGGTCAAGATGGATGTCCCAATCTATCAACGGGGTGGTGCTTTGGTCCGTATCGGCGAAACCTCGATCACGAAAAGCAAATCGGGTATCGAATTCGTCAACATCGTGGCGGACGACCTCGTTGTCCTGTTGAGCCGATACATCACCTGGACACGATACGACGGTAGGCAGAAACAGCTCGTCAACATCAACTGCCCCTTGGGAGTGGCGAAAGCCTATTTGTCGCAACGCGGTGCATGGAAACTCCCGACCGTGCACGCGATCATCACGGCTCCGACGCTGCGCAGCGATGGCTCAATCCTCGATCAACCCAGTTTGGACCCGGCGACCGGTATCTACTACGATCCCCGTGGCGTCGATTTCCCCTCGATCCCTATTCGGCCAACACTTGCGGATGCGCGTGGCGCACTCGACAAGATGATCGAGCTAGTCCGCGAGGTCCCATTCGTTCGCGAAGACGACGGGACATCGGTCAGCCGATCCGTTTTCCTGTCGGCAATCCTCACGGCGTTGTTCCGCCCCGCACTGCCGGCGGCTCCGATGCACACCTTCAGTGCTCCGACCGCTGGCAGCGGAAAATCGATGCTTGTCTCGGCAATAGCGATCCTCGCTACCGGGGAGCCGCCTTGTGTGCTTGCTCAAGGGTTCACCGAGGAAGAAACAGAGAAGCGGCTCGCCACCGTGCTCCGGGCTGGCGATCAAGTCGTCAGTTTTGACAATTGCACCCGCCCGCTCGAAGGGGAGTTATTGTGTCAGGCGATCACTGAACCGACCTTGAGCATCCGTATTCTAGGAAAATCGGAGCGGACGAGGATTGCCAATACGTCCTTTTATGCTGCCACCGGGAACAACCTTGTTGTGGCGGGTGACATGGTGCGCCGCACCTTGCGTTGCGTTATTGACGCCGAGGCCGAAAGCCCCGAGAACCGGACGTTCCGAACCGAACGACCCGACAGACTGGCGGCAAGCCAGCGAGCCGATTTTGTGGTCGCAGGATTGACGGTCTTGCGGGCTTTCTTCGTGGCCGGCTGCCCGCAAACTCAAACCCCGCTCGGATCGCTGGAAGAATGGTCGAGAAGTGTCCGCGAGGCTCTGATTTGGCTTGGCGAACCGGACCCGTGCCGTTCTATCGACGGAATCCGCCAAGAAGACCCTGAACGCATGAAGGTCGCGAATGTCCTTCGGGAATGGCACTCTGTTTGCGGCCCCGGCCCGATCCGGGTTCAGGACCTCATCGACGCCGCACTGGTCATGACGGAATGGCAAGCCGGGCAACAGTCAAAGCCTCGTAATCCCGGCCTTCGCGACGCGCTGGTCGCGGTCGCCGACAACGGTATCGGGAAGCTCAACAAACAGGCCGTCGCCAATTGGATTGCCCGGCAAAAGAACAAGATCATTGATGGCTACAAGGTGATCGAGGCTGGCAAGCTCAACGGCTATCCCCGATGGCGGGTCATCGCTCCCGATGAGCCGACATCAAAACAGGGCGATAATCTCAGTTGGATTGATCGACAACTATTCGAATGAGACGAGCGAGCCGCCGAAAGGCGGCTTTCTTTCGCCTGCTCGCGCTGGCGCGCTCTGTCGCCGAAGGCGGCAAGCTTCGCTGGATAGCCGGATCGAGCCGGCGAGACACGCTGGATTCGGGAAGCGATAAGGGAGCGCTCCTAAAGTAAGGGTGACCCAAGTGATCCTAGTGATCCTAGTGAGCGATTTCATCATACCTTCTACATTTTGTCATTACTGACTGACATTTTCCCGCATTAGAGTTAAAAAGGCTTATTAGGGTCACTTGGGTTCACTTGTGCTATCTCGTTTCGGTTATTTGCACCCTTCAGGTCGGAACGGCCATGGAGATCGCTAACCCCGGCATCTCTCCAGTGTCCTGCGTTTGAACCGGACAGGGCGGGGGCACGAACCCCAGAACCTCGTCGCTTTCCGCTTTCCGTTGGGATGTCCGGTTGTGGTGAACCCATCAAATTTGCGCGACGCATCGCAAAAGTTGGGCGTCCGACTGCCCAACATTCGCTCTCCGTTTGCTATGCCTTGTCGCTGATCGAGCCGCCGAAAGCGACCGTCGCCGCACTCGTCGTGGCGAAACGAGCGGCGATCCTGCCAGCACGGCCTCGACCGGTCGCCATCAGGGGAGGCGGGACCGCGACCGCTGACTGATCGTCGTGGCGAGGAATTTTCACAAGCCTCGCTTCGGCCAGACAAGGACCCCACACCGGCCTCGATCGGCTGCATCGAGGTCGTCGAGGATCGCTGTTAGAGAATTAGTATTCTCCTATCAGTCCAGCGTTTCTGCGGGCTTTAACCCTGCTTTCGATTGACCGTCGCTTTAACTGATAATATAATAGCGCAGTCAGCGCAGAAATCTTATCAACTTTATGGAGGTTTGATGGCTCTCGGCAAGCAGGCGAAAATCCTCACCGACAAGCAGGTTCGAGCCGTCTTGGCCGAACTGGATACCCGGCGCTACCCCCTCCGGGATCGCACGATGTTTTTGCTGTCGCTCAAAAGCGGTCTGAGGGCAAAGGAGGTCGCGGGCGTCACCTGGGGAATGCTGACGGATGCCGAAGGCGAGATCGGCGATGTGATCGCCTTGGAGAACAAAGCCTCGAAGGGCCGAGGCGGCGGTCGCCATATTCCGATCCACCCTGACCTCAAAGCGGCGCTGATACAGCTACATCGGGATCGAGGCGAGAAAGCTCGTCCCGACATGCCGGTCATCCATAGCGAGCGCGACAGGGGATTGTCGGCGGCTGCCGTCGTCGTGTGGTTCCATCGCTTGTATGCCGACCTCGGCATGGTGGGCTGCTCAAGCCATTCGGGCAGGCGAAGTTTCATCACCCGCGCGGCCAGGAAAATCAGCGAGGTCGGCGGCAGTTTGCGTGATATTCAGGCGCTCGCCGGTCATGCCAGCCTGGGGACGACCGCCAGATACATCGAAGCCGATGACGAAGCTCAGCGAAAGGTTGTCGCGCTGATCTGATGTAAGGGAAACCTTACGCTGGCGTCGGTGCTGATCTCGGTAGGCCGCATCGCTTCGGATTCTGCGGCGGCTCCACTGCCATTTTGGCCTTTCCCCAAGCTGTTCACCTACGAGGATGCGCGGCAACCGCGCCAAGAGCGGTTCGTCTTGCTCGATAAAATACCCACGCCTATGGTGATGCCGCTTCAGAAACTCGTCGCAGATCGAGGGAGGGGCAATCTCAGACAGCGAGAGGAAAGACGATGCGCGTTATGATCAAATTCGCGCTACCCGTTGAATCCAGCAACGCCGCGATACGCACTGGCAAACTGGAAAAAGTGTTTCATCAGATCGTAGAAGACCTCAAGCCAGAGGCAGCTTACTTTTTCCCCACAGGAGGCGAACGCGGCGGCTTCTTCGTTGTGGAGATGCAGGATTCGTCGCAGATAGCGGATATGGCCGAACGTTTCTTCTTCGGCCTGAATGCGAAAGTCGAATTCGTCCCGGTGATGTCTGCGACGGACTTGGAGAAAGGGTTGTCTGACGTTCAGAACACGATCCAGCGCTACGGCTGAGCCGGGCGACAACAAGGGCCAGCATAGGGAGGTTGAAATGGCGATCTTCATCACACAGGGCCGCTTTACCCGCGAATACATCAAAGGTGGGTTGGCAAAGCCCGAGGACAGACAAGCCGCGATTTCGCGGCTGTGCGAGCAGGCGGGCGGCAAGTTGCTCAACCTCTATTTCACGCTTGGTCAGCACGACTTCATCGTCATCTCGGAAATGCCAGATGCGCAGGCCGCGACGGTGCTTGCATTTGTCGCCTCCGGCGGCGGAGGCATCGAGAATTCGGTGACCACACAAGCCTTTACGACCGCCGAGGCAAAATCGCTGTTCGAGCGGGCAGGAAAGATTGCCGACACGTATAAGCCGATGGGAGCATCGTAGAGAAGCGCTTCACCGACGAGATCGAGGGTCAGAATCTGCCTGACCGGCGGTTTATCGCGCCGTGGGAGCCTAAAATTCGCTCGGTGTAGCGTCACGTGTCAGTTGGCAGAGGTTTCGGTAACGCCACAGATGTCGTGGGACATCCTTCAGATTTCGACATGGCGATAGGTGCCAAGAAGCCTATCCCAGAGGAAATCAATCACCGCGAAGTTGCAGTTCCCATGGCGGTGGTGGATGAAATGGAGTTGCTGCTTTCTCCTGAACCAGGAAAAGCGGCCAAGCCATGATCCCGCAACATGATATTGGTTGTCGATGTAATAATGCCCGCAGAATGACAGCGACATTGCCGCAAGCTGAACTACAAGTAAATCCAATCTCAGAACCAAATAGCTCAGTCCGACAACCACAGCGACCGGCATCACAAAGAACAGCGTATTATTATCCCCGTTATCGAGATAACGAGTGGAAACGACGTGATCGCCTGCATAATGGACGTGGTGAAATTGGATATGGTTCTTGAAAAATCTTCCGCCAAGGCGGCTGTGGCCGAGATATCGATGAAATAATGTCTGCCCAAGCGACATCGATAAATGGGCGATCATTGCTGTAAAGGCATAGATGAGAAGGCTATCCACTCCCGCCTCGGTCATGGTGAGTGAGCCTATGCCGCCGTGACCGATCAGCTTCTCGGCGCTCGTGGTCGCCCCAGTCGCCTTCGCAGTGTCGGGGTTTCGGGTGCCGCCGGTTCCGGCGCTTCGACCGATGCCCCACGAGCACGACCCAAGCCAATCCGCTTCGCCATCACTGATCGGCGCTCGGAATAGCCTGGGGCCGTCATAGCGTGATCGGACGTGAGGCTCCACCTTGCTCGATACTGTTCGACGCTCAACCCATGTGCCGTCGTCACATGCCGGCGCAGCATTTGCCCACGCCACCCGCAATCCAGGCAGACGACATAATCGTGGTGAACGGATCGCCGGATCGGCACCGCCGGGGTTCGCTCGACAAGGGCTTCTGTTGCGGGCTTACCGAGGTCGGCCAGCGCGTGATGGACGGTCGCGATAAGGGTCCCGAGTTGGTCGGGTGGGACTTGATTGCGTCGAACATAGGCGGCGACGATCTTCGCTGTGAATTCGGACGGCTGCTCGTCGGGCATCGCTTCGCTCCCCTTTCCGGCCAGCAACGATATACCCACCCCGGTCAACTCTGGGCGGCGATTTAGGATCTCCATATCCATCACGCCGATCCTCAACCATCCTTTATGGTTCCGCCCGTCTTTCGACAAGCACCCCCGGCCTTACTCTGAATGGGTCCCCTGGCCGGGAGGTAGACAGGGACATCTACGACGGCGATTTTTTGATGCTGCCGCCCGGCACGGCGTATGGTCTCCCGTGGCCGGGTTTGCGGGTGGCCGCGTGCGGCGGCTCATGCCTCCTTCCTCCACTTCGAGCGCTACCTCGTTGCATAGGGCGGGGTGCTCGCGAAACTGAACGCCGCCCTGATATGGGGTCGAATGAGCAACGGTCTTTTTCGGGTAGCGCGTTCGGCCAGCGATGACTCCCCGTCACTCCTCAAAATGCTCCTTTCGCGACATACAAAGCGCCGCGAGTTGATGCTCCTCCTGGGTGGCGCGGCGGTCACGTGGCCGTTCGTCCTCCGCGCGCAGCAGAAGGCGATACCGGTGACCGGCTTCCTCGGCGGCAGCGCCTCTCCTGGCCCGTTTGCACCGTTGTTGGCCGCATTCCGGCAGGGACTGAGCGAAACCGGCTACGTCGAGGGCCAAAATTTGGCGATCGAATACCGCTGGGCGGAGGGCCACTATGATCAGTTGCCCGCATTGGCCGCCGATCTCGTCGCCCGAAAGGTCGATTTGATCGCGACCGGCAATGTCGCTTCGGCACTCGCGGCGAAAAGCGCCACCTCGACGATCCCAATCGTCTTTGTCAGCGCCGGCGACCCGGTCGCGGACGGCTTGGTCGCCAGCCTGGCCCGACCGGGCGGCAATCTCTCAGGCGTCAGCGTCATGTCAACCGAGCTGAGCGCGAAGCGGCTCGAACTGCTGTCCGAGCTGGTTCCCCAGGCCAGGGTGATCGCCCTGCTCGTCAACCCGAACGATCCGAATGCCGAGAGCATCATGCGAGACGTGCAGGAAGCGGCGCGCGCGAAGGGGGTGCAGCTTCATATCCTGAAGGCCGGCACCGAAAGCGAGATCGACGCCGCTTTCGCCTCGATCGTCCAACGGCATGCCGGCGCACTCGTCATAAATGCCGACCCGATCTTCTTCAGCCGGCGCGACCAGCTCGTGGCGCTGGCATCACGCCATGCCGTTCCGGTGATCTATGCGTGGCGTGATGCCACCGCTTCCGGCGGCCTGATCAGCTATGGAGCCAGCATCGCGGCTGTCTTTCGCGAAGCCGGCATTTACGCCGGAAAGATCCTCAAGGGTGCCAAGCCCGCCGATCTGCCGGTCCAGCAACCGACTAAATTCGAGTTGGTCATCAACCTGAAGACCGCCCAGGCGATCGGCCTCATCGTGCCGCAAGCGCTGCTCGCGCGCGCCGACGAAGTGATCGAATAAGCCGGCACGGATTTCGACCCTGCGCCGCTTCGTAGTCGCCCTCGCATTCGTCGCTTGTTCCCTTGCCTTTGGTCCCCGACCGGCACTCGCCTGGGGCGATGAGGGGCACCGCATCATTGCCCTGGTCGCCGATCGATTTCTCGATCCTGCCGTCGGGGAAAAGATCGCCGCCATGCTCGCCGCCGACCCCGACAATCTGACCGCCCACGACATCGCCAGCGAGGCCACCTGGGCTGACCGGTATCGGGACTCAGACCGCCACGGGGGCCGCCAGCATTACGCGCAGACCCGCGACTGGCATTTCGTCAATGTCGAGCTTCAAGACCCAACCTCGATACGGCCTGCTTTGATCACCCGCCGCTACCAGCCGGCACGGTTGCCTCGAATGGCTCGGCGCAGGCTTGCGTGGTCGATAAGGTCGGTCAATTCGCCGCCGAACTCGCCGACCCCCGCACCGATCCCGAAGAACGACTCGTCGCATTGAAAATCGTCCTGCATCTGGTCGGCGACCTCCATCAGCCGCTTCATGCCGCCGACGATCACGATGCCGGTGGAAATCGAAAACGCGTCGTCGCTGATGGATTCCGCCCCGGCAGCCTCCATCATTTCTGGGATACCGAGTGGGTCCAGCGCCTCGGGGCTGATCCCCGAGAGGTTGCCGGGGTGATCGTGGCCGGGATCTCCGATGAGCCGAGCATGGTCGCAGGGGACGGCAGCGGATTGGGTAATGGAGTCGTTCGCCCTCGCCTGCAAGGACGCCTACGGGGGGTTACCCAAGCCGAGCACGCGAGGCGTCTATGTGCTCGATGCCAGCTATGTCGAGGCGGCGATCCAGGATGTTCGGTTGCAGCTAAGCCGGGCTGGTGTGCGGCTCGCCGTGATTTTCAATAGAGTGCTCGGTCCTAGGCCGTGACCGAATACAGGCAGCGGCTTTCAGAGCGCCATGAATGAGGTTGGTCAGATGATGCTCCCACAAACCGGCGGCTGCCAATGCGGCCAGATTCGCTACGAGATCACCGAAGCTCCGCAGTTGGTCTATACGTGCCACTGCCGGGATTGCCAGCGTTTGACAAGCAGCGCCTTCTCTATGGGGATCGTCGTCGCGGAGACCGGCTTTCGTCTCAGCGGCATCGAGCCGCGACCACTCCAGCGCGTTGCCGATAGCGGGCGAACCAATACGCGATGGGTTTGCCCCGAATGCGGCTCTTCGGTTTGCAGCCCTCCGAGGGATGGCGTAATTCGGGTGAGGGCGGGCACGCTTGACGATACGTCATGGCTGCGACCGACCCGACATATCTGGACCCGCAGCAAGCAACCCTGGATCACCTTTGCCGAGGGCGATCAGGTTTTCGACGCGCAGCCGCCCGCGTAGCCGCAGCCTGTTTAGCTACCTTTTGCGGCCTGAACTTTAGCCTGCACTTCCAGAGGCGGCGAATTTTCGGCGGGTCCACTCTCGGTCGAGGCCGATGTCGGCTGATCCCCACTGGCCCTTGCGTCATGAAGGGCGTCCGACAAGGCGCGTGCGATCCGACCGACCGTTCTATTGGGGACCCCGCGTGCTTCTTCGGCAATGGGACCAACGGGCGTATGGGATGTGCTGCCGCGCAATTCGTGCTGGAAGGCAGGAGGAAAGAGCTTTCGTCGAATCAGCCGCTCAGCCCCCGCAAATGCCCTATCAATAAGGGCATCAACGTCATTCCAAGGTCGCGTCTTATCGAACGCTGCAAACACCGCAGTAAAGAGGGCACCGAATGCGTCAGTATCATGTATTTGCGCCCAACTAGCCCAGATCAGGTCGCGCAGGACGACTTCGACACCTTGGGGCATATTCGTCGGACGGGCGAGGGACTCTATCAGCGCCATTACGGTCGGATTTAGGGTCCAGCCCGACTCCGTAAGGGCGTGCAAAAAGTTGCCGCAGTTAGCGGTCGTGAAGAAGTAACCGGCCTCGGTGAGCGCATTTCCGACGCGGAAGTGATTGTCCGGCGTTAGCTTCCCGGCCTCTATTGCGTAAGCAACGGCGGGCTGCGTCCACATGCCTTCAATGGGAGCGGTTGCTGCGGCTATCTGCCGAAATGGAGAATCATCGCAGAGCAAGATCCGACCGTCCCCGCGGGCAGCGAGGATTGTGTCCAGGTAGGCGGGGTCAAGTTCCTCAAATAATTGCTTGGCTTGATCGGGGATATCGCCCGAAGCTTCAGCAGGAAGCCGCGTAAGACTCTCCGCAAATGATAAAACGGCTTGGGCCTGTGAAATCAGATGATTAATTGCGTCGGGACCGAGTTCGATCATCTGATAGTGCTCGCCATCCCAACCGAGAGTGCCTTGTTTATTGTCCTTGGTTCGCTCGCGCTCCTGCACGAACCGGCGTAACAGATCGATGGTGGTCTGAACGACCCCGAGATCGTCGAACGAGGCTCGGACGATTTCAGCAATGCCGAGTCTGACCAGACCGTAAAGTGTGATCGGATCTACAACCGCGCGTCGGTTCTTACTAAGAATTGCATGGGCTTGCTGATAGTCGATCGGGCCACCCAGGGTGACGTAAATCTGCATCTCAGGGTCGCCGCGGACGGCTTCCCAAAACTCAAAGCCGGTGGTTCCACCAATATTTGCAGCCACCGCGAGTGGCACTCGGCCTTCACGATAAAGGTCCTTAACCTGACGAGCGAATTCACCACGGCGTTTTACAGCATCAAAGATAGGTTTGAAGCGGTCATCGCCTTTGCTCTCATCGATTTTGATCGAGCCAAAAGCACGGTTCTCTGGAAACATAACGGGAAAGCGTTCCAAAGAGCGGAAATGAGCATGGAGGTATTTGTTGCGTATCTCCGAAACAACATATCTCGCAGGCTCAACCCCAACCGTATTCAACTCGATTTCGTCACCAACCCGCAGGCCGATAAGACGAACAGCTAATGAGTCGTTGGGGGCAATCTCGTCGCGCTCGATCTGAGGATTCGGCTCCGTCTCAATTACGCGGGTCAGCCGTCCGTCGCCGCCCTTCTCAACCAATAGGACCGCTGTATCCGTCGCTACTTGTTCGGGTGTCTCAATTTGACCCCCTCCAACGTGCCCAAACAGAAACAGCCCGGCCATATAACCGAGATGTATTTGTGGGTCAGTGTAAGCGCTTCTTAATGCGCGATAGGCAATCGGCAAGCATTTAAGATCGCCGGTATAGTGATTTATAGCCTGTGCAAGCAGCATCAGGTCTCGGGGTGGGCCGTCTTGATCGGGCTTTATCCCTGTCAGCCATTCAATGATGGCCTTAGTATCACCGGTTCTCTGGCATATACTTATCCATTGAACACGCCATTCGAGATCGGTCGGGTTAAGCAGATACCGCTCGATGATTTCACGGCATTCCTTGAGTAGGCCAGCACGTTCGTAAATCGCTGCGCCCATCTCCGCGTATGCCGGTAGCGCTTTAATTTCATCGGACAGGCTCTCGAAAAGGGTTCGCGCTTCGAGACGGTGGTCGGCGAGATGCAAGGCCACCAAGTGCCGCCGAAGACCAAGTGTATCCGTATCAGTGCCGTGCAAGCCCTCATAGAGTTCGGCTGCTCTGGCAAACTGCTTGGCGCTATAAAGCGCTTCCGCGGCGTGAAATCGATCGGCTGGATTATCTATTTCTGCGACTAAAGTCTCAATTTCACCAACCAAGACATCGCGGCGCGGATCACCCTCCTTGAGCAGATTCATCCCGACCGATCGCAAAACGATCGATTTAGGCAACGCACTAAGCGTCGCATCTAGCTCTGACTGAATGGACCCGAGTTCAACAGCAGCCTCAAGACGCAACGCAGCCGCCGCCTCTCGAAAACGGGCTTCACTGTATTTCTCCTGAAGTGCCCGCGCCTCGGTCAGTGCCTTCTCGGCATTGCCGGTGCGCAGAAGACCATGCACCTGAATAAGCTCGTCCTGCGGTTCTATTATTGAACTTGGAATTGACTGAATGGCCGTTAGAACGGCCTGCCAGTCGCCGGCCTTCGCCATCTTCTGCGCATAACGGTGCAGAAGCGGCCCTGATCGGGGTGCGAGTTTTAGTGCTTGGTCAAGGATCTGCTCGGCTTCGGCCTCCCGTCCAGCGACATCTAATATATTGATAAGATTAGCGACGATGTGATCGTGACGAGCTACATCGTCACGCACTTTCAACTTTTCCCATGCCCGCTGAAGCAGTTCGCAAGCTTCGTCAAACCGAGACTTGGCCTCTGGGGGAATGCGGCGTGTGAGGGCAAGTCCCTCGATGGTGATGACGGGTTCTAGTAGGGCTTCGGCGAGCGCGGAAATAGCGCGTAAATCATCCGGCCCCAGAGCGACGGCGCGTTTTGCGTATGATTCCGCTCGCACGATTTCGCCGCTTTTGCGCGCCCGTAGGGCGAAGCCAATCTGAACATCAACGCGATCATGCAGCGCCGCAGGAACAAGAGCTTCTAATTCATCAAGCGTGGTGTCTTTTGGAGCGGTGTCGAGGATTACGGCTGCCGCGTGGTAGGACGTGGGATCGACAGCGATTACCTCCTTCGCGTGCTCGAACGCTGACGCACCATCCCCCGCGAGCAGTTCGGCAATCGCTAGGATGGCTTTAGCGTTGGGCCAATCTGGATCGGCGGCGTGTGCGGCGCGAAAATCTTGAATTCCCGCAGGCAGATCCCCCATAGCGATGTGGGCAAACCCGAAACCGCTTCGTAGTCGATACAGGTTCCGAGCGGAAATCTTTCCGGCCTGATCTTTTTCGATCCGCTGTAAAACTAAGAGCGCGGCATGAGCGGCACCGTCGTCAGTTAGCTTTGCCGCGTCGATGATCCGAGCTTGCAGAGGATCACCGGCCTCAGCGTGATCAGGAGCTATCGCAGTAATTTGGCTTTTGATATCAGCAAGCAACGTTAGGGTTTGTTCGCCCTGATTTTCCGTAATTGCAAAGCCGGTTTCGATACGACCTAAAATGTCTAGCGGCGCAAAATCTGAGAAATGTTTCGTTAACACATCCTTATGGTCTGTAATTAATTGCTGAAGGGTATCCCACCCTTGAACACGGACCTCAAAAAGCCCCGTTTTAGTTCGCTCTTTGGATATTAGTCGGACTATTTGCTGAATTTTGACATCATTCGGCGCACTGGTAGCGACAACGAAGACATCAAGCTGCGGAACGAACGTCTCCGCCTTTTCGATTTCTGCACGAAGCTCGTCCTCAGTTAACGCCCCTCCATAATCCTGATCCTTGCCTTTGCATTGAACGCCTACGAAACGTCCTCCCTCAACGCGGTCGGTTCCGTAAACGTCTACGCCCGCCTGTGATTGACCTCGACGGCCATTCATATCGGCATCGTTGGTCTTCCATAAGCGGGAATATAAATCGAAACACATGCGCTCGAAGTCTTGCCAGTTTTTCGGAGGCGGCAAGCTTCTGTTGGTTATATCGGTCATATAGATTTCGTTAGATTTGAGGTATCACCCGTATAATATAAATCGTTCTTAATTCATGACAAATAGACGGGTGCCCGTATTCTTGGTTAAATCAGAAGCGTCATTATTTTGATTAGCGTTTGGGCTTTCCCTTGCGCACACCCTGCCGAACAGCTACGGACTCTTCTGCTAATATTCGAGCGGCAGCAGGATCACCCTGCCGCAACTTCTTCGCCTCACGCGAAAGCAGCTTCGGTTTCGGCGGGGTGATGCGCTCTTTTCGACCCGCGCCCTTACTGGTAGACGTAGCCATAGGATGCCCCCCAGAGGTTCTAGTCCTGGTATATGGGAGGGAATCGGATAACAAGCAATAGCGCCCATGGCTCAACCAGGAGGAGTCCTGGCACGCCGCTCGTCGCCGTCACATATCTCCTAAAGAAATTGCCGACGAGAGATCGAATGCCGCCCGACAAGAGAAGAGTATCGCCCGCCGCCGAGCTAATGGGCGCGCAGATGGAAAAGCGCGTGCAGATCAGGGACCAGTGGAAAAAGGACGCTGGCGACCTCATCGACACGCATATGTTCGCCATGAGCGCTGTCGCTTCGATGGCCTCGCGGTTTTCGTTGCGACACTTCGAGCAGCAATCAAAGGCGATGGAAGGATGGCTGACCCTCACCGCTCAGTTCATCCAAGGAGTCGACATCTGCGAAGTCGCGATTTCCGAAGCCCTGTATCCGCAGGCCGCGGCATTGCTGAAGCAAGAGTTGGAGACGCTGGCCGCTATCGACGAGTTCGAGAAGGATCGGCGGAAAGACGGCAAGACCCCCAACATCGGAACTTCCGCCACGAGTGCCTTTGGCCCGATCTATGGGGACCTCAATAACGTCGCGCATGTTGCGCAGGACGAAATCGCGCGGAAACTCGTGATGTTTCAGCAGGGCGAAATCTGCGGACCGAGCACGATTCCGCAATACGATGAGGGACTAACTCGCTTCTTCTACGGCAATCATGTGTATTTCATCATCGCGCTTGCGATACAGATGGAAAGAATTTTTCAGGAAATATTTGGAGAGAGGATGTCGGAGGAAGAAGAACAATGGCTCGTATGGGCCACCACGATCCTTCTCCGGGAGAAAGTTATAAAGCTACCGCCTGGAGCAGACGAGCACTTGGCACACGCCATCGAAAACTTTAGACCGTGAGTGGCAGGCACCAGCCGCCCTTTCGGCGCGGCCTTCGGCTTCCCATATGGCGCGCCATCAGGGGCTATTCAGAGTGGAAGCATGATCACGTTCTGGGTGCGGCTGCGCCAAGAGGGGCATGACGGCGACTGGCAGCCCTATCAGAAGATCCAGGCGAACTCGCCGATCGAGGCAGCCGAAAACGTCTACGGGCGGCACCTGGAGACGATCGGGAGCCACTATCAGGTTCGAGCTTTGGTCAGGGAGGCCGGGCAGAGCACCGCGACCGCGCTCTACGACCGCACCCTGTGACCCTTCCTGCGCCGTTGCGGATTGTCGGACGGAGGCGGAGGTTCGAGGCCGAAATTCTGACGAAGATCCCACGGTTCGGGGACCAGCTTCTCGATCTCCGCGTCGGTGATCATAACGCGACGATCGGAGATCTCGTCGGTCGAGCCAATCTGTTGGCCCGCGACCCTCCTGCGGATCTTGCCGGTCTCCCTGGCCTCGATGCGATGGAACGTCACGCCCCTGTCCATGAGAGCCTTGATGTGCTCGACCATCTCGGCGTCATGGGCTTCGTCCTAAGCGATCGTCAAATCTCCTTTACCGAGCCGCATCGCGGTCTCCGGTCTCGCTGAGCTTTTCAGCAAATCCATGCGCGGACCATCGGCCCCGCGCGCGACGATGTGGGAGGCACGGTAGTAGGCACGTCCCTAATGAGCCCGTTACGTTCGATCGCTCACCCCTGCCCAATCCGAGGGACTTCGCAAGCTCCGACCGGCGGGCGCTGTAGTCGCGGGCCACCATCGGGTAATCGGGGGGCAAGCTCCACCGGGTGCGGTATTCGTCAACGCTGATCCCGGTGCGCGGTCGAAAGGTGCCGTTTCAGCATCTTCGCCCTTCGCCCGCAGTCGACGTAATGGTCTCGGCCACAAAGGCTGCGGCGGAATCGGAACGGCGGGAGTCATCGGGCTACCTGTGCTGCCTGAAGCCGAAATATGCGAGGGCACCGGCAACTGGAACGGCCAGCCAACTCACCCAAAATGGAATGCTCAATCCGCCGATCTCGACGTGCCACCCGAGGATGATCCGCAGGAGATGCGCTATCCCCACCACGAGAAACAGTGTGGCCGTGATGGTCGCATAGGTTTTTCGGTTCAATCTATCGACTTTCCCATCTCACATGCCCCGACGTTATGCGACGGTAGCTTACACCACGAGTTATGCCCGAAGCCTCTTGGTTTGCCGTTTCGGCGTGGTTCCTGGCTTGGGCGTCGCAGCGCCCTTTTCGGCGGCGCTTTCAGTTGATACACATGGCTATGGTCCAGACCGTTGCGATCGAGCGTGTCGCCCATATCGGCCTCAGGGTGCGCAACCTCGACCGTGCCCTCGCCTTCTACCGGGTGCTAGGGTTTGCGTTGTCGCGCCGGGCGACGGGCGACGACGTAGCGATCATCCGCAACCCGCAAGGCGTCGAAATCAACCTTATCTTCAATGCCAATGCCGGTGACCCCACGAAGAACATCCTGATGGATGTCGGCGAGAAATATCCCGGCTACACCCATGTCGCGCTGGCCGTCGCCTCGATCCCGGCGACGATCGCCGCTTTGAAGGCCAATGAAATCGCCATCACGCAGGGGCCGGTAAAGTTCGGCGAGGACGGCGGCGTTTCAGTGTTCGTGCGCGATCCCGATCGGAACGTGATCGAGTTGCGTGGCCCCGATCAGGCCGAGATTGAGGGCGTCACGCGATACGTCCCCTGATCTGGGTGTCTTCTCGCTCGGCATCTTCGGCTCACCCATCTTTGGGGTGGACCGGGAATTGTTCTGGGGCGACGATCGCCTGGACGATGCCATCGCTTGGCACAGGCGCGGCACCTTGAAGCGATAGACCCGGAGGGCGCGGGTAGGGTATGGATGAGACCAAGCTCTAAAAGCTGGGACGGCTGTCCGGTAAGGCCGCATCGAAGGCCCTCGGGGCGCTTGAACGACGCGGTTATGACATCCGTGGAAAGCTATCCGCCCCGATCAGCAGGGTTCCCCGTCGCACCCCTCCAAAGCGAAAATCGGACTACTGACCCGCCCGCACGAAGCGCCCTCGACGATCACGAAATGGCCCTGTGTCAGATTGCTTACGCGGGCGGTATAGAGGGCTGCATCGGTCGCTCGTGTTCGTCAGGATTGTCCGGTGACAAGCCTCAGCATCGCCGCCTTGATCTCGGCGTCGCCGGTCAGGAATTCGCACACCTTCTCGTTGGTTGCCGCCAGCACGTCGGGCTTCTCGCCGCCGTAGCGGTCGGACACGGTGAGTCGGCTGTGCCCGCTGATGATTTCCCAAATCTCTTTCTTGACAGGAGAGTGCCGGGCTTCCTCGATCCAGGTATCACGGAGTTCGTGAAAGCAGCGATCGATATCATGACTCTTGAAGAACCGGTTGATCGCTTTCGACGCGACGTTGGAGATCGGCACGTCTGGGTTCTGTGGCCGGGGGGCGTCGAACAGAAAGCCGTTCGGTCGACGTGCCACGTAGGCCGCAAACGGTTCACGGAGGCATTCGATGATCGGCATCGCATGTTCCTTGTCGGCCTTGGCGAGCTTGCGATCCCGAAGCTCGATGAAGCCTATTGGATTCCACCAGCCCCGCTGTGCCGCCACTGGCTCGCCGAGCCGCACGGCAGTTGTCAGCCCGATCAGGTAAATCCATGCCTGCCATGAATGCGGCGGGAGCGCGTTCAGTGCCTTGAGGATTTCACCGCGAGTCCAGGCTCCGCGTCCGCTATCATCTGGTTCGGGTAGCGTGATTGCTTTGAGGGATGGTTCCGGCATTTCGGCATCGCGCCAGCCGGCCCGTAAGATCGCCGACACCATTTGGAGGCGCTGGTTGATTGATTTCGGCTTGTGCTTGCGCGCATCGCTAAGTTCATCCCGCCAGTCCACGAGATGCCGGCGCGTCACCTGATTGAGCATCGTGACCTTCGCGGATACCTTGAAGGCGTCGAAATGTCGGCGACCAATGGCAACCGAGTCGGGGGTGCGGTCGCCATCGCCAGCCCGTAACCATCGCTCATAGGCCCATTCGAGGGTATTCGTGGGCGCACCATCGCTGGTCGGGGTCTGTGTGGCTTGCCCGATCTGATAGCGGATCACCGCCAGCATATCGGCGCGGCACTTCTCCCATACCTCCTGGGCAAGTGGCGTCTTGGGCAACAGCCCCTCGATCTCATACGCCAAGCGGCGAACTTCGCTCCGATGGGCAGCAAGCTCGGCATGGTGGCGTTCGGTGATCTCCTGCACGGCTTCGCGGTCTTCCTCGGCCACATAGGCAACGGACCAAGCCGCCATGTGGGGGGTATTGGGAAAGGCTGTCAGGATGTCAGCGGCCCGGCGGGCTTGCCGTGTCTCTGGGTTGCTGTCGTCACGTGCGGCGGACAGTTGGGATTCGAACTCGACATCGCAGGTTTTTTCCAGCCGTAGGGCTTCGATGTAGCTGGTCGTATCGAGCGATTTCCAGACTTCGCCGCAGCCAAATGCCTTGCGGCATTTGCCGGGAACTGCTCGCCGGTAGTGGTAGGTTTCACCCCTCAGAATGAGATGCGATCCAGATCGTCCACGCGCCATCGTTAGCCGCCATTTTTGTAGCAGTATTTTGTAGCAAAAAAGTTGCAAAAGATCAAGTATCAAGCCACCCTTAGAGATTTTTGCACAGAAGACAAGAATCCCTCCCTCTCCGCCATTTTCCTCGCTGGCCGCCTGCCGGCTCTGCTATCCGCGCACCAGTCCGCCATCGATTGGGATCACCGCCCCGGTTACGTAGTCGGATAGGTCGGTCGCCAGGAACTCGATCACCCTGGCACAATCCTCGACCGTTCCAAGCCGCCGCAACGCGACCAGCTCGGCCCGGTCGCGGTTGCCCTGGATGCTGCCGGGAATGACCGTCTGCATGATCCGGCCGGTCGCGATCACCCCGGGCGCGATGCAGTTTGCGGTGATGCCGAAAGGCCCGAGATCCTGTGCCAGATACCGCGTGTAGTGGGCGATCGCCGCTTTTGCCGCGCCGTAATGGGCGTAGCCGCCATCGGCCGATGGCGCTGTTCCGGCGACCGAGCTGACCGTGACGATCTTGCCCGAACGCTGCTCCTTCATGATCGGGGCGACTGCGTTGACCGTGTAGACGGTGCCGAACAGGTTCATCCCGACGACCAGCTGCAAGAGCGCCGGGTCGAGCGTGCTCGCCTTGGTGTCGATCGGCCGCCCCCGACCGCCGCCGGCATTCGCGACCACGACATCGATCCGGCCCCATGCCTGAACGACCCGTGCGATCATCGCCTCAACCGCCGCGTGGTCGGTCACATCGACCGCGATGCCCAAGGCGTTCCCACCTGCGTTCTCGATTTCGGCGACGGCGCTGTCGGCGGTCATGTCCTTGGCTTCGGCCTCGAACTCCTCGTACGAGCGCAGATTGAGGTCGGCGACCGCGACCTTGGCGCCCAACCCGGCCAGCCGCTTCGCATAGGCGCGTCCCAAGCCACGCGCCGCGCCGGTCACGATTGCGACCTTTCCGTCGAGCTTGCCCATTGCTGCTCCTCTGGTTTGGCGCTAGCGCCGGGCGGCGACACGGTTCTCGTGCACCTGGAGGTGGCACCAGGCGGCGCGCAGCAGCGGCGTCGCGATGCCGAAGCCGGCGGCGCGGCGGATCATGTCGCCGACGATCGCGTCGGCCTCGGTGCGCCTTCCGGCCTCGAGGTCGTGGCGCATCGAGGCGCTGTTGACGCTGCCCGGCTCGGTCAGCATCGACGCGACCCGCTCGCGGGCCTGCGGACGCGGCGCGAACCCGGCAGCGGCGGCGACCGACTGGCACTCGGCGAGCGCCGCGCTCATCAGCGCCGCGCCGCCCTCTGTCGCGACGATGTCGCCGACCGTGCCGCGCAACAGGCAGTTCATCCCGGCCATCGCGCCAATCATCACGAATTTTTCCCACATCTCTAGGAGGATATTCTCGCTCGCCGGGGCGCTGACCAGAGTGCTGGTAAATTCCGCTTCGATCGCCCGCGCGCGCTCGCTGATTCCGCCGCCGCGCTCGCCAAACGCGATGCCCGAGAGGCGGTTGTGGTGGCGGATGCTGCCGTCGGGCAGGAGGCTCGCGCCGACATAGGCGACCCCGCCGAACACCCGATCCGGCCCGAACGCGGCATCGAGCCGATCGAGATGCACCAGGCCGTTGAGCAGCGGCAGTACCGCGCTGTCCGGCCCGATGCCGGGGCGGATCGCCGCGATCGCGGTGTCGAGGTCGTAATGCTTGGCGGTCAGCAGCACGACATCGTAGGGCCCGCCGACCCGGTCGGCGGTCGCGACCTTTACCGGCACGCGAAAATCGCCGAGCGGGCTCGCTACGCTGAGGCCGTGCTCCGCCAGCAGGGTGGCGCGCCGGCCCCGCACCAGAAACGTCACATCCCGCCCCGCCTCGGCGAGCCGCCCGCCGAAATAGCCGCCGACCGCACCGGCCCCGAGCACGAGAAAGCGCATTTTGTCCATCCTCCAGCACGCATTTTCCGTCACCCCGCGAAGGCGGGGGTCCAGAGCAACCGCAGGAATCCGCCGCCCCTGGATTCCCGCTTTCGCGGGAATGACGCGGGTTTGGGTTCAGTCCGTGGCCAGCCGGCGCGGCTCGATAGTCCGCGCGCTTACCGCGCGGCGGTGCGGCCGTTGACCAGGGCGAGGCCGCGCAGCACGTCGATCGCCTCGCTCAGCTGCTCGTCGCTGGTCGTCCCGATATCGCCCGACGCGACGGTCGGCTCATCGCCCTTGGGCGGGGTCGCGGTGGTGGTGGTCGGCGGCGGCTTTGGCGCCGCCGCGTCGCCCGGCGCGCTGCCCTTGGCGGCGCCGCCCTCCGGTTTGACGGCATCGGGGTTCTTCAGCGCGCCGCGCAGATCGGCCTCGCGGCGGCGATCGACCTGCGCGACCTTCTCCAGCTTGAGCGGCGACACGCTCAGGTCGGGGTCGAGACCCTTGCCCTGGATCGGCCGGCCGCTCGGCGTCTCAAAGCGCGCCGTCGTCAGGCGGATCGCACCGTTGCCGTTGAGCGGGATCAGCGTCTCGATCGCGCTCTCGCCAAATGTCTTGCTGCCGAGCAGCACGGCGCGCTTGCTATCCTGCAACGCCCCGGCGACAAGTTCGGCCTCGCGGGCGGTGCCGCCATTGACCAGCGCTACGATCGGCTGTCCGTTGGCGACGTCGCCGGGGGTCGCGGCGATCTTCTTGGCGCTGTCGGGTTTGCGGCTCTTGATGACGGTGATGTCGCCCTTGTCGATAAAGGCGTCCGCCGCCGCCACCGCCGCGTCGAAGCTGCCGCCCGGATTGTTGCGCAGGTCGATGATGAAGCCACTCAGCTTGTTGCCGGCCTGCTGCCGCAGGTCCTTGACCGTCTCGGCAAGCGTCCCGGCCGTCGCGTCATCGAAGCCGGCGAGGCGGATATAGCCGATATCGCCAGCTTCGAGCCGGGCATTGACGGTCGGCAATTTTCCGGCCACGCGCTTCAGCTTGAGCTCGACCGGCGCGCTGGTACCGCGGCGCAGCATCAGCGCGACCTCGCTGTCGGCCGGCCCGGCCAGCTTCTGCTCGATATCGGCCAAGGTCAGGTCGTAAGTCGGCTCCTTGTCGATCGTGAAGATGATGTCGCCGGGCTTGATGTCCGCCGATGCCGCAGGCGAGCCGTCGCGCGGCGCGACGACCTTCACCTGCCCGTTATTGAGGGTTACGACGAGGCCGCTCAAGCCGCCCTCGCTCGAGGTCCGGCTCTGCAGCGCCTTGTATTCGGTCTCGTTGAGGTAAACCGAATGCGGGCCGAGACCGGCCAGCATGCCGGCGATCGCCGTCTGGATCAGCTTGCCGTCGGCGACCGACTCGACCGCATCGTGACGGATCCGCTCAAACGCCTCGCCAAACAGGTTGAGCTGCTCGTAGACGCCGCTTTTCCCGCTCTTTGCCTGCGGCATTGCCGCGGCGGGCGCGAGAAAGACGATCAGAGCGACCGCCATTGCCGATTTGCGCATAAATCCTGAACTCCCGAGGGGTTAAAGAAAGCGCCCGCACACTAGCTAAGTCCGCCTGTATTGCAATCCTGGCGTGGCGAAAAGATGGCCTTGATTCGAACGTCGGGAACAGCCCCTCACCCTGTCCCTTGTGTCTCGGGGATCGGGGAGAATGTGCGAACGGGCGGTTGAGCAGCAACCGCCCGTCGCTGGAGCTGAGCCCGTGTGTCCCGGAGGTGAACCCTGAGGGAGAGCGAGGGCCAGTTCCGG
>WNFC01002359.1_pt1 | contig 24275 bp, 25 predicted proteins | sample 5400541 | NCBI WGS metagenome assembly WNFC01 (sample SAMN13153342, study PRJNA577476) | soil metagenome | isolation source: 120 cm saprolite under Douglas fir tree site 2 hole 2 replicate 1 | place: USA:California | collected 2015-04-18
TCTTCGAGGGCACACCCGCCGACCTCGTCGCCGCCCGCTCCACCCTCACCGGCGAGCACCTCGCGGCCTACGTCGGCACCTGACCGAGGCCCTCGCGGACACCGTGAGACGAGTTCTCTCATCTGTTTCGACTCGTCCCACTCGACCGGTAACGGGGCGGGTTCAACAGGAGCGAGCGGCCTGTCGCAGGGGTCGCGCGGCGCCACCTAGCCCAACGGCACTTCCCCACCGACTCGGCCAACCGCACGGTCGCACACAGGCATGACTTCTCGCATCAGACGCAACTCGACCTGGAGTACGGCAACATGTAGCCGGTTTAGCTCGCTTTATCTCACCCATGTAAACAGGGGAAAACTCGCTACATTCGACGGCGCAGCTGCCACCGCGACGCCTGCGCGATTCAACCGCTGCCCTCCCTTGCGTGGTCGATGCCACGTTGCCCGCGCACGCAGCACGATCTCGATCGTCAACTCATCGTCACGCATCATTCTGGAGAAACGGACGTACGACTCCGCCCACCCGCGTAGCGCAGGTAGTCGCTGCCAGCAAGTTGAGCGTGCTTCATGGCGGTAACTGCGGAGATGCCGAGGTCGTCGGCGAGCACGCTGGGTGCCACTCTGTGGAGTAGCTGTCGCCAGGTGCCGGTGCGGCCGGCGAGTGGGGGAGTACCGTGCTCGCTGAGTTTATCGGCGAGGTGATTGGCGTTGAGGTGCTGGCCTGGGGTGTAGCCGGGGAACAGCCAGGGCGAGTCGCGATGTGCTGCGGTCTGCAGGTTCGGCCGCGCCTCGACGAGCATCTGCACCAGGATCGCGAACGGCTCGGGAACGGTGAGGTCGTCGCGGCCGAATCGGATCGTTACCTGCTCGCCCGTGATCGTGACCTGGTCGACGCGGGTAGCGGCGATGCGGTGCACGGGCTGGCCGTAGAGAAGCACGAGTCCCGCGGCGACGCGGATCGGTAGCGGCATCGTGTCGCTGGTGAGAACGCGGCGGATCGCCTCGATGCGGGCTTGCTCGCCGATCGAGGGTCCGTTGTCACGGTGGTGTCGTGGAATGTCGATCTTGCCGATGACGCTGTGGGATCTGGCCCAGAACAGGAACGTGTCGACCCGTCCGCTCGTGCTCGGGCCGGTGGCGTGCCAGCGGTCGATGTCGACTTGCGAAACCTCGGCGAGCTCGACGCCGCGTCCGCCGAGCCAGTCGAGGAAGTTGATCGCCACAGTGGTGCTCTGCTTGGCGTTCATGAACGCACTGAGCGTGACGGGCGACGCAGCGGACCTCGCACGCAACCGCCGGAGGTGGTGCCAGGTGCCGAAGCGCTGGATCACCTTGCGGTGCTCGTCATCCGCGATCGCGGCGAGCTTGGCAGCGAGCCACTGCTCGTAGCCGGCGACATAGCGGTCGCGACGCGGGAGCACCTGGTGCTCGACGAGGAGCTCTCGGATGTAGGTCACGGTGTTCGACTTCGGGAGTCGATCGAGGGCATCGTGGCTGAGTTCGAGTTCTCCGATGGCGAGCTGGTGTAGGACCGCGTAGACGTGTTTCTGCTTGATCCAGGTCAACCCGCTGTTCGCGCGCGGCATCCCGCGCAGCGCGTCGGCCAGCGGAACCAGTGGGGCAGGGATGGTGCCGTCGTGCCCGCGTAGTGCGTGGTCGACGTAGTCGGACAGCGTGCAACGCCAGCACAGGCCACCGCTGTAGAGCTCGTCCTCGGCGCCGCAGCGGACGCAGTCGACGTTGATCGTAATCCCGCTGCACCCGCGACACGTAGGTCCGTTCGGTGTACGGCCGGGAAGGACGCCTTCGTGCCCACAGGTCACGCAGGTTCCGCGGGTGCGTTTGGCCTGCTGGTAGCAGTAGCCGCAGATCGGGCCGTCCGGCCATCGCGCGACCGGCTCGTACTCCAGTTCGCACCGCGGACACGGGTCGTACCGGTCGGGGTCGGGAGGTTTCCGGGGCCGGGCCATCAGCTGCTAGCCGGGCCGTCGTCGTCGGTGACGATCCGTGCCGGCGTCGGCCGGAACTCGCCCCGCGGTGCCGCACCGCGCTGGCGGCTGCCGATGTTCGTCGCGCCCGCGGTCTTCTTCTTGCTGCTTGCCTCGGCGTAGGGCTCGATGAGATCGCTGGGGGAGCAGTCGAAGATGTCGCACAGCGCGGCGAGCGTGCGCATCGGCAGCCGCTCGGGCTTGTCGGTGACGAGGCGATAGACCTGCGCCGCCGAGAGGTTGATGCCGCGCTCGCGCAGCACGGGGGAGAGGTCGGTGGTCTTCCACATGTTGTGCGCGGCCATGATGCGGCGCAGGTGCCAGTGGTAGTCGACATGTCTGGTCGTCAAAGCGTGCCTCCCCATCTCTCGGTTTCGGCGAGCGCCGCGGCGATCGTTCCGTCGAGCGCGTCGCGCAGCACCTTGTTGCGGAAGTCAGAGCCGACCCAGGTGTAGAGGCCGGTCGTCGCGGCGTGGGAGTGCCCGACCTGTTGCTGCACGAACAACGGATCCCAGCCACCCTCGACACTGGGTGACATAACTGTGGCGAAGGCAGTGGAGGCCGAGTTCGTCGGGGAGGCCGACCGCGCGGCTCGGTAGAAGGCGAAGCGCTTACCCAGTGTTGGAACATCAACTCGTGCCGAGCGTTCGGACGGCCACAGCGACTCGCTGCGTGCGGCGGTTGGCATGAGCGGGCGGTGGGTGTCGATCACTCCCGTAGCACCGGCACGATCCACGGGAACACGGTCAGCACTGATCTCTTCTTCGGAGCGCCGCCGCGGTTGGCCTTGCCCCAGCGGACATAGACCACGCCGAGGTCGCCGAACTCAGGTGCATGTGGGTTGCTGCCGAAGTCGGCCAGATCGAGTTTGGCGACTTCACGGCGGCGCAGTCCGTAGGCGTAGGCGGTCTTGAACGCGACCGCGTCACGAAAGATCGGCAGCCAACTCTTCGAGCCGGCCGCGTACTCGCGGCTGACCATGTCGTCGATCGTGTCGAACAGCGTCTGCAGCTCGTGCCTGGTCAGCGCCCGTCGGCCGGGTCGGCCCTCGTAGTCGCTGACGTGCGCGGCGGTGTTCCAGTCGAAGCAGATCTGGGCCGGCACGTCGCCGAACAGCCGCTGGCACACGGACACCCATTGGTAGCGGGCGTCGCTGGCATAATCACAGAACGCGCGGATCGCGGCGCCGTCAGAACGGATCGTGCTGATCGCGATCGGCTTTTCTCGACTGATCCGCGCGCTGATGAACTCCTCGACGTCGACAGGTCGCCACGTCCACGGATACTCGTTCGTGAACCGCTGGAACCGGCGGACCAACCGCACCCGCGGCTCGATCATCGCGCGCTTCAGCGCACGCGCCAGCTACTGATTCGCCCAGCCCTCAAGCATCGACTCGAACACCTGCTCGTCCGGTCGAAGAAGCCTCGATGAGCCGTCCAACAGGCGCAGCGGAGCCGACCCAGGAACGTCCCACGAAGCACCCACGACGACCTCCGGCACGACCGAACACGATGCTGGAATCATGCATTAAACGAACGATGCGCGCAACAAGCCAATGAATCAGGCCTCACAGCGGCGACTTCCGATGCCCTGGACGCCCCGTCGCGGCCCCTGCACGCCCCGAAAACTGGGCAGTGTCACACAGGGTCGAGTAGTCGCATCAAATGCAACTCGACCTGGTTAAGCGCCGATAATGTACATTATGTAAAGTAAGTATCCGGAACGGCATGGGTTCCGGCGGGAATTACACGCTTGTCACTCGTTGCCTCTTCGGCAACACCGGCTCGTGTCATCGCCTCGACGAGATCCGCCCGTGCCCCGTTTCTCGGTCTCGGACCTGCGTGTCGCATTGCCGGGATTGGGCCCTGGATCGGACCCGACCCAGGGCGTGCACCTTTTGTCCTGATTCCAGCCTTTGCAGGCGAGTTCGGGTGGAAGATCCGGGTTCCGCGCGGAAGATCCGGCGGTCTAGACCCGACCATTCTTCATCGCGTTTCACCGTTCCATTGGTAGCTGATTTGATGCTATTTGGTCTTTTCTGAGCAGTGCAGAAGTGGCAGACTCGAGACCGTCAGCAGACGGGTTCACCGGCTGTGGACGGCGCGCAGTCGGCTCGTCTCCGCACTCTGTCAGGGAGGACGGGCACACGTTCGCCCTGTCGAACCTGCACCTGTCGGCCAGCAGCGTCTCCACATCTGGCACGCTCACCGTCAGCGCGGACCTCACTAATACCAGAGCCGTGGCCGGAGATGACGTGGCCCAGCTCTACATTCACGAGGACGGGACAAGCATCCTGCAGCCCGTTCGCCGGCTGGAAGGATTCCAGCGGGTCACGCTGGCACCGGGCCAGACCAAGACAGTCACCTTCACGCTGGGACCGAGCAACATCGGCTTCTACAACAACCTCGGGCAGTTTGCCGTCGAACCCGGTGCCGTCAACGTCTACGTCGGCGACAGCTCGGTCGGCGGCCTGCAGGGCCAGTTCACCGTGCATAACTGAACCTTTCATCCTCCGCTTTCGCGGGTCTGAAGACCGTGGATGGCCTTGGCCAGCTGCCCCGGCGCGCCCGGGGCAGCTGGGCCAGGACTGCTTAATTTCCCCGGTGTGGGTAGATGGGCGAGACGAACACGTGAATAGCCCGTTGGCACAGCCCCATCTGGAGGATGCCGTCCATGTTCGGTCGCAGGGTCCTGGCTTTTGCTTCGGCCGCGGCGTCCCTGACGGCGGTGATGCTCGCCGTGGCCGGCTGCAAACTCCAGGTGTCGACTGCTGCCCCGGCCAATGCCACAACCTCGGGAACCTCGGGCGCGGTGCAGGCCGGAAGCTCGGGTGTGACACGGTCTGGTCCGCTGATCGTCGAGCCCGGCGCGGGCTTCTCCCCCGTCTACCAGCTCATCAACGGCGCCAGGCACAGTATCGACGTGACCATGTACGAGTTCTCCGACCCGACGGCGGAACACGACCTGGCCGCGGCCGCCCGGCGCGGCGTGCGGGTCCACGTGATCCTGGACCAGCGAAAGCAGAGCGTCAACTCGGCTGCTTACTCGTACTTCGGCTCCCATGCAGTCGAGGTCACCTGGTCCGCGCCGAGGTACCGGTACACCCACCAGAAGATCGTGATCATCGACGGGTCCGAGGCCGTCATCATGACCGCCAACCTGACCAGCCAGTACTACGCGACATCCCGGGATTTCCTCGTCGTGGACACCAACCGGGCTGACGTCGCCGCTATCACGGCGGTGTTCAACGCCGACTTCACCCAGACGGCGGTACGTCCCGGCGGCGGGAGCGATCTGGTCTGGTCGCCGACCGACTCGGGAGGAAAGCTGCTCGGCCTCATCAACGGCGCGAGAAGCAGCCTGCGCGTCTACAGCGAGGAGATGGCCGACACGACGGTGGAGAACGCGCTCATCAGGGCGGCTAGGCGCGGCGTCGACGTGCAGGTCTGCGGGGAGAACGAGAGCGGTGAATACGACCGCGCGTACTCCAGGCTGGCCCGAGCCGGGATCCGCATCAGCTACTACGGCTCCCCCACCGGCTTCTACATCCACGGCAAGGTCATCGAGGCCGATTACGGCACCGCCCACGCGAAGATATTCATCGGATCGGAGAATTTCTCCAGCACCTCCCTCAACGACAACCGCGAGCTCGGGCTGATCGTCTCCAATCGCGCTGTCATGTCCGCGATCGCCAGCACCTTCGCCTCGGACTTCCGGAACGGCCAGCACTGGCCCTGAACCGCGGTCCGAACCAAGCTCCTCTCCCCCGCCGGAAGGCTTTGACCATGACCATCAACCTGGTTCGTTCTGACAGCCTGTACAAGGACGCTCCCTATGCGTATGCGTCAATTGCGCCGCGAGGCTCGCTGATCTTCACCGCCGGAGCATGTCCCATCGACGACCGGGGCGAAGTCGTCGGCGTCGGCGACGTGCGAGCGCAGGCCAGCCTGGCCATGGCCAATCTCGCCACCGCCCTGGCCGAATCCGGCGCCACGCTGGCTGACGTGCTCAAGACCACCGTCTTCGTCGCCTCGACCGAGCAGGCGGACCTGGTCGCGGCCTGGGACGTGGTCAGCGCGGCCTTCGGTGATCACGACGCGCCCAGCACGCTGCTCGGCGTGAGCGTGCTCGGCTATACCAATCAGCTTGTCGAGATCGAAGCCGTCGCCGTGGCCGCGGGATAGCCGTAGCCGCGCTCACAGGGCGAAGGCGCAGCCGTCCCAGTACGCCTCGACCCGGGGATGGCGTCGTCCCCGCATCCCGATCTCCAGGACGTCAGGCATCCGGCCCGCCGGAGCCCGGAACCAGACCTCCAGGCTGGCCGTGTGCGCCGGGCTGAAGCCCGACAAGCCCGGCGGCGGCACCATGGCCGCGTGCATGTACGCCGGTGTCCCCCAGCAGCACTCCCGCGGGTGAGCCGCCCAGACCCACAGCTTCCCGCCCCGCCCGCGCACGAAATCCCCCGCCTCAGCGCTCACGTCCACTCGCACTGTGTCCTCCATGCCCAGCCAGGCCAGCACCGGACCCGACTCGGGACACAACCGGCGCTTGTGGCCTGCATTTATCCTGCCACGTACCCGTCAGGCACGCCATGACCGCGTTGGGTCACTGAGCGGGCGTGACCAGGCCGTGCTGGTAGGCGTACCTGACGGCCTGCGCGCGGTCGCGGGCGCCGGTCTTGGCGAAGATCCGGTTGATGTGCGTCTTCACCGTGGCGTGGCTGAGGTAGAGGCGCTTGGCGATCTCGGCGTTGCTCAGGCCCCCGGCGAGCAGCGTGAGCACCTCCGCCTCGCGGGCCGTCAGCCCGCCCGGCGGTTTCTGGCCGGGGCCGGGACCGCCGGGACTGGGACCAGGCGGCTCGACGGCCGGGGGCCGGCTGATGACCGCCGCCACGAGGCGTTCCTGGACGGCCGGGTCGAGATGGGTCTGCCCGGCGTGGACCGCGTGGATCGCGGCTTCGATCTGTTCGGCGCTGGCGTCCTTGGTCAGGTAGCCCCGCGCCCCGGCCTGCAGCGCGGGCACGATCGCGTCCTCATCCGCGTAGGTGGTCAGCACCAGGACCCGGATGGCCGGCCGCCGCTCGCGAAGGGCCGCCGTGGCGGCGATGCCGTCGGTGCCCGGCATGCGCAGGTCCATCATGACCACGTCGGGGTGGTGAGTCTCGGCGAGCTGTACCGCCTCCGCTCCGTCACAGGCCGTGCCTACGACCTCGACCCCGTCGATGAGCGCCACCAGCATGCTCAGCCCCTCACGCACGACCCGCTGGTCGTCGGCGATCAGCACCCGGATCATGCCGCGCTCGGGTGCGTCCGTCACGTGGGCACCTCCAGCTCAACTCGCCAGCCGTCGGCGGTCGACCCGGCCCTGGCGGTACCGCCCGCCCGCTGGGCTCGCTCGCGCATCGCCGTCAGGCCGTGCCCGCCGCCGGCGTCGGCGAGGATGGACGGTCCCGGCTCAGCGCCCGGATCGCGGCCGGCCCCCCGGGCGGTGCCGGCTTCCAGGGCCGGGCCGGCTTCCGGGCCGTGGCCGGCTTCCGGGCCGTGGCCGGCCCCTGATGCGCGGACGTGGTCTTCGACGGTGACCAGGGTGCGGTTCGCCTGGTAGCTCACGGTGACGGCGGTGGTAGCGCCGGGCGCGTAGCGGGAGATGTTGGTCAGCGCCTCCTGGGCGCCGCGGAACAGCGCCAGGCTGGCCTCCGCGGGCAGCAGCCGGCTTGTCCCTTCGATCCGCAGGGTGACGTCGGCCCCGGTGTCGCGGCGGAAATCCTCGACCAGGGCCGCCAGCTGATCCGGGGCGGGCAGCCGTTCGCCGCGCAGGGCACTGACGGCTTGCTTTGCGTCCGCGAGTCCCGCCTTGGTCAGTTCGGCCGACCGCTCGATGGTGGCGCGCAAGCCTTCGCTGACCGCCTCCCGGCCGGCCAGCTTGCGGGCGCCCTGAAGCTGGATGGCCAGGCCGGACAGCGAGTGCGCGAGGACGTCGTGCAGTTCGCCCGCGATGCGGCTCCGCTCGGCCAGGGCGGCCGCGGCGGCTTCGCCCTCCCGTGCGTCCCGGAGCTGGGCCAGCAGCAGTTCGGTGCGATCCTGGCTCTCCCGGCCCCGCCGGATAAACTGGCCCGTCACCGCCAGCAGCAAGCACAGCAGCGTCGCGGTGATGGCCGACGGGGCGGCTGGATGCGCCGTCAGGCCGACGGCCAGGGCGAGCGCCGCCGTGATCGCGCCCGCGACGGCCGCGGCCGTCGCGGGCGGCAGCCTGACCGCGGCGATCCAGACTCCCATGCTCGCCGCTATCTCGACCGGCCCGTTCGGCTGCAAGACGGCCAGCGCCACCCCGCAGCCGCCGATCAGCCCGGCCACAATGGCCTGCGCGGCCACGCCCCGGCGGGCCCAGCCCACGCTGATCGCGGTCAGGACCGCCGCGGCGTAGACCGCCAGCGCGAAGGCCACGGCCAGGCCAGCGCCTCGCAGACCCGGCGCGGGATGAGCCTGCGCGCTCGCCGTCACCACGACCGCGATGAACACCAGGCCCAGCGGCCGCAGCGCCTGCCGCTGGGCGTCACCGCGCTCGCGGGCGCGAGATCGCGCTTCCGCCACCCGGGCCGAATCGGGCTCCGCTCCCCCGCTTGCGGCCGAAGGCGAGCCTGGCCGTGCGGGGCCGCCAACCGAACCAGACCGCGCGGCATGAGTAAGGCCCGCCGCGGCCAGCCGTGCCTTCATGGACACAGTGTGGCCCGCGGCGGGCGGGGAAACCAGGTCAGGCACCGATGCCTGCCCGGATGCGGGCTGCGGCGGGTGCCGAACCGGCCGCCAGCCGGTGTCCGCGCAGGTAGATAACGACCAGCCGGGTGAGCACATCGGCCAGAGCCATCATGACGAGCGCCGCCACCCAGGCCGCCGAACCGGTGATGTGGTGCGCGATGCTGAAGCGCGCGATCGCCGGGCCCGCGCCGTTGCTCGCGGCGACGGCGAAGGCCAGCCGGGCGCCGACGCCGCCGACCCACATGCTGGCCGCCAGAGCGCCCGCACGGCCGAACGGCCGGCCGTCGGCACCGAGGCGCAGGTGGGTGGTCAGGCCGCCGACCGCGCCCATGACCGCGCCGGCCAGCACGCACGCTAGCTCGAGCGCGAGGTCGTTGCCGCCGGCGGGTACCGAGTGCAGGAACAGAACGGTGGCACAGCCCACGGCGAGCACCGGGACGGCCAGGGACCGCAGGTCGAGCGGGTGCTCGCGGATCTGGCGGATGACCATGAGGATGAGGACTGCGTTGATCACGTACATGTTGATGTTCATGCCGTCAGAGTGCCGCTCAGCACCCCTCCGGAGCGTCGGCCCACGGGTGGGAGTCCGGGTTGATACCGGGCTCAACCTCCAGGTTGAGGCCGGTCAGCAAGCTCCGGAATCGACCCGGACGGGGACAGCACGGGCCCGCGGGCCGGCACGATGTCCGGGTAGATCAGCCCGGTGCCGGTGTTGAGCACGACCACCTCGTCCGACTCGGACAGCCAGCCGGACTCGCGCAGCTGACGGACGGCGGTGATGCAGGCGGCGCCCTCCGGGCAGATGAAGCAACCCTCAAGACGGGCCACCGCACCCTGGTCAGCGAGCAGCGCTTCGTCCGTCACCGCCACGGCAGTCCCGCCGGTGGCATAGAGCGCCTCGAGGATCAGGAAATCACCGAGGGCCTTCGGCACCGTGATCCCGAACGCCACCGTCGAGGGGTCCGGCCACGGCTCGCTCTCGCTGGCACCGGCCTGGAACGCCGTCACGATCGGCGCACAGCCCGCCGACTGGACCGCGACAAGCCGCGGCAGGTCACCGGACACCCAGCCGAGCTCGAGCAGTTCGCGCAGGGCCTTGTAGATGCCGATGATGCCCACGCCCCCGCCGGTCGGGTAGATGATCACGCCGGGCAGCCGCCAGCCAAGCTGCTCGGCGATCTCCAGGCCCATCGTCTTCTTGCCCTCGATCCGGTAGGGCTCTTTCAGCGTCGAGACATCCTGATAACCCCGGCGCCGCTCCACGGCCGCGGCGACCAGCCGCCCAGCGTCCCCGATCAGGCCGTCGACCAGGTACAGCTCGGCGCCGGCCGCCGCGCATTCGGCGCGGGTGATCGCCGGGGCGGCCACGGGCATCACGATCAGGCTCCGCATCCCCGCCCTGGCCGCGTAGACCGACCAGGCCGCCCCGGCATTCCCGTTGGTCGGCATGGCGATCGCGGACACCCCGAGCTCGGTGGCTCGGGAGACGCCCACCGCGGCGCCGCGTGCCTTGAACGTGCCGGTCGGGATGAGACCCTCGTCCTTCATCAGCAGGTTCGGCACGCCGAGCGCCTGGCCTAGCTTCGGCAGGGTGATCAGTGGCGTCATCCCCTCGCCGAGGCTCACCACGTGACCGGGCTCGCGGACCGGCAGCAGCTCGTGGTACCGCCACAGGTCCGCGGGCCTGCCGGCGATGTCGCCGGGGGAAATCAGGCTGGCGACCAAGCGCAGGTCGTAGCGGGCCAGCAGCGGGGACCCGCACGAGCAGGTGCCCTGCACCTGGTCGGCGTTGTACCGGGCGCCGCAGCGCGGGCAGTCAAGGTGAGACAGGGCGGAGAAAGGCACCGGCGCAGCCTATGCCCGCGGCCGCCCTGGCGGAGGCACCTCTCCGGGCGGTGCAGGTGAAGACAACTCCCCTAGCTGGTTCGGCGCGGCCATGGTCCGGGTCACTCCCCCTGGCCCTCGGCGAAGGCCATGGCTGTTGCCCGGGCCAGGTCAGCTCTGATCCTCTAACCTCAGAGCATGCTCGGAACGGTGACGGTGCTGCGCCGGTATCCGGTCAAGTCGATGCTGGGTGCGGACGTGGATGAGAGCGACGTCAGCCGCAGCGGCCTGGCCGGGGATCGGCACCTGGCCGTGGTCAGCCGCCGGACGGGGAAGGTCGCGAGCGCGAAATACCCGCGGCTGTGGCATGACCTGCTCACCTTGTCCGCCGAAGCCCTGGATGACGACGTCCGGATCACCCTGCCGGACGGGAAGACCGTCTGCAGCGCCGACGCGGACATCGACGTCCTTTCCGCGCTGCTGAACGAGCCCGTCGCGCTGACCGCCACCCCGCTGCCCGGCGCGTCGGTGGACCGGGCCGTGCCCGAGGCCGTCCTTCGCGAAGGGGTAAAAGCCCAGGTCCCGGCCGAAATCATCGAGATCGGCGCGGGTGCGGCCCTTCGGAACGAAAAGTCACGGTAAGACGCTTCGCCAGCGTGTGACCTGGTTCTCTTCGTGTCGGCCCGGGGCGGCCAACGGCCAGCTGGCCGAGGCCGGGGAGCTGATGACGTGCTCGTTAACGGCCGCCGTTGCAGTCGGCGGGTTGTGGCGGGCTGGCGGCTACAGGATGCGGTCGACGCGGCGGACCCAGACCGGGGTCTCTCCGATCTCATACAGCACCCGGTACGAACCGACGTGCAGCCGACTACCGCCAATGAGCGTTCGGTTGTTCCCGATTAGTCTACGAGGAGGCCGGCTGCACCGCCCTGCCCGCTGTCCGGTTCTTCAAGGCCCTGTAGCGGATCGCGGCGGCGCCTGGCGGTCACCGGACTGCGTTTCCGGCGCGGGCGGGCGCTGGCGGTGTTGGTCCTGTGGCACCGCCGGCAGGCCGGATCCGGGACCTGCCGGGCGGCTGGCGGAGGTAGTCACTGGGCCAGTTTGGCGGGTAACGGGCGCCAGCGTGCCGGGGGGCTACTGGACCGGGCCGATCTCGGCGCCGGCGAGCTCGGCGTAGATGAGGAACTTGAACGGGTCGAACTGCTGGTACTGCTCCATGAGGCGGTGCAGCGCGGTGCGGCGCAGCCCGGCCAGTGTGATGCTGGCGGGGTGGCGCAGCAGGCCCGGCTGGATGATCTCCAGGGCGAGGGCGTGATCGCCTTGGCCGATGAGGGTAGCGGCGACGGCGGCGAACTGCTCTTCCCTGCCTCCGGCCAGCAGGTCGAGTGCGGCGGCGTGCTCGGCTGCGGTCGCCGGCTCGAGTCCCCGCCCGTCTGGCTGCCAGTAACCAGTGCGCTGGTGGTAGAGCCGCTCAGTGAAGTGGTCGCGGATCACCAGGTAAGGTACGACCGCCGTGGGGTGATCACGGAGCACTGCCGGGAGGCTGGCCTCCTCCAGGATGTCCGGGAGGGTGCGGCCGTCGCGGATGCCGTCCAGCACCTCGCCGTGCAGCTGGGTCAGTGCCGCCTCAAGGCCGGCGACCGCCTCGGCGGTGAACTGCTCGGTCAGCGTTGTGTGGCCCTGGATGAGCAGGCGGGGCCGCAAGCTGCCGATGAAGGCGAGGGCCTCCAGGAGCCCCTCCGGGGAGCCTTCGCCGGCGAATGGCTGCCCCAGGTAGGGCATGAGCACGTCGCCGGCGAACAGCACGCCGCTGGCCGGAAGGTGGACCATCAGCGCGTCTGTGGTTTCCCCGCCCGGCGTTGGATAGAGGACAAGCTCGGTGCCCCCTACGGTCAGTGGCGTCGGCTGGCTGATCAGCTGGTCGGGGACGACGGCCAAGGGGACACTCCCGGCGGCTCCGGTGAAGTAGCGGAACAGTGGCCGGTCCCCCTGCTCACGGTTCAGTCCGGCGGGGAAGCCGGCCTGAGCGATCACCCGGGTGCGGGGCCCGCGCAGCGCGCCCGCGCCGCCGATGTGGTCCCAGTGCGCGTGGGTGAGGATCAGATGGCTGATCGCACCGTCAGCAGGCAGGTCCAGGTCGCCGAGCGCGGCCTTGACCCGGTCCTGGGTGGTTCCGGCGTCGATCGCGACGACGCCGTCGCTGGTCGTGATGAACGCGAGGTCGCAGAAGTCGTAGCCCTGGGCGACCTGGATACCGGGTTCCGGGCGGAGGATCCTGGGCGAGGTGAAGCGGAACCCGTCCTGGGCGGTCGCCCAGAAGCCGCCGAACCACAGTTGCGTGTCTGCCGGGGCCGCGCCGAGCCCCGACTTGCGTTCGGCCTCGGCGGCCTGGTCATCTTGGCCCAGCACGGTATGGGCAGCGGCGAGGCCGTGGTACGCGGCGCGCAGCAGCATGGGCGGGAACTGGTCCCGGACGGCCAGGACGAACTCCAGGTCGGCCACGGCCTGTTCGGCCCGCCGCCGGTCCGGCGGCAGCCCGGCCAGGGCCAGCCCGCGGAAGTACTGCGGCGGCCCAAGATCGGTGGCCGCGGCCTGGTCCAGCTTGGCCAGCGCGGCGTCCGCATCTTCGCCCAGCCGTGCCTGGAAAAACCCGGCGAGCGCGAGCGGCAGCGCCTCGCCTGGCCGGGCGTCGGCAAGCTCGGAGAAGTAGCGGTACCCCTCGGCGTCCGCGCGGGCAGCCGCGAGCGCGGTGGCGAGGATGACCGTGGTGGCCCGGTCGGCGCCAGGCCAGCGGGCAGCTGTCTTGAGTGATTCGATGCGGCGCTGGCGGGTGATCGGTCCGGTCATGACGGTTGATTCCCTTCGGTGCTAATCGGGTGTGGCGGCGGCCCGCTCCGGGGCCGGGCGAGCCGCGGTTGCGGGAGCGCGCGGATGAGGTTGGCGAGCAGGTTGGGGTGCTCGCTGGTGGTGAGGTGGCCGCCGGGCAGGTCGTGGATGCGCACCAGCGTCGGGTCGAGGCGTTGGCGGGCCGCGCGGATCTGTCGTGGTTCGAACGGGTCGAGGGCGCTGCCTGCGATGTCCCAGGTGAGCTCGTTGCCGAGGGCCGCGGTGAGGCGGGCGAGGTCCCAGCGGGCCGCGTTGCGCTGGTGTTCGTCGACGAATCCGGCGCCGTCGTGCAGGAACCGCACCCCGTCGTGCCGGGCGAGGACGTCGTACATGTCGCCAGTCTCCTCGTCGCTGAGCCGGTAGCCGCGGGACCACATGCGGGATGTGCGCAGCACACGCGCAAAGGAGGCCGGGTGGTTCTGGTTCCAGGCCATGGCCAGGCCGCCGAGCCGGGTCTTCATGAACGGGGTGGTGCGCCAGGGGTGGGAGTGGGCATCGGCGAACAGCCCGCCGTTGACCAGCAGGACGCCGCTGATGCGGGTGCCCTCGGGGTCACCGGCGGCGCGGCGGTCCAGGCGGCGGGCGAGCAGCTCAAGGACCACGAGGCTGGAGTAGTCGAACGACACCGCGACCGTGCTGGTGACGCCGTGCGCGGCCCACAGGGCTTCGACGAGGTCGGCGCGCTCGATGGTTGAGTACGCGTAGTTGCGGGGTTTGCCGGAGTCGCCCTGCCCGAGGTACTCCACGTACAGGCGCGGGCTTGGGATGTCGTGCAGCTGGGCGTCGACCTGCGCCCAGCCGTAGGAGCCATCGGGAAAGCCCGGCAGCATGGTGACCCAGCGCCCGTCCGGTGAGGGGTCACCGTGGATGCGTTCGAACACGTGCGGCAGGCTGGTGTGGCTGCCCGGGGCCAGCGTACGGCGGGCCGGGTCGTACGGGCGGCGGCTGCCGCCGACGAACCAGGCCGCGGGCCGCACCCGTCCGGTCGCCGAATGGGCGGGCGACGCGCCGGCCGGGCTGATGATGCGTCCGCGGCGTTCGCTGTCCTGGTGGCGGGTGATCGGTTCGGTCATGGCAGAGATCCCTTCGGTGTCAGTCAGGTGTGGCGGGGCAGCAGTTTGCTGCCGCAGGGTTACCGGACCGCTGAGGCGGGGTGCGCTTGGGTCACGGCTTCGTGCGCGCCTTCGGCTATCTCGGCTTCATCGGCCGTCGGGCTCGCTGGCCGAGCGAGCTGGGCGGGCTGGGCGGGCAGGAACAGGGCTGCCAGGAGGGCCCCCGCCGCGGCAACGGCGCCGGCGACGACGCAGCCGATGCTGAGGCCGTGCAGGAACGCTTCGGTGGACGCGTGCTGGATGGCCTGGCCGAGGGCGGCGTGCCCGGCTGCGGTGACCTGGCCCGACACGGCGAAGGCGGCGCCCACTGACTGGTGGGCGATGGCCGAGATCCGGTCGGGCAGGCCGGCCGGAAGGCCGGCGGTGAGCCGGGAACCGTAAAGGGAGGCATAGACGCTGCCGATCACGGCGACGCCCAGGGTGCCGCCCAGGAGCCGGGTCGAGTCGTTGACCGCCGACCCCACGCCGGCGTGACGCCGCGAAACGGCGCCCATGATGGACTCGGTGGCCGGCGCGGAGGTCAGGCCCATCCCCAGCCCGTACAGCACCATCTGGACCGAGATGATGCCGTAGCTTGTGGTCGCGGTCGTCGCGACTGCTACCCAGCCGTAAAAGGCCGCCATGGCGACCAGCCCGATGGTGACGATGAGCTTGGTCCCCGCCCGCACCGCGAGCTGGGTTCCGGCCACGGATCCGACGCCCACCGACAGGGCCACGGGGAGCAGGTGCACGCCGGTGGAGAGCGGCCCGTAGCCCCTGATGAACTGGAAGTACTGCGTCATCAGGAAGATGAAGCCGAACAGGGTGAAGAACGCCACCGTGACCGAGGCGCTGGCCGCGCTGAAGCGCATGTTGCGGAAGAGCCGCACGTCGAGCATCGGGCTGATGGTGTGGCGCTCCCACGCCACGAAGGCGGCGAGCAGCACGGCGGAGATCCCGAATCCGGCCACGCTTCGTCCGGCGGCCCACCCGTAGACGGGCGCCTCGATGATCGTGAAGACCACCAGCGCCATCGCGCCGGTCGAGAGCACCAGGCCCGGCACATCGACCCGGGCCGCGTCCGGGTCCCTCGAGGTCGGGACGCTCACGGCCACCAGCGCGGCGCCCGCGGCCGCCACCGGGCCCATGGCGATGAAGATGCTGGTCCAGCTGAAGTGCTCGAGCAGCCAGCCGCCGACAATGGGCCCCAGCGCGATGGCGACCCCGGCGCTGGCCCCCCACAGCCCGATGGCGCGGGCTCGCTCAGCCCGCCCGGTGAAGACATTGGAGATCAGCGAGAGCGTGGCCGGGAAGGTCATGGCCGCACCCAGCCCCATCACGGCCCTGGCCGCGATCAGCTGCGCCGGGCTCGTGGTGAAACCGCCGACGACGCTGGCCGTGCCGAACACGGCCAGCCCGGCCAGCAGCATCCCCTTACGGCCGAGCCGGTCCGAGAGGCTGCCGAAGGTCAGCAGCAGGGCGGCGAACACGAGGTTGTAGGCGTCGACCACCCATTGCAGCTGGCTGGTGGTGGCGTGCAGGTCGCGCACCAGCGTGGGGAGCGCGACGTTGACCAGCGTCGTGTCCAGGTTGATAGCGAAGGCGGCGAGCAGCAGGGCTACGAGGATCATCGGCTTGGAGCGCATGATTGAAATACTGACGTATTAGGTTGAAAAAGTCAAGTAGAGGGATTTGGAAATCAACTGAGTTTGGATATCCTGGGGACATGCACAGCTACGGTCAGTACTGCTCGTTGGCCAAGGCGCTCGACGTCGTCGGCGACCGGTGGACCATGCTCATCATGCGGGAGCTCCTCGAGCAGGGCCCGTGCCGGTACACCGACCTGAAGAACGGGCTGCCGGGCATCGCCACCAACCTGCTCTCAAACCGCCTCCGCGACCTGGAGTCGGCCGGCCTGATCCGCCGGGAGGAGGCCGCCCCGCCCATCGCCACCACACTCTTCCACCTGACCGATGCCGGCCGTGAGCTCGAGCCGGCGCTCATCGCCCTCGCGGGCTGGGGTGTCCGGTACATGGCCCAGCCAAACGACGGCGACGAGTTCCGCAGCCACTGGTTCGCCTTCCCCGTCTCGCTCTTCTTGCACGACAGCGAGCCCAACGGGCCGCCGGCGTCGATCGAGCTTCGCACCACGGACCGTCCCGCGGTCATCGAGGTATCAGGCGGCTCGGTCCGCACCCGGCTTGGCAGCGTCCCGGCCCCGGACCTCGTCCTGTCCGGAATCCCGAGGCTCATTCTCGGCCTGCTCTCAGGCCACCTGAGTCCCGCCGAGGCACGCGACCTCGGCCTAGAGATCAGCGGGGACATCGCTGTCCTGCAGCGCCTCCAGCGCTCCGTCGCGGAGCAGGCGCCAGCGCCCGGATCGGTAGAAGCAGATGTTGGTCACGACCGGTAGCGCACTGGAGCCGGTAGCTCCATTCTGGCCGGAGCACCAGCAGCAGCCAGGACACGTGGTAGTAGAAGAACGCGATCAGCTATGGCGCGAGCCTGTGCCGCAGCAGCGGCTGCTTCAAGCCGCTGCGCTGCACAAGGTCTTGCAGGATCAGCAGGTGCCACTGCTCGTTGTCTTGTTCGGCGCGGGTCTGCACGATGCGCTCGAACACGCACCTGGCTAGCGCGGAACGCCGGTGGTGGCGGGCGAGCGCGAGGTAGCCGATCCGCTCCCATGCCTGGTAGGGCACGCCCGTTACGGAACTGGAGTACGCACGGGTTCCCGAGGCCTGACCCTGGCCGCTTAGCCGCATCTCAGCAGGTCAGTACCCACCTCATTGCTCGATTACAACTCTACAGGATTCCGCTACTGTTACCAGGATTCCCGGAGGGATTCATGTAATCTTCCGTTCCGTGAATGATTCCAGGAGTCGCCTGCTGTCCGTCGTGCAGCCGGCGACACCCTTCGGCCCGGCGGAGACGCCCGTCGGCGGCCCGCTGCTGGAGCCGGGCCTGGCCGACGTCGTCACGCTGCAGCGGCGCAAGGCCGCCGAGGTCAGCGATGGCGACGAGGAGAGCTTCTTCCTGGACACCCTGGCTGAGTACCGGTGGGCGCGGGATGCTGCCGGCCTGGCGGCGACCACGCTGGACCGGTTGACCAAGCCGGTGCTGGAGATCTGCGAGCACTATGGCCTGGTGCCGTGGCGGCTGACCCCCCGGCATGTCGACCAGTATTTCGCCGGGTCCGGCAAGCGGGCGCGCTCCACGGTGCGGCAGAAGATGAACATCATCGACAGCTACTTCGCCTTCCTGGAGCAGCGGTACGCCGGGGAGATCGCCCGCCGTTACGGGGTAGCCGTCGAGTCGCCGGCCGACCCGTTCAACCGTCCCCGCCACCGTGGTGACTTCGGACTGCGGGTGCCGCTGTCGCAGCGGGCGGCCCGCGAGTTCTTCGGCCGCTGGCGGGACTCGCTGGACCAGGCCCGCAAGCCGCTGATCGCCCGCCGGGACTACGTGATGGGCAAGATCACCTATATCTCGGGCGTCCGGGCCGCCGAGCTGTGCGGGGTGCGGATCGGTGACCTGCACTGGGAGTCGGGCCAGTGGGGCCGGTTCCTGGTCAACGGCAAGGGCGCCCGCGGGTCCGGGCCCCGGCTGCGGGGGGCCTACATGTTCGAGAAGGGCCGGGACCTGCTGTGGTGGTGGATCGAGGCTGTCCGCGGCGACTTCACCGACGACCCCGAGGACCCGGGCGCACCGCTGTTCCCCTCCGAGCGCATCCCGGCTGCGGTGTCGGCGTTGAACGTCACGGGTCCGGGCATCGCGGTGACGCCGTCGACGTTCCGGCGGGCATTGAAGGTCGCCGGGGACCGGTTCCTCACCGGCCCGGTCCAGCATCTGCACCCCCACCTGCTAAGGCACGCTGCGGCGACCCACAGCTATGAGCGCGGGATGTCGCTGTGGGAGGTGCAGAAGATGCTGGGCCATGACCGGCCCACGACCACGGTTTCGTACCTGGCCACCGCTCACGCCGATACGGAGAAGGCCAGCCTGGCCGCCGCCGGGCGGGCGGTGCAGCGCCTGACGATGGACAAGGGGAACCTGCGGTGAAGTGGAACCTGCGCTGGGCCGCGGCCAAGCGTGACATCTGGCGGCCCAGCGACCTGCTGAAGTCCTTCGAGGAGGTCGGGTTCAGCCCGTCCTTCAGCAAGGTCGCCGCGCTCTGGAGCGGCAAGCCCATCTCGGTCCGCCTCGATGACCTGGACAAGATGTGCGCAGCCTTGGGCTGCACGATCACTGACCTGCTGGAAGCCGAACCGCTCACCGCCGCTGACGGCGAGCGCGAGCAGGCCAGGCGGGCGGTCGGCGCGGGCGACGAGCCCGGCGGGCTGACAAGGCCGGTACCGCGCCGGGGCGGGCCCCGGCGCTCGCTGCCGCCGAACTGAGGTGCCGCCCCACTGGCCGGTCGGGCAGTGCCGGGTCTGCCTGGGCTGGGGCGAGAAACCGCAGTACGCCGACTGCGTCGCCTGCTCCAGCTGGCGGCAGCGATACCCCGGCCAGGGGCTGTGCCGGCGGTGCGGGCACGACAGCCATGTCAACAGCGATGGGCTCTGCCGGCTGTGCCTGCTGACCATCCGCCTGCACGACCCGGAATTGATCGCCCACCCGGTCAGCGGACGTCCGTCGCAGCTCATGCTGATCCTGCCCGCCGACCGCCTGCCCACAGCCCAGCCACTGGACAGGCCGCTCCGCGGCCGGGCACCCGAGCGCACCCGGCCGCGGTCCGTGCTCGACCAGCTGCGCATCGCATCGGCCGAACCCATCGACGACCCGCGGATCTGCCGGCCGGCCATCCGGGGGCAACTCCTGCTGTTCCGCCCGCACCGGCAGCTCACCGACACCCACGCCCGCCGCATCAGGCACCGCGACCTCGCCGGCTACGACCGTCTGCGAGAGACCGCGATCGCCTTCGCCGCCGAACGCGGCTTGAGCACGGCGTGGTGGAGGGGAACCTGCCTCATGCTCCGGCTGGCCTTGGCCCTCCGCGACGCCGACGGCGATGACCACATCCCCGAAGAGACGCTCGACGACCTGCCCCGCTTCCGCAACGCCGTCGCTGACGTGCTGCGCCATGCCGGGATGCTCCGGCCCCGGCATAGCACCCGGTCGGCCGTCCTGCACAACCCGCAGCGAAGCTGCAAGTACTGCGACTGCTGGGGCGTCCGGGCAATCTGCGAAGGCTGCAGCTCCTGGAAGCACCGCAACCACCCTGTCGGCGACTGCGTCCGATGCGGACGCGAGGCCGTTCCCCTGCTCGGCGGCCTCTGCCGCGCCTGCGGCCTGCACATCGACCAGCACGGATCACACGCGCGGACGCAGACATGGACCCAGCTGTGGTTCGGCGGCGAATTCGCTCCTCGCCTGGCGATGCGGACCGGGACGCTCGGCTATGTCGCCCCGCAACAGAAGGCCCGGGCCAGGGCCGCCGCCAGGCGGCCGCCGGCACCGCCGATCTCGCCGCACCTGGCCGTCCCGGGGCAGACCGTGCTGTTCGATGCCCGCCGCGACTGGAGATGCATCGCCGCCGGCACGCTGGGCAAGCTGCCATCGCTGACGCCGGCCGCACAGGCCCTGCTGACCGAGTTCCGGCAGCACACCCAGGCCCAGGGATGGGACGAAGAGGTCCGCCGCCTTGCTGCCCGAAGCCTGTGGATCGTGCTGGCCTGGATCGGTGCCGACCTCCGGACCGGCGAGCAAGTCCGCTACCTGTTCATGGACCACGGCAAGCTGTTGTCGCTGTTCTACCTGTTCGACACCCCGATCCAGCAGGCCTGCAAGGCCACCGGGCTCGTCGTGCCCGGCGGCCGCGGCGGGCAAGGACGCGGCACCGTCACCGCGCACCGATTCCGGCACACCGTCGGCACCCAGCTCGCAGAACGCGGCGCCAAACTGCACACCATCATGAAGGTCCTCGGCCATTCCTCGGTCTCCATGGCGCTCATCTACGCCCAGATCAGCGATCAGGAAGTCCTCCGCGACTACCAGGCCGTCCTAGCCCCCGGTGCCGTCATCGCCGGCCCCGCCGCACTCGACCTGAAGTCCGGCGTCCTGCCCGACGAGGCCGTGCACTGGCTCAAGGCCAACTTCTTCAAGACCGAACTAGAGCTCGGCCACTGCCTGCGCCTGCCCGCCGAAGGTCCCTGCGAGTGCGACCTCTACCTGACCTGCGCTAAGTTCGTCACCACCCCCGAATACGCCCCGCGGCTGAAGGCCCGGCTGGACATCGAGCAACAGCTCGTCCAGGACGCCGACGAACGCGGCTGGACCCGCGAAGCAGAACGCCACACCGCCATCGCCCGACGCCTGCGCGGCCTGCTCACCGACCTCGAGGAGCAGGCCGGCCCCGGCGACACCCCGAGAAGAGAGCCAGGTCCATGCACATCTACCGACTGAGCGAGCCGATCGACGATTTCGACGGCCTCGCCCCGCTGCACGAGTGGCTCAACTGCGACGCCGAACGGCTTGCCTGGGCACTGCGGGCCGTCCTCGCGCTGGCCCAAGCTGCGCCCACGGTCGGCTGGAAAGGGGACATGCGACACCTGCCGCTGGTCGGGCACCTCCCGACCAGCCCCTTCGTCAGCCGCTACCTGCTGGTCAAGCAGGACAACAACGGCGACACGTTCCTGATCTGCCAGGCCGACCCGGCCGACCTGCCCGGTCACGCCGCCGAGGAAATCACCCCCGGCGCAGTCGGAGCCTGGGCGCCACCCAACGTCCGCGACCTGCGGCTGGACGAACCCCAACCCGGCATCACGCCTACAGAGACCGACCCGGCCGAGCCACCTTTCTGACCGACGGAGGTCCACTTGCGGATGATCAGGCCAGCGGTAGCCGGCGCCTCGCATGAACACCCCGGCGTCGCGCTATGCGGGCATGGCACCAACGAAATTCGGTCGACAGCGATGACAAGACGGTGTGCAGTAGACAAGGAGGCTCCCGGTAGCTGCGGGTGTGCAGCGAGATGACGGCACGGGCCGGGCCTCGCCGGGCTTTCCGGGCGCCGGCGGCGGCACCGTGGTACGCGAAGGCAGGGCGAGATGGAAGAGCTTCTTGAACGGTACGAGGCCTACGGTGACGAGAGCGTCTATGCCGAAGCCAGGCAGCTTTACGAGCAGGCCCTGGCGGGCGACGGCGGTGATGCCCGCGTGCTGACCGAGTTCGGCTACCTCCAGGAATGTCACGGCCGCCGGTCGATCCGCGCTGCCGCCGACTGCTATGAACGGGCCATCGACGCCGACCCGCGGTATGACAAGCCGCACTGGCAGCTGATCTACGCCATGACCGCGCTGGGGCAGGCCGACAAGGCGATCGACCGCTACCAGCAGCGGCTCGCCGCTGCCCCCGCCGATCCCCGCGCGCACCGTTTCCTGGCCAGCGCATACCTGCACGCCCGCGATTACGACCACGCCGAGCAGGTCATCCGAGCGGGCCTGGAACTCGCCCCCGACGACCCGTCGCTGACCGAACAGCTGGGCGACCTGTTCGCCGCGACCGGCCACCCCGATGACGCCCTCGCCTGCTGGCAGCGCGCCTTCACCCTCGGCCCGGACAACCTCAGCCCGCGTTACAGCACGGCGTTCCTCCTGGAGCGCCAGGACCACCTGGCCGAGGCCGCCGCCGAATGGCGGTTCATCATCGGCTGGTGCGAGGAGCACGGGTACGCCATCTCGGCGGACTGGCCCAGGCGCGAGCTCCAGCGCCTTGAGACCAGACTGGCAGGCAGCTGACGTTCCGCGCCCTGCCCGGACAACGCGTCCTGGCCAGCCGGGAGCGACCTTGCCGAGCGCATCCTGCGCCAGCCCGGCTCCCGAGAGCCCGCGCGAGACCGCCGAGTCAAGCAACTCCCCGGACCCCCCGACACACCCACTTGACATGTCCACATAAACTCCGACATGGTCTTCGGGCTGTTCAGCATGCTGGGCTACAACTTCTCCCCCGGCTTCAAGGACCTGAACGACCAGCGGTTCTGGCGGGCGGAGATGCCGCGGGCGCAGACCGGCGGTTACGGGCCGCTGGAGTCTCTGGCCCGCAACAAGGTGAACCTGAACAAGGTGATCACCCACTGGCCGGACATGCTCCGGGTCGCCGGATCGCTGCTGACCGGGCAGGTCCGCGCCTATGACCTGCTGCGGATGTTCGGCCGGGAGGGACGCCCGACCCCACTAGGGCAGGCGTTCGCTGAGTACGGGCGGATCCCCAAGACCCTGCACCTGCTCGCTGTCGTCGACCCGGTCGATGACACTTACCGGAGGCAGATGAACCGGCAGCTCACCGTGCAGGAGTCCCGTCACAAACTCGCCCGAGGCATCTGCCACGGCAGGCGCGGGCAGATCATGCAGGCGTACCGCGATGGGCAAGAGGACCCGTTGCCCTCGGCCTCGTGTTGAACTGCGTCGTGCTGTGGAACACCGTCTACCTCGATGCCGCCGTCGCCTACCTGCGCGCCAACTGCCCGGAGGGGCGCGAGGTGCTGGATGAGGACGTGGCCCGGCTGTCCCCGCTCAAGCACGCCAACCTCAACTGCCTGGGCCGCTACAGCTTCCGCGCCTCCCAGCCACGCGATGGCGGCCTTCGGCCCCTTCGCGCCCCGGACACCGTTGACCTCGACGACCTGGACGAAGACGGCGACCCGAAGGACCTCAACTAAGCCTTATGTCGCTGCGGGGAAGTATGCGGGCGTAGCGCTATGTCGTGTCGGTGCTGGTCAGGCGGACTGCTACATCCGTTTTGCGGCAAGAACCTATGTAATGATCTGCCAGATCCGTACAGATTTATCCCAGCTTCCGGAGGCGAGGGAGCGATCGCGGTAGCCCGAACGATGGGAGCACGCTGTTTTCGAAGCGGGTCATGGCGCAGATCCGGTCGCCGGTGAGGGTGAGGACGAACAGGCCGGTCCCGTGGCGGATGCCGGTAGGGGCGCGCAGGTAGGCTCCGAACGCCGGCTGACCGTTGGCTCGCGTCGGCACGAGGTCGAACCTCCGGCCCGCGCCGAAGATGCCGGCGCAGAAGCGGGCCACGACGTCTCGGCCCTGGTATTCGAGGGGCAGCGGTGGCATGGACATGAAGACGTCGTCGGTCAGCAGGGCCACCAGCGCGTCGATGTCGGCGGACTCGTACGCGCTGACGAAGTTCGCCACGATCGCATCCTCGGCGGGCGAGTCGGCGGCGGGAGGCGGTTCGCGGTCGGCGACCGGCGGCCGTCGGCGCTCGCCCGCTTGAGGGCGCTCTTGACCGATTCGACGGTCGTGTCCAGCATGCCGGCCACCTCGCTGGCGTGGAATCCGAGGACGTCGCGCAAGATGAGGACGGCGAGCTGGCGAGGCGGCAGGACCTGCAGCGCGGTCACGAAGGCCAGAGAGATGGATTCGGTCTGCTCGTAGCGGGCCTCCGGGCCGAGCGGCAGATGGATCGCACCTTCGAGGAGGGCGTCGGGATATGGCTCGAGCCACACGACTTCGCCGAGCCGGGTCGGTTCGGGCGGTTCAACCCCGGGGATGTCCCACTCCTTGGCCGGGCGCCGGCTGGCCGAGCGAAGCGCGCTGAGGCACCGGTTGGTGGCGATCCGGTAGAGCCAGGTGCGGATCGAGGCACGCCCCTCGAACTCGCCGAGACCCTGCCAGGCGGCCAACAAGGTGTCCTGGAGGGCGTCCTCGGCGTCCTGGAACGATCCGAGCATCCGGTAGCAGTGCACCTGTAGCTCGCGGCGGTGCGGCTCGGTCAGCGCTCGGA
>WNFC01001537.1_pt1 | contig 24272 bp, 23 predicted proteins | sample 5400541 | NCBI WGS metagenome assembly WNFC01 (sample SAMN13153342, study PRJNA577476) | soil metagenome | isolation source: 120 cm saprolite under Douglas fir tree site 2 hole 2 replicate 1 | place: USA:California | collected 2015-04-18
AATCTGAGTGCGCACCCATTCTACTGGGCCGGCTTTGTCGCTGCTGGCGACTGGCGCTAGCCCGCCGGTTCAGCGGAACGGGCCCGCGAACTAAGATAGCGCTGCTGGATTTGGTGGACTTAATGGACTCGTTGGAAACGGTAACTCTTTGAAAAGAGTGCCCAGGGGCGGAATCGAACCACCGACACGAGGATTTTCAGACCTGAAGCCCACGTGGCCATCGCGGCGGATTTTATAAAGTCGGTCTTGGGCGAGGAGACTGTAGCACAGTTGTCACACGGGCCAGCTTTCGATTCGTCGGTCTTGCCAGCGTCACCGAGAACAACGCCCAGGAGTTGAGGTTCAGGTTCGCAGCTGGTCCTTGGCGTCTCGGAAGAGAGCGGGTTCGGGCGCATCGGGAGGATTCCGTGATTCCCAGCGGCGAGAACGGGGGGTGAGCCTGGGCATCTACGTGATGAACAAGGAGGGCGAGACGCTGGACAGGCGAGTTGAGCGCCACTCCATAGGGTCTATGGCTTTTTCTCTTTGGCTTTTCGCCGGGCGTTGTCCAACCTGGCAGCAGCCTCCTGAGGACTCACACCCCGCCGTTTCAGCTCAGCGAGAGCTGCGTCGTAGCTGGGAAAATAGGTCACCTGTCCATCCACACTTATGTTGAACCCGCCGGTTGTGCCATCGGTCCAGACTTCAATCTGCACTTTGCCCTCCTAGTACAGGGATACAGTGAGCCGCCCCTGGTTGGATAGATTGCTGCTTCCGGGCATCCAGCCGGTCAGTGCATTGTCCCAGGAAGGGCACGGCGGCGACAAGCCCGTTCGAATCGACGTGTGGTGCGGTCCATCCCAGCATCGGATTGCGCTGTGGCCGGGCTCGATGAACCTCGGGATTCGAGGCATCTGGCGGGAGAAGCCGACGCGAACATGCTGGCCCGGTGTAGAAAAACTGTCGCTCCCGCTTCGTCTTCTTGCCCGCCCGTTTCTCCTTGTAGCGGACAGTTGTGGTTACCGTCCCAGTTTGGCGATCTTGGGCAATGCCGTGAAGGCGGCCCCCAGCGATGTTACTTGCGACTCGTGCACCGAGCTTGCGAAGTATCGAACCACGCAACGTCGAGCTTGTTACGGCTCTCACGTGATGTATCCCGTCGCTTTAGACGACGGCGGGAGGGGTTTCTCCCAGCGCTTGACAATGCGCTCCATATCCAGGGCTCGAATGGTGCCACCCGCGACATCCCGCGTGGCCGGCATCCCGTCCCCAAGCTCCGCGTCCTCCAAATAGTCCTCAGGCCGGCACGTGAGCACGAGTACTTGCGCCTCCAACGAGGTCTTCAGCAGGACCTCGCGAAACCACGTGAGCCGGGCGGGATCACTGTGCACCAAGTGGTCGTCGAGCACTATTGCGCACTTCAGCTGCTCCGCGATGGTCAACCGAATCAGGGTGGCCAGCTGGTCGCGCGTACCCACCGATAGGTTACTAACCACATCTTCGTCGGGGACGGTCGCTCCCGCGACATCAATCCCTTCGGTCTTCAACTCCGGATTGAGCCGCAGCCCCTCGTACCGTCCGCCCGTAAGTTCCCCGAACTTCTTCGCCACTGGCTGGGCGAGCGCCCGGCCGAGGTGCGCCCCCTCCTCGTTCTCCACGGACCGGAGGGTATCGCGCAACAGCTTCCAAGCATCGGCGTCGATCTCCATGTCTTTCTCGCGGGCGCGCGCCAACTCCAGCGCCTCATCAAGGCGCAAGACCTCCTCCCGAACTGCGGCCCCTCCGACGTTCGACAACGCGCCCTCGCTAGTGTGCAGTTCTTGCCTCGCTTGATCGAGCCGGCGCTGCTCATCCACCAATCGCTTCTCGCTGGCCTCCACGTCGGCCGGCGACACGTCCGGCTCCGCTGATAGCGCCGCGAACTCCTGGCTCCGCTGCTTCACCAGTTTCTCTGCCCCTGCCCGGTCCATGGTATCCAACTGCGATTGGGAGGCGTTGCGTTCGCCTACTCGTGCATGAAACCTTCCTCGAGCCGCATCCAACTCCGATACAATCTTGGCTAGTGCTTCCTCGGCAGAGCGAACAGCAACGATGCAGCTTGAACAGCGTTCGCAGCCCGGTCGACCTCCGTGCTTCCTTCCGCTTCAAGCGAACTGATTTGGGCTGCGATCTCCTCTTGTTGTTTCGCGAAAGCGTTGAGCTCCTTGTTCGCGGCGGCCAAGAGCGTCTGCGGTTCCGCAGAGCCGAGTGCGGCGAGTAACGACTCACTGTTCGCACCCAACTGTTTGGCGCTCTTCTCGGCTTCGGATAGGCGGTATTGAGTGAGCTTCGCGGCCTGCTCCAGCTCAGCGAGCTGTTTCTTGATGCTCGTGTGGCTCTCTGCCCTTGTCTCCAAGATATTCTCGGCTTGGGCTTCCCACGCCTTGTCCAGCCGTGTGAAGTGCTCGTGCAGTATGGTTGGCTCAATAGGACCAATCGCAGCCTTACGGGCAACGAGGTCCTTCTCGTCCGGCGCGAGTCGTCCCGCCTGTTCTTCGAGAAGCGTGGCTTGGCCCAAGAGATTCTTTGCATCGGCGTGCAGGTGCTCCGCGCCCTTGAGCGAAGCAACCGCGGCATCACCATCCATTGCGAGTGCGACATGGGCTTGAGCCATCTGGGTAATCGATTGTGAGCCTGCGCGCTTGAGCACGGGCTGGACTTCTACTTGCCAACGTGCGCGCAGGTTCTCGACAGCCTTGCGCTTCTCACGGGCCCCGGCCGTGACCTCGATGTCGATGAGCTTTCCTACCGCCAAGCGCACGATCCGTTCGGCCTCGAGGACGCTCTCAGCCGGGAGCTCTTTGCCTCCTTCCACTTCCTTGCCGTCCACGACCGCGCTGATTTTGGTCTGTCCACGAGCGCGCACGGTAACGCTGAACCCCCCGCCCAACGAAGCCTCAGCCATCTCGAGGTCGCGCTCCAGACGTTGCAGGGCCTTCATCTTGTCGTCCGTTGGAAGAACCGCCTGACGCCCGCCCAGAAGCTCCTGCGTCACACGCGCCTGTGCTTCAAGCTTGTTAGCCTGCAACCTCTTCTCGTCGGCTTCCTTGCGCTTGGCCGACGCCTCTCGGCGTGCCTTGGCAGCATCCTCGGCAGCAGACAAAGCCACGCGCCAGCGACCGTAGGCGAGCACCGCGCGCGCCAGGTCCATTTCAGATGCAGCTTGATTCGCTTGTTCCAGCAACCGCGCCATCTCGTCATTGGTTTTCGTCAGCTCGGCTTCCACAGACGCCACGCCGTGCCGTGCCTTATGCGCGTCCTCGATGGCCTTCATGGCTGCAATGATCTCGGCCTTTCGGGCCTCGGTCTTCTGTCCGCTGACACGTAACTGTGAGGCGTGCGCGGCGAGCTGTGCACGCTTGAGCTCGCGCCGGCTCGCTCCGTCTTCTCCGGTGGCAAGCCGGTGGGCTTCCTCGGCTTCGCGCAGGCGACGCGCTGCTTCGCCGCGGCCAGCCTGCACCTTCGTGACCTTCTCCTCCAACGCCTTAACGGCTGCCGCCAGACCTTGCACGTCGTCTTCCAGTCCCTTGAGGCCCTTGGTGTGCGCAATAATCTTCGTCAACGCCCCCTGCGCCTCGTTGAGCCTTGCCTGCGCCCCTTGTCGCGCTCGCGTTCTTTCTAGCCGTTGCTGCATGGTCGCGAGCGCAACCTTCGCTTCTTCGGCTTCCGCCAGTGCGTGTCCGTGACGTTCGCGACACAGGATGACGCTCGACTCGACCGACTCGGAGTCGTGGAGCTGTTGCTGGAGGCCAACCAGCTCCTTCTGCAGCTGTTTCACGTGGTTGGCCACCTGGACGAAGCGGGAGCCCTGCCCTCGCCTGCGTAGTCCGGTCGGGCTGAAGCACTGGTCGACCTCCGCCTGGGCTGCATCCAGCACCTTCTTGAAGATCGGATCCTGCGCGAGTGTGGCGAGCACCTTACTCAGTCGAAGCTTCCCGGAGCCTGAAGGATCATCCGCGAGGCTCTCGGCTAAAATTCCGTCAACGTCAGTCTGAGTGCCAAGCAGGACATTGCTGAGGAAACTGCGGGGTAATCCCTTCGGCGCGCCCTTGCCACCTGGTGATGGAATGCCCCAGTCGAGCAGCGCCCGCAGCTTCTCTTCGACCTGGCGCGCCTTGCAGTCCAAGGCAAACGTGAGCCCGTCCTTCGAATGCCTGAGCTCTGCGCTGTCCAAGTCGCCAAATCCCTTTTTTACGCACCAATAGTGGCCATCACCGTCAACGAACGTCAGCGACACCTGGGGCGAGGCATCCGCGTACCAAGGCGTGAATCGCGAAGCCTCAGAGGAGGAGGGAGGGACCAACAACGCAGCGCGGATCGCTGATGCTAGAGTCGACTTGCCCAGATCGTTCGGTCCGTAAAGGACGTTCAGCCCAGGCCCGAACTCGACCTCGGCTCGCTGGACGGCCTGGAACGACTCGACGACCAGCTTTGTGAATCGCATCAGGACGCCTTCTTCCTCGAGACGCGGTACAGATGAAACAACGCGCGTTGTGCCGGGAGCCGCTGTGCTGGATCCTCGGCGACCGTCTTCAACCGGGACACGGCCGTCTGCAGTGCGTCCGGCAGATCCGCGCAGTATTCATCGATGTTGCCCATATCGAGCTCAAGCCCCTGCCGGTCCAGCTCGAGCACTCCGACGCGGCCGTGCCTGGCAGCCGTTCCCGCAAGGTCTTCCAGTAACCGCTCTGACTCCTCGTAATCCGGCGCGACGGCCCTCATCTCTACTCGCAATCGCAAGACGCGGTTCGCGAGATCGGAACGTTTCGCCAGAGCCCTCAACTCACTCAGCGTGGTCACGTGCTTCTCTTCCCAAGTCCAATGCGCGACACGCTCAGGCTTCACTGTTGCGCGCCTCTGCCGATTGACGAAGACAATCGCAACGTTGCCCGGTTCCTTCTCGTCGAACGCGGTCGCCTCGGGTGCTCCCGGATAAATCGTCGGCGGCTGGAGCCGGTCGGGCGGGACGAACCGGAAGCTGTGGGTATCGCCGATCGCGAGATAGTCGAGTCCTCGCTCGACCGCCGCGTCAGCAGCGATGGGGAAGTTGGTCTGGCAGTCTTTCATGTCGAATGTGGTACCGTGCACCATGCCGATCCGGATCCGGTCATCTCCGCTCGCGCGCTTCGGGATCGAAGCCGTCGGGTCGTTCTGGCCCGCCTTTGACTTGCATGGCACTGCGTAGAGGACCGCGTTCGTTCCGAGCGGCTCTTCGAACGGTTCGCAGTCTACGACGTGGACCCATGCGGGCAGGAGATCTCGGAAGGGGTGTCCTTTGGCCCAAACCGATTCGGGAACCAATGGATCGTGATTGCCAGGAAGCAGGAAGACCGGCCGGTCCTTCCAGTTGCGCTGCTTGATCCGTGCCGCCACCTGCTCCCACCACTCAGGGGGTGGATTGGGTTCGTCGAAGAGGTCGCCGGCGCAGAGCACCGCATTCACGGCGAAGCGCTCCGCCACGAGAAGGATTCGATCGAGCACCTCGAGGCGAGACCTGGTCAGCTTGCGCTCCTGCTCCTCACTAAAGCTCGGGAAGCGCCTGCCCAGGTGCCAGTCTGCCGTGTGAAGAAGCTTGAGCACGATGTCGTCCTCCGATCCGGGCGTCACTCGATCACCAGTTCGATTTCGAATAGCCGTTCCGTACGCGGCTGTGCGTAGCGGCGCCGCCGAATGTGCTCGCGATACTTGAGGAAGGTCGCGTCGTCGCGTTGCTCGAGCCGCTGGACCGCTGCATCCACTTCTTCGAGCGCGGTCTGAACGGACAGCACCGTTCGTTCGGCCTCGGTCCGCGCTTCCGAACCGGTCGCGCCGTCGCGCCTCTGCAGAGCGTAATCGAGCCGCTCTTGCAACGAAGTCCGGCGCTTCTTCAGGACGAGTAACCGATCCTCGACGTAGTTTTCCGCCTGCAGACTTGCGCGTTCAAAGCGGAGTTGCTCAGCCTCGTCCACCGAGGACTGAACGTTGAAGAGGATCTCCTCCGTAGCGTCGTCTAGGACCTCATCGCTGACAGAGCTCGCCGTTTCGCGCTCGGTTTCGCGAAAGGTCCCCCCGAGGAGCGCCGCGCCGATCTTGGCTTCCAGCACCTCGCCATCAGCGAACACGACCACTGGCACCAGCAATTCCTCCTGCTCGAAGCCATCGAAGGACACCTTCACCAAACGGAGGCGCGCGCGCTTGCCGGCATGTGCTCGCAACAGGTCCGGCGCGTTCGGAGGTAGGCGAACGGCAGCGGATGGGGAGGCACTCACAGCGCGCGCATCTTCCACTGCCGCAAGAACTAGCGGGTGGCCGAGGTGCAACGACGTGTGCTCTTTCGAAGCACCGATCGCGGCGCTGATTCCGTCCCGAAGCTCCTCCGGCAAAGCGTTGAAGGGTTTGACGTGCAGCATCTCGACGTCAGGAAGTGCGACCCGCTCGTATGGGACGCTCTTCGCGTCCAAGTAGGCCAAGACGACGGATAGGAGGTCGCGATCGAGTTCCGCGAGCGCCAGCGGCACTTCTTCCTTCCGCCGCCGGAACCGGAACACACGCTGCACTCCCTCGTCGAGCCGATCTTGGATGAGGTCGGCCGTCCGCGAATGAGTTTCCTCGAACCGCGCGCGTTCCTCTCCGACGCGGTCGCGAAGCGCCCGCAGTTCGTTTGCGACCTCTTCCAGCGTGCGCGCGCGCTCGTAAATGCGTCGAAGCTCGGCCTCGAAGTCGGCGCCGAGTGCACTCACGAGAGTGCCACTGTCTGGCCCACCAGCGCGGTGGAGGATTTGATCGGACGCGTCGAGGACGGTCCCGAATAACTCCAGCTTCTGGCTCAGAATCTCGAACGTTAGCGCCTGGGCCTCATTGTCCCTGGCGAGAAAGTTGATGACGGTGACGTCGTTCTGTTGGCCATAGCGATGGCAGCGGCCTATTCGCTGCTCGATGCGCTGCGGGTTCCAGGGCAAATCGTAGTTCACGATCGCGTTGCAGAACTGCAAGTTAAGGCCCTTGGCTCCTGCCTCCGTCGAAATGAAGACCCTCGACCGAGTCTTGAACTCGTGTACCAATGCGAGTCGTGTCGCGATGTCGACGCTCGGTCTGCCACCCTCATCCTGCGGCACCTCCTCCTGCCACCGCTCGAGCGCCTGTTGTGCGCGCTTCGAATCATTAGTCCCGCGGAACAGCGTGATATCTTCGTCGACAACGATGCGGCTTAAGATCAGCCGCTCACGCAGGTAGTCCTGTGTGACCAGCGACTCAGTGAAGATGACGAGCTTGCCGGCGCCCTGGCCGATTTTTTCCCGCTCCTTGACGAACTGGAGAGCCCGCAGTAGCGCGAGAAACTTACTGTCGTCGCTGCCAAGAGCCCGGGCCCGTTGGACGAAGCCCTCCACTCGCTGCAGTTCGTGCTTGAGCGCTTCCGTGTCAATAACAGACGTGGACTCGGCAGGTCCCGGCTCGCCATCGAAGTCCTCCGAGAAGTCGGCATCCTCGTCCTCGAGGTCGTTAGCGAAGCGTTGAACCTCCGCGTCATCATCCGGCGCCTCCCCGTCGTGCTTGAGCATGCGCCGCAGCCTGTTTGCTACGCCTTCCAGGCTTGCGGCGAGCGCGCGGGTCGATGAAGCGAGCCGCCGGTGGAAGCCGAGCAGTAAGAGTTGCCGGTGTTTGCCCTGGAAAGCTTGGATCCCGGGCTCAAGCAAGTAGCGAGTCACATCATCGTAAAGAGCTCGCTCAGGCGGATTCATCGTGTAATCGAATAGCCGCGCTTCCCGATTCACAAAGGGCTTCTCCAGGAAGCTCTGCGCCTGCCGGCGAAGGGTGCGCTGCTGCACCACGCGGAGACGGTCGCGCAGTTCCTGCCCTTGGCCCGGGGCGAGCTTTCGGTCATCGCCCGCACAGAACACCTCGCGAAACGTCGGGAGGTCACCGAGCAAGGTTCCCAGCGGATCGACGAAGCGGACCAAGGCCCAAAGCTCGGTGAGGCTGTTCTGGATAGGGGTCGCCGTGAGCAGAAGAACTGGCGTTCGACTCGCGGTCAGCACGTCGTAGACGCGGCCAGCAGTCCGCGCGTGCGGAGCTTCGTCCTCGTACTCGCCGAACTTATCAAATCGCCGGTAGAGGCCCGCGAAGACCTCGTGCGCTTCGTCGATCACGCAGAGATCGAACACCTCCGAAGAGAGAAGCGCATCGCGCCCCTTCTCGCTGCCTGCAGCCTCGCGGCCGAGAAGGAAAACGCCCTCCCCGTCGAATCCACCGACCCTGGGCTCGCCCTCACGCGCCTGGATGTCGAACAACTGAAAGAGTTCTTGTCGCCACTGGCCGATGAGCGGCTTGGGCGCCACCAGAAGCACGCGCCGGGCGCCCTCGGCCATGAGCTGGGCGATGACCAATCCCGCCTCGATCGTCTTCCCGAGGCCGACTTCATCGGCCAGAATGCAACCACCCTCTCGAATCCGTGCCAGGGCGAAGATGACGGCCTCCACCTGGTGGGGGTTGGCATCGATCCTGGCCGCGCGCTGCGGAGCCGAATAGCGGCGCTGCTCGTCCGAGCGACGACGCCGGACCAGATCTTCGGCCAGGTAGCGTCGCTGGGCAGCGTGGAGCCCCGTCGGTATTGCCGCGCGGCTCATCGCGAAGCACCCCGCCGGCAACTAGAGGGCGGATGCCGTGGCCGGAACAACTCCTCTTGCGAATATCTCAAGCATCTCTCCGAAGGCGGTTAAGCGCGTTGTGATTCATTCGCGACCGTAAAGATGTCGCCATTTCGCTTCAAAACCCCAGCGGCAGTGAGCCTTCTGACGATCTTCCGGAACTCACTCGCAATGTCGGATCCCCTTCGGTTCCACCCAAAGACCGAAGACACTCTCGCGGTCAACTCATCCTCGGTGATCGAGTGAACTTGCCGAACAAACCGGACAATCGCTTCCTTCAGTTCCGAAGGCGGAATCTCATGGATCGTCCGGGTCGTTTCAGGATCTGCTCGATCGCTGGCTCTCACAGTTGGTGGAGGTTGATTTGGCAGGCCCAGGAATCCATCGGAATCGGACTCGACCTCGCCTCTTTTTCGGAGTGCCCGTAGGGCTGCGTCGAAGGCGCTGCGCGCGCGGCTTCCGGCCCGGTTCATTCCCCAGCGCTCGCGCACACGTCGCAGCACTACCTCCATTGCGACCGGTCCTTCACCGCTTACGATTTCCAAAATCATCCGCTGAAGGTCGCCTTGAGCCCCCTCTTCGTGCATCGCTGCACTTGTCCGAGGTCTTCCTGGGGTTACGGCTCTGTACGGAACGACCCAATCTGGCGTCTCGCTCAACTCGATAATCAATTCCTCCGGTGCCGACGGGTCGACCGTCGGCGCCGGGGCGACATTGGGCTCGCCGTCGATGGCTCGTTGGATGGCTCGCCGCAGTCGAAGCTCTTCTTGAGCCCGATTCCAGTACCACGACAATCCCCAGATCCGATGCAAGTTGGTCCAGCCCAGCCGAGCCAATACCTCTTGCCGCAGTCGATCACGATCCCGCGCGACACGGGAGGAGTGATACATTGCCCCGTCGCACTCGATTCCAAGTGCATATCGACCAGAACGCGATGGCAGCTTGACGGCCAAGTCTATTCGATAAGCCGCACAGCCGACCTGAGGAACGACCTCATATCCCCAGGAGCGAACGACCCTCGCTACTTCTTCTTCGAAGGGGCTTTCGGAATCACGACCCTCTGGGCTCAAATCAACATTCAATGCCGCGAGACGGTTCTCGGATGCTGCGAAGTCCAGATAGCGACGCAGGTGTCGGACACCGTCGCTTCGCAGATCACCGACGAAGTCCGATGACTCAATTGATGAGACTACCTCAATGCGACGCCGAGCCCGTGTTATGGCGACGTTCAGGCGACGATGCCCGCCCATCTTGTTCAGCGGTCCAAAGTTAAGTGTGAAGCGACCGGCCTCGTCGCGCCCATATCCAATACTGAAAATGATGATGTCGCGCTCATCACCTTGGACAGTTTCAAGGTTTTTGACGAATCCGCCGTGCAGCCGATCGCCATCCAGCATAACGCGCAGCTCTGGACATTCATCGCAGCAGCGAAGGATTTCGTTTTCAATCGTGCTGGCCTGCGCCTCCGAAAATGCCACGACGCCGATCGACAGGTGAGGATGTTCGCGAACATGAAAGCGAACGCGTTCGACAACCCTTACCGCCTCAATCGGATTGTCTCTCGCGCCGCCGCGACGGTAAACGCCGGGAACAACGAATAGCTCGACGCCGAGATCTGGACCGTGAATGTTCGCACTCGGGAACGTAATCAGCCGACCGTCATAGAAGCTGTAATTTGAATACGTAATCAGATCCTCGTGCTGACTCCGATAATGCCAGCGAAGTGCCATGGAACTAAGCGCACCAGAACCCTTGGCAACATCAAGCACCGACTCGAATTCGTCGAGCTGTTCTTCCTCCCACTCGTCCCCGCTATCGCTATCAAGCTTGTCAAAAAACGGTGTCGGAGGGAGCTGCTTCTGATCGCCAGCGATGACGAGTTGTCTGCCCCGGTAAATACAATTGATGGCGTCGGCTGGTTTTACCTGGGACGCTTCGTCGAATATCACCAGATCAAAGCGCATCGTGGGCGGCAAGAATTGGCTAACCGACAATGGGCTCATCATCATGCAGGGCTTGAGCGCCTGAACAACGACTCCCGCTTGCTCGACAAGGCGCCGGATCGGCATGTGGCGTCTCTGCTTGTTCGCCTCCGCCGCGATGAGTCCGGCTGCGCCAGCGCCCATCGTCGGCCGTTTCGCGTTGCACGTGTCAATCACCGTGGCCGCCGCGACTTGGATGAAGCGTCGGTCCAATTCCTTGAACGCCTCGGCGATGTGATCGCGGTCCTTTGAGAGGAACTTGCTGAGACGCTCGTCATTCTTTCGAATCGAATCCACCCATGATTCGAGCGCACTTCGCCGGAGAGTAGCACTCAGGTCGGCGCTAGCGACGCGCTTCTGTATGCAGAATCTGACCGCGGACTCGAGGCCCCGAGCAGATAACGCGGAAACTGCGCTGGTATATGCGCCCCACTCTGAAATGTCGTCGATGGAACGCGTGAGCGCATCTAGCAGAGATTTGACTTCGGTAAACGGTGTCTCGAACTCGGTTCTGATTTCGGATCGGTGTTCTTGATCGAACTGGCCGAGGATGGTTGCCTCAAGTTGTGACCATTCGGCTAGAAGGCTCCTGATCGGCCTGTACTGGCCGATGTCTAGCCGAAGAATTCGGTCGGCTACTTCATTCGGAATCGGGCGACTCACCAGATTGCGAATCTTCTCCGCCCACTCCAGATCTTCGGCCAGCGCGTTGAAGTCTGTCGTCTGACCCGTGTAGGCGGGCCCAAGGAGCTCACGGTCGAGCCGCTCGTCCTTCATGAACTGCGATCCGATTTCCCCTATCGTGATGCGCGTTCGGAGCCATTCAAGCGCGCTGTCCAGCGAAGCATCCTGTACGTCGGCGACCTGCGCGGCGCGTGATAGAATCTCGCCGATTCGCGCGGTGTCTGCCGCTGCCGTCTCGGAGTCAACCACAAGATCGGATATGGGTCGCTCTACGGCAAGTCGTTCAAACATGGGCCCGAGACGCGCTGATGTGGCAGCGAACTGTTCGCCCCATTGCTGCATCCCAGACAGAGCGCGTACTACTCCAGCGGCGCGGTCGGCCTGTGTCGAAAAACGATGCGTTAGTGCTTCCTCGCTAATCTGGGCAGCAGCAAGTCTGAGGACTCTATCGGCAACACCCAGAGCCGAGCGAATCGAGGTGAAATCCGAATTGAGCGACTGGTAGTAGTCCTGGCCAATAGTCGCCCCGTGCCGACTTTCCAGAGTTGCCAATTCACGTTGGTGCTTTTTGCACTCAACAGCGTCGTGCAGGCCCTTGTGCTCGTCTTGTCGAACCTTGCCGCTTCTTGAATGCTCGCGAACTGACCGTTTGTCCCGCCAATACGCAAGACGCAATTTCCCGAATCCGTGGTGGACCTGGTCGAACCGAAGCTGGAGACCCTCGACATCAATTTCAAGTATCGCGGGATTGAATAGTACCTCAACAGTGGCGAGGCTCGTCTTGACCTTATTGACGCAAAGTTCAAGAGTATCGACGGCCACACAAACCTCAGGCAGCTTTACTGCGTCGAGCCAAAGGGCGGAGGGCTTGTGGGGAGCAAACACCAACGAACCGAGTTCAAGCAACCTGCGGAGTTCGGACACCGTCCGGGGTGTCGGCGCCTCCAGGGCTGACGCCAGTTCACTGGTTGCTTCCAAGCCGCGTTGCAGGATAGCGGCTAACTCACGCAGACAGCCGCTCAATGCCGCAGCTCGCGATCCAGTTAGATCCGCGTTGAGGAAGCCTAAGGGAGATTTCTCAAGCGAAGACCGGCTCTCCTCCAGCGAGCGCAGATCTTCCCCGCGCAATTCGCGCCAGCGGGCTCCCACAGTTGCGTTTATGTGTTCCGAGAGTCGTCTAAGCGTTTCTGATGCGACAGCGAGGTTTTCTCGTCTGGCTCTAACCAAGTGCAGCGATTGAATCGACAGCCAGGCGGTTGGCACATTCCGAGGCGTAGTCAGGAGTGTTAGAAGACCGTCGAATCGCCAAGTATCAGGAATGCTGCCGCGCCAAGGTAGGCCGGTGTCATCCGCGAGCGCTCGGGTTCCACTTTCCAGCTCCTCGACCACACGGAGAGCTCGTTCAAGCGTTGCTAGGAGGGAGGCTCGACGCGCCTGCGTTAACGTACCGTCGACGAGTGATCGCCAAAGAAAGTCGTCTCCTCGCTCGACTGGACCCCACGAACGAGGCAAGGCTTCGGCCGCGTCGTAGATTCTGGCTAGCTCAGCCGCAGTTAGCGTGGTGTCAATCGAATCGCACACCGGCGCCTGAGGCAAATGGTGGAGTCCACTCAGTTCGCCGATCACTTCGTGAACCGACTTGCCGAGCGGCTCGCGTCGTTCATTCATTGCGCGGGCGTACGCAGTTAACTCACGGCGGTACCCGATCAACCGCTGCAGTTCCACGGCAGGGATACGATCACGGGACGCAAGACGCGTCGTGAGCGAACGCCCCAACGTCTGTGCGACCTGCTTGCGGGTGGCTTTGTGGCTATGGAGCTCCAAAACAAATTCGGACAATCCTGCGTGATCGAGACGATTTTGTACTACCTCGAGCGCCGCCGCCTTTTCGCTGACGAAGAGCACGGTCTTGTTGTGCCCCAGCGCGTCAGCGATCATGTTGGCGATCGTCTGACTCTTACCCGTTCCAGGCGGTCCCTCCATGACAAAGCTCTGTCCGACGGCAGCTGCTACCAAACACTGTCGTTGACTCGCATCACAGTCGAGGATCGAAACCATCGACTCGGGCGGATGCTGTTCGTCAAGTTCCTCTTCCGGAGTCGGTTCGAACGCAAAGCCCTGGTCCGTTCGATGTCCGAGCGCGAGCCCTTGGACAAGTGGGTGAGCAGCGACGGTGGCTTCATTGTTGCCAAGATCTCGATACATCACCTCCTTATGGAAGGAGAAGACAGACAACACCACGGTGTCGCGCAGATCCCAGTCTTCATGCTGGGCGATGAGATCGCGGACGGAATCCAGGAAGACGTCGATGTTTTCTTCGTCCTCATCTTCGAATGAGGGCAGCGTGATGCCGAAGTCGTGTTGCAGCTTGAAAGCAAGTGCTGGATTGATGGCGGCGTCCTCGTCTGCCCGGAAGAGCTGATAGGGAGTCTGTGCACTGTCGCGCCGCAACTGGACCGGAATCAAGATGACAGGACTGGAAACTTTCTCCGACTCGCCGGTGTCTCGTGGCTGCTCGATCCAGTCAAGGATCCCAACGCCGAGGTACAGCACCCATAGACCCTTGTCCATGAATTCCTGAGCCGCGCGTCTCTCAAGCCACCTGAGAGTCTTCAGTAGTTGTTCGCGAGCTGCGACGTCGCACACGATTTCGTCGGCCCGGGACGACGCTGCGTATCTCTTGCGCGTCTGCCGTCGACTCGGGTTGGGCTCATGTCGTGACGCTGCTCCGGTTCCTTCGGACCGCGCCAACGATGTGTCGTTGCTCCTAGGGCTACCGTCCGCTTGAACGTCCTCCTCAAAGTCGTCCGGCGGTTCCCAAAAGGTTACACCCCTAGTCCCGTTAGACAGCCGCCCGAGTAAATCGCTTGCGGTTGGCTGGCGCAGTTCGAGCGTCGAGCTCTTTGTCTTGCGGAAGTACAGAAGACGATTGTTTCGGTTCAGATTGATCAGGTCTTCGCGCCAGGCATTGATCTGGTCCAGTACTCGGTTCATGGACAAGCGGACGCCCCCGCCAACGAGTTCCAACGGGAACTCTAACCGATTTCGTTAAACGGCGGTGCAGACTCTATTGCTGGCCTGCAAACATCAGGCGATGCTCACGCGCGTCGGCTTCCTCGCAATCGCCGAATGCGTGGTGTCGTTCCGCCCTGCGCGCCGGTTTCATTGAACTCCCGCGTCGTCCACGGCGCCGGCCTGAGCGTCGCTGGATACTTCGCCGTTATTCTGGGTTTCCCGAACCGGAGCACGTTTTATTCCGTTCGGAGTTCGGGTCCGTTGACGAATCACGATTCATCGCGCCCGGATCAGGCAAGCCCGGATGTCATCTGGCTCCAGCCATGGGTACCCCTTCAGAATGGTCTCGGGGCTATCGCCGGCGGCGAGCATTCCAAGCACGTGCTCAACGGCGAGCCTCCGTCCACGAATGATCGGCTTACCCCCGAAGATCTTTGGGTTCACCGTAATCCGCTCTAGAAGCTTCTTCTCGTCCATGTAGCAGAGCTTAGTGTCTTTCCATCGGCGGGTGAATCCCTGGCCGCCTCGCCCGGATCCCATGAGAATCAGCGTTGACGGGCTCCTTGAGCAGACCCTTCCCGGCGCTCTGCGGAAATGCCGACCCCGGTCCTCGGCCGAAGTGCAGATTTCGGCGAAGCAGTACACGTAGGCTTTGGGCTAACGAAGCCGCGGAGATCACTGGCCCTGGCCCCGCTTCGGGAAAGCGGAGCTCGATGTATTGCGCAGAACGGCGCGCTTCACGACCACTCTCTCACAACCAACCTGAGAGAGTGGTCGTGAAGCGCTTTAAAAAACGAGCACAAAGGCGGGGCCAGGGCCAGAATCATGACGTAAGTATTGCAAGTAGAATCTACCATGGTGTATAAATGGTTCGAATCGGCAGGAGTACGGTGTGGAGCAGTCGACGGGCGCAACCGAGAAAGTGGAGACGGAACCCGGGCGTGGACGAGGGGTTCGGCTAACCAATAGGGATCGGCAATTGCTTGGGGTGCTCGCGACAGCGAGATACTTGTCGTCGGAGCAAATCCATCGGCTCTTCTTTTCCGGAAGAACGGAGGCTGCCAGTCGTGGGCGGTTGTTCCTGCTAGGTGGCCTTGGAAAGCAGCACAACCCGCTTTCCTATGTGAGGCGACTTCGGTTCCGATCCTTTGAAGGTCAGTGGTTTTCCGTCTGGACGCCAACCATTCAGGGCTACTGCATCGCTCGCGACGTGCTCGGCAAAGAAGTGAAGGTTCCAGCCTACGACGTTAGCGCCAATTTCCTCGAGCACTCCATTTGTCTCAACGATCTGCTCGTTAGCCTCCTGCAGACCACTGATAAGAGAACTCCTTCCGTTGCGCGCGCTCGATTTCGCTGGGTGGCCTCAGAGTCGGCGAGGCTTCCCTGGCAAGACTACGAACAGCGCAAAGGAAGCGTAAAGCGCGTGATTCAACCGGACGCCATCTTGGAAGTCCCAGGCCTTCGGTCCCGATTCTTCTTGGAATGCGAGATGGGGACTCACTCCATCATCAGTGCCAATCCCGACAAGCACGGGGCCACTTCCAACAAGCTCGATCGCTACAACAGCTTCATGAGGACCTATGTCGACGTCGCGGGCACGAAGACTTACTACGACGAAACCTTCCCCGACCGATGGCAAGCGGAGGTGCTGTTCCTCGTCCATTCCACGGTCCGAAGAGACCACGTCTCCGAGGCCATCGATGAAGCGAAAGCCCCTCGGCCGCAGCCAAGTTCACCAACGAGTCACGATGGGGCGGCGACCGGTCTCTTCCCGCACGGGCGCTGACCTTCGAGGACGCTCAGGTCCGGATCCGAAAGCTGATCGAAACGGTCGACCTTCGCGCTTTGGAGGCCGAGCCGCTCGTGCCGCTTAGCAGGCGCGACTACTACGAACTCGCGGTCTTCCACAACGCCAGTATGAGGAACTTGAAGAGTACTCGCGCTCAGGTGCGAGAGCTCAAAATGCCGCAGCTCAAGTTGCCCGAGTACCCTCCCAATTTCGAGAAAGCGGCAGCCGTTCTCAGCCGGCTGGACGCCATCTTTTTCCCGAAGCATCGACCTGTGCCCTAGGAGTCCTCATGCCGAAATCCTTCTCGATGGACAATCTGGCCTTCTCCATCCGGCTACAGCCCATCACGGCGATATGGTTGGAGGAACTCGCGAAGAAAACCGGAAGCTTCAACCAAGCCGTCCGCGACATTCTTGACGATGCGCGGACGCTATACCGTCTTCCGGAAGTCATGACGGAGCAGCTGGACGCGGAAGCGGCGTCGCTAGGTAAGAGCCGGCGCGATTATGTCGCTCACGTGCTGTCGCTTCGCGCCGCGCAGCTCCTTAAAGGCGAAATTTCGGTTCCTGCGAAGGCTTCCAAGACAACGAAGCGCTGAGGTGACACGGATGAGCACGGTGATGACATCAAGGGACTTCCCGCTAACCGCCTTCGTTCGGGTCAAGGACGTAATGCGAGCATTGGGCTGCTCGCGCTCGCTCGCCTACGAGCATCTGCGCCGCGCGGCGCAACGGATGCCGGGCGCTCGCGGGCTGCTTCGCGTACCGGTTCGAGTATGGGAGAAGTACGTTTTGGAGGTGTACCGATGCGGCTCTTCAAGCGTGGGCGAGTCTGGTGGTGTTGGTACTACGACAATGGGCAGCGCTGCTATCGCTCCACCAAATGCCGGGACCTCAAGGCTGCGGAGCTCGCCGCCCGAAACTGGGAACGAGACACCGCTGATCCGCATTACGCAGCCGCGCGGACCGCGACGATAAGCCGCGCACTCACGCTGCTTCTCAACGACCGGGAGGAACAAGCAAGAGCCGGTCGGCGCAGCTTCGACACCGTCAGTTTCTACCGTGAGAAGGCGGGACACCTAGTCCGCATCTTTGAGCTTGATGCCACCGGTAATCGGGTCCCATTTCTCCTCACAAAGCTTGAGCCGGCGCATGTTGACTCATACATCTCACAGCGCCGCGCCGAGGGCGCCAGCGAGAGCACTATCTACAAGGAGATCGTCACGCTGCGTGCGGCGCTTCGATTGGCCCGACGAGCACGAATCTGGTTTGGCGAGCCTGCGGCCATCTGTCCGATCGCGTTCGCGCCGGAGTACAAACCGCGGACGCGCGCATTAACGGTGCAGGAGCTACAAGCGCTTCTAGCTCAGCTTCTCCCAGATCGCGCCGCGCGCGTGGCCTTCATCGTGGCTACCTCTGCGTCCTGGCGCGAGACCGAGCTGGCCCTCGACGAGGACGTAAGCCACAACCTTTCCACGGTTCTCATCCGCGGGACAAAGCGCCGCACGCGTTACCGCATGGTTCCCATCGTGAGCGACAACACCCGCTCACTTCTCGAGTACGCCCTCCGCCACGCAGCCGGGACAGATGGATTCCTCTTCTTGCCCTGGGTCAGTGCTCGGCGGGATCTGATTGTGGCCTGCAGACGAGCGGGGATTCCTCGCTGTTCACCGAACGATCTGCGCCGAACGTGCGCCACCTGGCTGCGCGTCGCCGGCGTTCCGCCCGATTTGATCGCTCCAGTGATGGGTCACGCGGACACGAGGATGGTCGAACGCGTCTACGGAAGGCTTCCAATTCAAGCGCTTGCGAGCAGAATCGCCGCGGCGATGGGTCCGGAAAACTGTAGTACATTTGTCACAGCGCCCGTGGATTCGGCTGGATTTGGTGGACTTAATGGACTCGTTGGAAACGGTAACTCTTTGAAAAGAGTGCCCAGGGGCGGAATCGAACCACCGACACGAGGATTTTCAGTCCGCCATTCAGCCGAGCCAAGGCCGCGTCTTCACATCGTTTTGCCGCGGCGCAAGGCTAGCGGGTAGCAAATGGGTAACAGAATGTGGACGGGAGTTCCGTCGCTGATGAGGTCACGACACGGCACCTACGCATGGGATTCCTCTTGGTCTTGCGACCTCGCCCTCAGCGGTCACTGAAAACCGGCCATACGCGGTCACCAGATGCGTTCGATTGGGGCTGATCTCTTTGGCCGGATCGCAAGTGACCACTGAGGACCTTGCCGAAGCGAACCGAGAAGTGCCGACAGTGGGGGCCATCCCCATCCTCGTTCGCGCGGCAGTCCTGCTGCGACTGCCATGCCAGGATTGGGCTTCGGAGGCGGCGCCTTCGAGTATGACAGGCGCCGAAGCTGACGCAGCTTGGGCTCCTGGGAGGCTTGGTGGACGGCGCGGGGGTCGCCAGTGGATGTGCATTGCCTCATTTCGGGTTTTCATTTTCGTGCACTCCTTAAGCTCGCTTCCGCCTGCGCTTGCGTCGAGGGCTCCGCTTTTGAAGCCAGCCCTCCAATTCAATCTCGCGGAGCTTTGCGCGCAGAAGTTCATCCGCGACTTCTGACGGGCTCTTCCCGAAGCGACCTGTCTTCGCCAGAACGTCGAGAGTCTCAACTACCCATGGCGTAGTCGAGATCTTAACGCGCTCCGTTTCGACTGAGTTTCTCGTTCTGGGCATAAATAGGCCCTAGTTAGGTACTAGTTATGGCAGAGACCGGACACAGATGCATCGCCGAATGCTTACGGTGTCAGGGGGTATTGCTAAGGGCAGACCTGATGGTCGTGCCCAGGCGAGGTCGGGCGGGCTGTCCCGTGGGCAGGGCACTAAGTGCAGTACGCTGTTTCCCCCCGGAGCGATGCCTCGACGTTGACGGGATCGCTGAATAGGTTAGAAACACATGTGCGTCGTTCAAAATGTTAGATGCCTACTCTGCAGCGAGTCCACGACGGGTGGCGATGGTTTCGCAGCACAAGCCGGATTATTGGGATGAAACAGGGTTTGTTCCCCTCCGTGCTGAAAGCGGATGGTAAGGGCTCCGAGCGCCAGGACTCGCTCGAGAACGAGCGGCGGCAAACTGGGACGGCAAGGGGGTGCAGTACATGGGCTGCACGATCGTAGTTGGTGGGCAGTATGGCTCCGAAGGCAAAGGCAAGGTTGTTGCCTTGGAAACGGCTCGCCGAGCGTGTCCTTGGGTCGTCCGCTGTGGTGGTCCCAACTCAGGGCACACGGTGGATGTCAACGGCCGGCCGGTCGTATTGCGCCAGGTGGGTGCCGGCATTCGCCATCCAGAAGCCCGGTTGCTCTTGGCCGCGGGCTGTGTCGTCGACGAGACCATTCTCGCTTCCGAAATCGCGGAACTTGCTCTTCCGCGCGAGAGAATCATCGTCGATCCGCGAGCTGTCCTTGTGACCGATGCAGACAAGGAAGCTGAGCGTCCCTCAGTCGACACAATAGGCAGTACGGCGTCAGGAACCGGCGCAGCTCTGATGCGGAGGATCTCCCGTCGTCCTGATGTCCTATTGGCCGGTGATTCGAAGCGGCTTGCAGACATCGCGCGCGTCGAATCAGTGGCTCCTCTACTGCACGACCAGTTCCAGCACGGGGCAGACGTCATCATCGAGGGTACTCAAGGATTCGGCTTGTCACTCCTTCACGGCACGGGGTACCCGTTCGTCACCGCCAAGGACACCACGGCCGCGGCGTTCATTTCCGAAGCAGGGATTTCGCCTCTCGATGTGACCGAGATTGTCCTCGTAATCCGAACTTTTCCTATTCGGGTTGGAGGCAACAGCGGCCAACTCGCGGCGGAAACCGATTGGAAGGAGATCCAAAGGATCTCCGGCGCGCCCAGCATTGCTCCGGAATACACATCTGTCACAAAGCGACTGCGCCGCGTCGGGTACTTCGACATGGAACCAGTGAAGGCTGCCTGCCGATACAATCGACCAACGAGCATCGCGGTCATGGGATTGGACCGGCTTGAGCATCGCAACTACGGCGTTCGCCACGCGGCCGATTTGACTGAGCGAGCAACTACGTTCATTCAATGGTTAGAAAACGACACGAAAGTGCCGGTGCGATGGGCTGGAACCGGCTTCGGAACCGACGATGTTGTGCGATTCGATACGACGTCGATTCCATCCAGCCGCCTCATGACGCCTTCTCAAGCCAGTGCCCGCCGGGTAAGGCCGCCTGCCAACGCCGAAACACTCGTTCGCTGAAGCCGCGCCCTGGTTCGACCTCTAACATAGCGCCGTCTATGGAGATGACCTCGGTTGTAACAAATCGGAGGAAATGCCGATCGTATGCCTTATTCAACCTATCCAAGTATTCGAACGAGATTTTGCGTTCGTATGGTCGGCCACGCTTCTGGATTCGTTCCATCAAAAAGGGTGTGGTACAGCGAATGTAGATGATGGCCTCAGGTGCCGGAAGACGAGCCTTGAGTTCTTCATATAGAGCGGCAAAATGCTGCCGGTCCGTTTTCGACCTTAGTGTCAATCGCGGAAAGATCTCATCCTTCTCGAAGGCGAAGTCAGACAAATAGAGACGACCCGAACCGTGTCCCGACCAAACCTGCTTCAATTGATGATAGTGCAGGAGAATGAATCCAAGTTCAGTCTCGAAGGCATGCTCAGCGGGTGCACTATAAAAAGCTTCCAAAAACGGGTGCCGCTTTGAATCTTCCAGGATTTGAGTTGCATTAAATCTTTTCGAGAGCACGGAAGCCAAGGTTGATTTGCCGGCGCCAATGCATCCTTCGACCGCAATCAGTCGAGGCAGGCCAGCGTCGGGGCGACAGCGCTTGGCCATATGTCAGGGCTTTGACTTCTTCGGCAGCGAAGGTTTTGCCGTGACGGCGTTGATTCGTGCCTCGATAACTCGCAATTGATCGGCGATACGCGCCTGGGTTGCAGTTACGTTCGCCGCCTGCGTATCTATTTGGTGCTTCGCGTTGCTGAGTTCCAATTCTTGGTCGGCGATGCGCTTGGACAACGTGTCAACCTTATCGGCCACCCATCGTATCTCTTGGAAGATTCCAATCATCATTGTGACAGCGAGCGCTATTGCTGCGATGTACCCCAACGTCTTTAGCCGCTGGATCACAGCCTGAAGGTTCTTGAACTTATTTCGTACCAAAGCTTTGAGCCTCTTGAAACGCTCCTGGAGCTGAAGCACAGCACTGCAGTGAGTTTCATGCGGTCTCCAATAGTCCTTTATTGATCGATTATTGGGCTTGCTGAATCTTATGCAATCAGCAGTGAAGGGCGTTGTTTTGACAAAAATGATAGTGCCGATCTCATCACCGACCCGCAGTAATCGATCTTGACTAGTAAAATTGAAAATTGGGTAGTTTATGTGACCGGAATACCCAGGATCTACATTAACGCTTCTGCCGACAAGTAAACCTCGGTAGACCTCCTTAACTTTGAGATCGTGTACGGCAATGAGGAAGCGCGGGAGGTTTAGTTTCTCCTTGATGCTAAAGTAGAGTAGCCCGTTTTTGGGGATCTTCACCTCTCCAGACACTGGCCACACGGGCTTATCGTCCAACCAGAACTCCTCCCCAACGTGGAGCTTATAGGAGGCCGCGTCTAGGAACGTCTCGTCGAACGGCTCGATAAGCCGATACTGCTCGCAGTATTTCTTGATGTAGTCGGAAAGCAAGACACCATGAACCGCGGGATCAGGATCAGTGTCCGGCCAAGATGGGCTAATTGGTTGTGCTTTGGGTTCGGTTTCTGTCATGTCTCACCCGACTGTTACGGAATCGCAGGATGCGCCCTTAGGGACCTGGACGATTCGGCCTTGATTACTCCTCTCTCGATATCGCCTTTGACGGTCGTGCCGAGAATTTGATGCGGCGCTCGAGGTCCCGAATTGCAAGCCCCGAGGCGACTACGCCCGAGACGAGGAGCCCCGTCGCAAGAACGCGGAACACAAGTGAGGAGGCACCCCAGATTAGAGCGACGCCGCTGGCACCGAAGAAAAACGGGAATACCCATGGCAGCAGCGTCTTTATCTTTCTCCTCATTGGTCGCGTCTCGCACTTTTGGGAGCGTCGAGAAAGTCGAAACGAGATTGCCAAGTTCCCGCGCACATTGCGCGCGCGCGAGCGCGCAAATGACTCCAATGACCCGGAACGGGCACGAAGAAGAAGAATCGTCCGGAGAAACGTCGAAAGCGGAGCGCGAATGCGTGCCGCCCATACGGAAGTCGAATCGCAATCTCGGCCAGCCGCCGTTTGGCTTGAGTCAATGCTCCGGCCCGGCGATTCACGTGCTGGTACACTATCAAGCTTTGCCCACGCTGCAGAAACGGCGAAAGCTCATCAAAAAAAGCGTACTTTGGTCCGGCGCTGTTCGTACGGAGTGTGGACGCCACCTCAAGACCATTATCCGGGTCAGCGAATATGATGTCGCAGTCGGCGAGCGCAGCGTAGGCACGAGCCATCCAGGCTTCCCTTTCGGCCAATCTGAGGCGAGCTGATCTTGCGGCGGCTACGAATGAAAGCGGCTCATGGAAAGACTGCGTGCTGTGCGGAAAGACCCCATCGGACATTAGACCTAACACAGTTCTGCGGCCAGATTGCACGAGTTTGCGGAGTGCGCGATGCAGCAAAGGATCGCAAGCGCGGCATGATTGCGGACCGTCGGCCTCAAGGTATGCGACATGCCGTCCATCTCCTGCCGGTCCTCCGTCAGGCACGAGGTACCAATGCATGCCAACCCGGAACGATGGGCCACCATCGTTCCCCTCGGCGACAGCCCGCAGTAGTCCGATCTTCGCGAAGTCGCCAACGTCGCCAGCGTACCGGTTCTGCACCACAGCGTACGTTACACGATCCCGCGCGTCGGTCGACTAGAGAGTCGCAGCGACTCTTGCTGTCCGGCCCCCTAGCATCCCCGGCTTCTTCCGCTAAGGGTTTGATCCGAAGATCGAGCCCCACCATTGCCGCCTTGCGTGGGCCCCTGCGCCGCACGCAGACACTGGATCAGTGAGTGTGAGCGACAGGGACGTCCCAATCGCCCGTGGACTCGCTTGATTGCTGCAGAGACACTCCCCGAGGTAAAATGGTTATGCTTTCGAAGGCCGCTTCGGACTTTTGGCGGTTGGGTGTTGGTATGGACGGTGGTGGTCTCGTGGCGGCCTTGTCTTTTGGTCGCAAAGGCGTGCGGCACGATTTTATGGTCCCCGGCGATGCAAAGTCCGGGGATACGCAGATCCGTGCGGCCTGCGCCAAATGCGGCGGTCAACTTCCACTGACGCGCGAAGGCCGGCCAAAGCCGCGTGCCCGGTATTGCTGTTCCCAATGTCGCTTTGCTGCCATCCGTGATCGCCGTTCCTGTGCTCGTGCCGATCTGATTCTCGCCTTGGACGATCTCCGGGCGCTTCACACCCGAATCGAGCGCGCACTCGACACGCTCGAGCTCCACCCAGATCGGCCGCGCGAAACGAAATCCATCCACTCGATCAGAGGGACACGATGAGCGACACCAACTTTGTGACTGTTCACGAAGCCGCTGCAGAGACAAAAGTCCCGCGAACAACCGTCTACCGCTGGATCGCTTCGAAAGCCGTCTCCTCTCACCGCAACGGCAAGATGGTGCTGGTGGCTTTGGAGGATGTGCGGCGAGCCGCCGCGGCTCGATGCACTCCTGATGTCCCGGAAATTACCGGGACACCACCCGGTAATGGGACGGACGGTGGGAACGTGGGACAACCCATGAACCGGCAACCGCAAATGCCAGGAGCCGGCGCCCCAGCCGTCGGCTCCTGGCTGTCGGCGTTCTGCTTTCGCCGGGACGGCAGCCCCCAGCCTGGCTGGGGATCACCGTCGGAGTAGCGGTCTTCGAGCAGCTCGAGCAAGGTCGCTGGGGGGGCGCGCACCGCGACCCCGACCTGACCGCGCAGAACCTGGGCGCGGCGCTGCGCAGGCGCCTGCGCGAGCTGCGCCAGCTCGGCCTGCAGGCGCTGGTGGACGATCGGTACGCAAAGTTCCGCAAGCTGGGACCGGTGACCAGCCCCGCGCCCGGCGATGGCGCCTGAAGATCAACCACGGAGCGCTAAAAAAAGATCTCCGTGCGCTCAGTGGGCTCCGTGGTTGATCCGAAGCCGTTACTTTTTTGCGGCCAGGTCCTGCGCGATGGTG
>WNFC01002978.1_pt1 | contig 24270 bp, 19 predicted proteins | sample 5400541 | NCBI WGS metagenome assembly WNFC01 (sample SAMN13153342, study PRJNA577476) | soil metagenome | isolation source: 120 cm saprolite under Douglas fir tree site 2 hole 2 replicate 1 | place: USA:California | collected 2015-04-18
GAGACAGCATGCCGGATGGGCGGCAGCGACCGCGACACGGTAGAGTTCATCGAGAAAGGTGCGCGGCGAGTTCATCTTTGACGGCACATCACGCCTCCGGTACGCCCGCGCCCCCTCGGGAGGACAGGGAGGGGGCAAGCCGCACACGCGGATAACTCAGAATTCCGGCGGTTGAGCAATGTGGCATGCGGCCTCGGTTGTTCATATCTTGTAGGGCGGATTAAGCGTAGCGCAATCCGCCGATCCGCGGCGCAATGCGCTACGCTTATTGCGCCCTACTCGTCGTGGAGGATCAACGTAAGATGGATATCGACGAAAAGACCCGCGTAGAGCTTGAAGCCGCCGTCTACCGGCGCTTGGTGGAACACCTGCGCCAACGCACGGACGTGCAGAACATCGACCTCATGAACCTTGCCGGCTTCTGCCGCAACTGCCTGTCCAACTGGATGAAGGAGGCCGCCGACGCCAAGGGCCTTGCAATGACCAAGGAGATGAGCCGCGAAGCCATCTACGGCATGCCGTACGAGGATTGGCGCGCCAAGTACCAGCACGAAGCGAGCGTAGAGCAGAAGGCCGCGTTCGAGAAGGCGCAGCATAAGCACTGAGAAGTGTGGACGGCGCGAAGCTGTTGTGGATGACTGGCGTCAGCGCGAAGGTCCTGTCTTGCGAAACCCGGGCGGCTTGCGCAACGTCTTGCCCGGCCAAGTCCTTTACGCCAATGCGAGGAGCGCATCATGTCCGTCACCGCCACAGCCGCCGACGTCAAGGACAAGCGTAAGGACGGTTCGTCCGTACGCTTCGCAAACGATCAGCTCAAGGCGATCGTAGAACGCATCGAGCATCTCGAAGAAGAAAAGAAGGCTCTTTCCGGCGACATCCGCGACGTCTATGCGGAGGCCAAGGGCAACGGCTACGACGTGACGGCGCTACGCACCGTCATTCGCCTACGTAAGCAGGACAAGCACGAACGCGCCGAGCAGGAGGCCATTCTGGAAACCTATCTGCATGCGCTCGGCATGGTCTGACGTAAGCCTATTGCAGCCACGCCGTGCGCTGCGGGAATGCATAGGTGTTCAGGAACACCACCGCCTCGCCGCTGAAGCTATTTGCCGTGATACCCGGATAGGGTTCTTTCGTGAACGACATGGCAACGGAGATGGTGGGCTTGTCCATCAAGGCCCGCAGCTCGGTGAAATCAGGTTCGCCATAGAGCGTCGCGGTCATCGAACCGTACAGGCGTGGGGCGAGGATCATTGCCCGCAGCCACGGGTCATCGTAACGCATGCCCGCAGTTGCGGTCTGGACCACCACCTTGACGCGCGCCACCGGCACGGCTGCCGAGGCGCGAGCAGAGCCTTTCTTCGCTGCTGCTGTGTTGCTCTCGCGCAACACTACGGATCGGGTCAGACCGGATGCGGCGGCGCGAATCGGTCTCTCGTCCACGGCCTCTGCGCGGGCGCCCAAATCGCCATCGCCGTCGCGCTGTGGCTGAGCCGCATAGGCCAACACCATGTCGAGCGGAACGCGGTCCATATCCAGGTCGCGAATCGGCCAGGGCGCCAACGCGGGGGCGCTATCGGGGTTGGAGAGCGGTGCATGCGGAATCGCCTGCGCGGACGCGGCCGGACGCGCGGGCTCGGCAAGAACCGCCATCGCCCAGCGATCACGATCACGCTGGCCGCCCGCAGACGCCGCAGCGCCGTCGCTGTTGGCGGCGTGCGCGAGGACTGGAGGCAACGTGGACGGTTGCGGACGCGCCGCCTGAACCGGCACTGGCGCCGTGCGGACCGACTCGGCCTTACTATCAGCGGAGGCCAGATTGAAGGAGCGAGGGCGGGAAGCCGGGGTGCTAGCGGCCGCAATGCCCGGTCCCGCTTGGGCCGTATCGTCTTCTTCTTCATCAGTGTTGAACAAGGCAGCGAACAGGCTCTTCTTGCGACCGCCGCCGGCCGACGCGATATCGATTCCCGCTGTTTGTGCGGCGCTAAGCGACGTTTGCGAAGGAGGCGACGAACCGCGCTTCTCGATGTCCGCCAAAGCCAGCGCATAGCCGGAAAGCGGCTGGCCATCGGACGGAATATGAACCGCGCGTCCATTCGGGAACACGCGGGCGAGTTGATCGTGACTCATGCGCGGCCAATGCCGCACACTGCCGACATCAAGGTGCACGAACGGCGATCCCGAGGAAGGATAGTAGCCCACGCCCCCACGCTGCAAACGCAGACCCGCATCCCGCAACTCCTCCAAGGAGGCGCCCGGGATAAAGAAATCCATTGCCTTGCCCAGGGTATGCTGGCTGAACTGCGCCACGCCGCCGCTGCGCCGCCGCAGCATGGCGTTGGTCGCTGGGGAGCGGTAGCCGCAGACCACGTGGATGGCCCTGTCGCCCCCGACCTCACGAGACACCTCCCAGATCACGTCGAACAGACGCGGATCCATATGAATGTCTTCGTCCTTGCGCCAGTCGCGGAGGAACCGGTCCACTCTCTTGAGGGCCTCCTCGTCATAGCGGCCGTCGCGCTTGTACGTGATCGTGATATCTTCGTCGGTGTGAATGTGATGAAGGGAGAGCGTGCGGGTGTCGCCGTTCGCGACCGCGCTTTCGAGCCCGTTGTTGCTAAGCAATATTATCAGGGCGACAAGCCCCGCACGCGGCCCGATCCGCGGGGAAAAAATTGAAGCTAAACATTCGCTTGCCGAGCTTGCAGGCACTCGCAATCCCATATCGTTACGCACCCCCACCTACGTCGGCAGCCCGCACCGGCCGACGTACCGCCGTCAAGAATGACGGCGGTCTAGAGGAAGCAGAATTTTACTGGGATTCGGGTGGGCGCGAATGACGCCCCCCAATTTCCCCAACCACACCAACGCACTACTATTCGTGGAGTATGGCAAAAAAAAGCCGACCCGGATATCCGGGTCGGGCCACACCTCGTTCCGGTAAGATCGCGCTATCGAAAAAAGCCGCCGAAGAATGAACTCGGGGCGGTGAACGGCAGCGGCATGCGGGAAGCTTGGCGTTTCGTCGAAATGCTGGCTTCCCGACGCTCGATCGGCACGTCCGCAACGCGCCGGTCTTCGCCCTTCAGCGCCGCCAAAAGTCGCGCGTCACGGCCATAAACATCTTCCCGGATCGCAAGATGACCTGCATCGTCCACGAACGCCGTCTGGTAGGTGAGGTGCACCGGAATAGGGGTCGTGAGGCGGATGTCGCGCTCGTCGGTGCCATACATCCTGTGGATCTTCTCGATCGTATAGCCGTCCTTCGGATTGGCAATGCTAAGCAGTAGTTCGGCATATTTGTCGGGGAACTGAACCCGCATGCAGCCATGGCTGAAGGCGCGCTTGTCCTTCGCAAAGAGGTGCTTGTCCGGCGTATCGTGCTGGTAGACCAGGAACTTGTTCGGGAAATTGAAGCGAATGCGACCCAGCGCATTGCCCTCGCCCGGGGGCTGGTAGATATGCACGGAACCGTCGCGATTGCGCTCGAGCTTTAGTCCGATCCGGTCGAGCGCCGTGGGATCCTGCGCCAAGGCCGGCAGATACTCATTGTTGATGATCGACGGCGGCACATTCCAGGTCGGGTTGACGGTGATGTATTTCATCGTCTCGCTGAGCATCGGCGTGGCCTTCTCGCCCGGCTGGCCAGCGACGATCCTTGTCGTCCATACCATCGCGCCGTGATCCATCACCTTCAAGGTGTAGTCCGGGATGTTCACCATCACATAAGCCCGGCCGAGATCGCGCGGAAGCCATCGCCATCTCTCCATATTGGCGATGATGACATCGGCATCCCGATCGCGCCGGGGTCCGTTGAGCGCATCAACGGTGGAGTTGTTCAAGACGCCTGTCGGGGTCAGGTCGTGTTGGCGCTGGAAGGTCTGGACCACTTCGCTCAGCGCTTTGTCGTAGGTGGTGTTGGCGTTGTCGCCCGCGATGCCGAGCCGCTCGCGCAGCAGCGGAACACGCGTGTCGTCCATTCCGGGCTTCAGGGTTTTGCCCGAGGAAATTCGGATGCGGCCGGGTTCGCCCGTGCGGCCGCGCGCCTCGGCGAGCTTCGCCTTGAGGGCTTTATAGCCGGCGTGAGGCGGGTTGAAGCTGTCGAGCGCTGCGGCTGTGTCTTTGGCGTCGGCGAGCTTCGCCAGGACCGCGCCAGGCTCCGGTGCCACCAGGTCAAAAGAGATGTCCGCGCTCACCCGCGAATAGTGCACGCGGCCGATCTGCGCATGGCGGGCATAAGTCAGGACAGTTGCGGTGAGCTTGAGTTCTGATTCCGCCAATGCGCCCGCGTCCGCGTTGGCAAAACTCGGAACCGGATAGTCGCCCGGGTCGAGACCGTCGGCACTGACGCCCGCAAGGTAAGTCGCTGCGGCCTTGCCGCGCGCGTTCTCGGCGCCGTTCTCGACCCAGATCGGCGCATAGTTGCGGGCCGCATAGAAGGCCTCAACAGGGGCCTTGGTCTTGCGGTCGATGATCCGGTCGATCCTGCCGCCGAACATCTCGCGCAGTTTCTCGCCAACGCGCTGATCCATCGTCAGCACCGGGGCTTCGGCCGGAGCAACCGCCGGCGGCGCGGCGGCAGCGGGCGTCGCGGTCTCGGGCGTCGCGACTGTCGGGGCAGCGGCCGGTTGAGTCAAATTGCGAGCGGGCGCGGGCGAGGCAGCTTGCGCCGGCGTTGCGGCGGGCTGGTCGGTCGAGGGCCGGGGAGCGATATCCGAGACGGTCGGGGGCGGCAGGTTCGCGGGCTCCGGCATCGGAACAGCCGCCGAAATCTCGTCCTCGGTTAGCGGAGCCGATTGGACAGGCAGGCTCAATCCGGCCGCTACCAACGCAATCGCAGTCGTAGCAAGCCAGAGTTCGAAACGGATTCCGCGCATGGCGATTCCTAGCTCCACACCGGGTAACGCAAGTGTTTTTATGTTAGGTGTCTGACAAGTGACTTCAGCCGACAGAACTATTTGTCGCCGGAGACCTCACTGAGGTTCACTTCAGACCCCGCATCAAGAATTTACCGACCATTTAGCGCCCCCGCACGCTTTTGTACGCAAATCATATCATTTTTGCCGCAAGTGTCACCACAACGCAACTCAAGCACGGGCAACATCGGCTGTGGTCAATCCCAGGATGCGCAGTTTGCGAATGAAGGCTTGAGCGGCCCATGCAAAGCTCGCGTGCACCTTGGACACTTCAGCCGTGGCAGACGAGCCTAAACCCGATCACATCCGCCTCGATTTCCACAAATGGACGAATTTCGCCTCCAACATTGAGAAATTTCAGCACGACACCACCGGCGGTCGCGGTAGCGAACCTTCAGGAGGTACGCGCGACCCTGTTGCGAGGACGCACATAGCTGCTGCGCGCCTACATCATTGGTCGGGGCGAGTCTTGCCTGCATCCGACGTCCGCGGGGGCGCCAAATCACGAAATTCGCGCTGCGCTCGGGTGTGCCTCAAGTGATGACTTCGCCGGCTGGAAGCTGCACTGGATCGTCATCGACCGAGTGCGGGGGCATCGACCATCTGAACTCCAAGTGGCGACCGGCAAGTTGTCGCGAATTGGGTCATTATCTCCGGCCGATGTTAACGAGCTGTAAAGGATACGCGAGGCCCCCTCCGCGCATGCCGCGGAGGGGGAGAAGGTGGTCATTCCTTCGCCGCAACAACCGCCTACGAAGCAGCCGTACTTCGCCGATTGATTCATGAGTGCATTCTTCCATGCCGAACCGATCCGGTCGCGCGGCCGCAAAGCGCGCAAAGATGCGAGACCCGCGAGCGAAACAAAGGCGCAACCCAAAAGGCGGCATTGGAGCGCTGCCCGAATGGGACCTGTCCGATCTTTACGCCGGAGTCTCTTCACCTGAGATCGCTCGCGATCTGGCGCGCGCGGATGCCCTGTGTCTTGCATTCGAGGAGCGCTGCAAGGGAAAGCTCGCGGCGCTCGCGCGTAGTCCGGACGGCGGCAAGGCGCTTGCAGCTGCGGTCGAAGAGTTCGAATCGATCGACGATCTCATTGGCCGGATCGCATCATTCGCCGGCCTGATCCATAGCGCCGACACAACGGATCGGGTTCGCGCGAAGTTCTTTGGCGATGTTCAGGAACGCATCACCACGTCGTCCTCGCATCTGTTGTTCTTTGCGCTCGAACTCAACAAGATCGACGACGGAGTGCTTGAAAGCGCCATGGCGCACCCCGCGCTCGGCCATTACCGGCCGTGGATCGAGGACATCCGCAGGGAAAAGCCCTATCAGCTCGAGGATCGCATCGAGCAGCTCTTCCACGAAAAATCCGTCACCGGACAAGGCGCCTGGAACCGGCTGTTCGACGACACCGTCGCCAGCCTGCGCTTCAAGATCGGCGCCAAGACGCTCCCTATCGAGCCGGCGCTCAACCTGCTGCAGGACCGCAACGCGGCGACCCGGAAGGCCGCCGCCGCAGCACTCGGCCGGACTTTCACTCAACACCTGCGCACTTTCACGCTGATCACCAACACGCTGGCCAAGGACAAGGAAATCTCCGACCGCTGGCGCGGCTTCGCCGACATCGCCGACGCACGCCACTTGGCGAACCGGGTCGAGCGCGAAGTGGTCGAAGCGCTGGTTAAGGCGGTGGGCGCCGCCTACCCGCGGCTGTCGCATCGCTACTACGCCCTCAAGGCGCGCTGGTTCGGCAAGAAGCGGTTGCCCTATTGGGACCGCAATGCTCCGTTGCCGGACGTGCCGTCGCGTCCGATTCCCTGGCACGAAGCCGAGGACACGGTGTTGTCAGCCTATCGAGCGTTTTCGCCTGTCATGGCGGACATCGCCGAGCGCTTCTTTTCGAGGCGCTGGATCGACGCCCCGGTGCGCCCCGGCAAGGCCCCGGGCGCGTTCTCGCATCCCACGGTGCCATCGCTGCATCCCTTCATTCTGCTCAACTACCAGGGCAAGCCCCGAGACGTGATGACGCTCGCCCACGAGCTCGGCCATGGGGTGCACCAGGTGTTGGCGGCGCCGAACGGCGCCCTGATGGCCCCAACCCCTCTCACGCTCGCGGAAACCGCGAGCGTGTTCGGCGAGATGCTGACCTTCCGCCGCCTGCTTGCCGCCGCCACCAATGCCAAGCAACGCAAGGCGATGCTGGCATCGAAAGTCGAGGACATGATCAACACGGTGATCCGGCAGATCGCGTTCTATACGTTCGAGCGCTGCGTTCACAGTGAGCGCCGCAACGGCGAGTTGACGGCGGAACGGCTGTGCCAGATCTGGCTGGAGGTCCAACGCGAGAGCCTCGGGCCCGCCATCGACTTCAAGGCAGGCTACGAGTCTTTCTGGGTCTATATCGGCCACTTCGTTCATTCGCCGTTCTACGTCTACGCCTATGCGTTCGGCGACTGTTTGGTGAACGCGCTCTACGCGGTCTACGAAAAGGCGCACGAGGGTTTTGCGGAACGCTACCTTGCGATGCTGGCGGCCGGCGGTACCAAGCATCATGCGGAGCTGTTGAAACCGTTCGGGCTTGACGCCCGCGAGCCAGCGTTCTGGCAAGGCGGTCTGCGCATGATCGAGGGGATGATCGACGAGTTGGAGGGGCTGGGGTAGCCGGTCATCCAAAGGACTGTAGCCCGGATGGAGCGCAGCGTAATCCAGGGCTGCTGCGCCAATATGCGAGGCCGTTCCCGCATTCCGCGGAGTTTATCATCGGGCCGGCCGAAGGCCGGACCCGGTGGCTCCATGCGGACTACGGGACTTCAATCAATCTCCCGCCAGATCCCGAGCGCTTCCTGGGCCGGCCGGTCGGAGATCGAGAACAGCACCGACTCTGGTCCCGCCGCGTGCGAATAGTATTGCCATGACGGCGCAACGAATACGTCGCCTGCGCTCCAGGCGAATTCCTTGTCGCCGATCCGCGTTGCGCCCTCGCCCTCGACGCACACGAAAATCGTGCCATCGGTGGCGCGATAGCGCTCGCCCGTGAAACCACCCGGCAGCAGCGCGAGCTGCGCCCCCATGGTGGGCATCACCCACCCTCCGGTTGCCGGGTTGGCGTAGCGCACCCGGGCGCCGTGGCGGCGGTCGACTTTGCCGGCCTTGTAAAGGCGCTCCAGGATCGGCCGCGTCCGCGCATAGGTGTAGTTGACGACAGGACTGAGCTTGCCGGCGTGCAAAGCGCCCACTTGGGCGCCGTCAGGGAGCACGCCGGAGGCGAAGAAGGCGGCCGAGTCGCCGTCCTGAAGCTGCACGGGCTGACTCTCGTCATCAAGATGCTCGGCGAACATCGACTCGAAGAAATTGACGGTCGGTAGATCGAGCACATCGAGCCAGATCATCGGCCGGTCGCTCGTATTGCCGTGGTCGTGCGCCGTCCAGTTGGCGGTCAGCACGAAATCGCCCGGCGACATATAGGTGCGCTCGCCCTCAACCGACGTATAGGCGCCATCACCGTCGACGATGAAGCGGATCGCAGACGCGGTGTGGCGATGGGCCGGCGCGATTTCGCCCGGCATGATGAGCTGCAGACCCGCATAGAGCGTCTGGGTAATCCGCGATTGACCGCGCAGCGCTGGATTTTCCAGCACCAACACCCGCCGCTCCGCCTCCTTGGTGGAGATCAGCTCGGCTGATTCCATCACCATCGCCTTGACGTCGCGGAATCGCCAGATGGCCGGCGCGCATTGGGTTTTGGGTTCGCTGCCGACGAGCTCGCGCAGCCTCTCCCACAGCGGGGCCATATCGTACCTGGAAATCCGCTCATAATAGGCCTGTCGCGCCGCCTGCAGATTATGCTTGGGGTCGGCCGTATCCTCGACTAGCGCCATGATGTCCTCCGGGCCCGAATGGCTTTGCGCCTTACGTATTGGTGCGCCTTATATAGCGGCCGCACGGCTGTGCCGGAATAGCGCCGTCCAGCAGCCATGCCGGCTCGCAACTTGCCAGTGGAGCTTTCGCCTCGCTAAATCAACGCTCCCGATATCGCATATCGGGGGAGCGAGGACAGCATGAGTGCCAGCGAAGTCGAAGACCGGCGCGCCATCCGCGACTTGATCGAGAACTGGGCCGTGTGGCGTGACGCGCTCATGTGGGACCGCTTTCGCACCGTCTGGCACGACGACGGGCGCATGATGGCGACCTGGTTTCAGGGCACGGCGGATGAATTCATCAAGGTGAGCCAGGAGGGCTATGAGCGCGGCGTGCGCATCCTTCATTTCCTCGGCGGCTCGTCGGTCGACATCGCCGGCGCCCGCGCCATCGCCCAGACCAAGATGACGATCTCACAGCGCGCAAGCGTCGATGGCGTCGTCTGCGACGTGGTCTGCACGGGCCGATTCTACGACTTCTTCGAGAAGCGCAACGACCGCTGGGGCCTGGTGCTGCGCCAGCCGATCTACGAAAAGGACCGTCTCGACCCGGTCGACCCGGCCGCAGAGCTGCAACTGGACCGGAACCTGCTGGCACAGTTTCCCGAGGGCTACCGGCACCTCGCCTACCTCCAGACCCGGATCGGCTACAAAGTGAAGACCGACATGCCGGGCCTCGACGGGGCGGAGGTCGCGGCGCTCTATCGGCGCGGTGAAGATTGGCTTAACGGGCAGAAGCCTGAATAAGGTGCATCAGTCCAGCAATAAGCGGCCGTGGCGCACAACGAACCGGGAGGCTTGCATGGGCGGCGATCCGTTCCTATGTCTGAAAGTGGAATGTGGCGGGAACCTTCCTCAGCCCCCCAGCCCCGGGTTTCCGTCCAGACCCTAAACCCCGCTTCGGCGGGGTTTAGTATTTGCGGGCTCTGCGGAGGGGCCGCAAATTGCAATCAGATCAGGACTTTAGGAGACGGTTCCGTAACAGGGCAAAACCCGTAGCGGTTCCTGCTTGGTCATGGCCGGGCTTGTCCCGGCCATCCCGATGATTGGGCACTGTGCCCTTCTGATCGAGATCGCCGGGGACAAGCCCGGCTATGACGAATCCAGCGCACGAGTTTTGCCCCTCTTACACGGTACCCGCGCCGTTTCACCCTTTCTCGTCCTCGATCGGATTGCGCAAGATGCCGATTCCCTCGATTTCGATCTCGCAGACATCGCCGTGCCGCATCCACGCGGGCGGCTTGCGGGCATGGGCGACACCCGAAGGCGTGCCGGTGAGCAGGACATCGCCCGGCTCCAGCGTCATGCCCTGGGTCGCATAAACGATGGTTTCGGCGACCGGGAACATCATGTTCGAGGTGTTGTCGGACTGCATCACCTTGCCGTTGACCCGGCTCTCGATCTTGAGGCCCTTGCCGCCCGGCGGCAGCTCGTCGGCGGTGACGAGCCACGGCCCGATGCTGCCGCTGTTGTCGAAGTTCTTGCCCATGTGCCACTGCGTGGTATGGCGCTGGAATTCCCGGATCGAACCCTCATTGGCGCAACTATAGCCGGCGACGCATGAGAGCGCGTTGTCGAGCGTCATGTGCTTGGCGCGCTTGCCGATCACGGCGACCATTTCGGCTTCGTAGTCGAACGTCTCGGACGCACGCGGGCGCGTCAACGGATGCTGGTGCGGCACCACGGAGTTGAGGCCGCGCGCAAACAGCGTCGGGAATTTCGGCAGATTGTCGGCGTAGCGGCCTTCCTTGACGTGCTCCAGATAGTTGAGGCCGAGACAGATGATCTTGCCGGGGCGCGCCACCGGCAGCGCATACGCGAGGCCAGCGAGCGGCCGTATGGCCGACGCCGGTGCGCGCTTGGCAATCTCGCCTATCGGCCTGAGGTCGCCGTTGTGCTGCCTCAGCACCGCAGCGAGATCATTCGGCACCGACGGGTCGACCGCCTGCAGATCGATGACCCGATCGCCCTCGATGACGCCGAGCCGCAGGCCTTCCTCCATTCTGAAACCGACAATTTTCATAGGATGTGTTCCATGACTGTGTGATAGATCAAGTGCACGGGGTGTCGTCCAACCTCCGACCTGTCACGCCGCGCGGGGGCGCTCAGTAAACACAAAGTCCAGTCGTGATCCAAGATTCGATGATGAATAGAATCGCGTGACCAGTCAGCCCATGCCCATCCTGGCTTTCGAAAAAATCGCCAAGCGCTTTGGCGCAGTCGTGGTGGCTCAGGAGATCAACCTCGCGCTCGATGAGGGCGAGGCGCTCGGCATCATCGGGCCGAACGGCGCCGGCAAGACCACCCTGTTCGGCATCGCGACCGGCGCCGTCGCGCCGGACGGTGGACGCGTCCTGCTGGCCGGGACTGATATCACCCGCCTGTCGCCGGACCGGCGTTGCCGGCTGGGACTGGCGCGCTCGTTTCAGATTCCGCAGCCGTTCGGCGGCATGACGGTGTTCGAGAACGCCGTGGTGGCGGCGGCGTTCGGACAAGGCCTGCGCGAGCGCGACGTATACGCGGCCTGCCTCGAAATTCTCGATCGCTGCGGTCTCGCCGGCAAGGCGAACCGGCTCGCCGGTTCTCTCACGCTCATCGACCGCAAGCGATTGGAGTTGGCGCGGGCGCTGGCCACGAAACCGCGCGTCCTGCTGCTCGACGAGGTGGCGGGCGGGCTCACCGAGCACGAATGCACCAGCCTTGTGACGCTGATCCGCGAGGTGCGGGAGACTGGCGTATCGATTATCTGGATCGAGCACGTGGTTCACGCCCTCATCGCCGTGGTCGATCGCCTTGCGGTCCTGCATGCCGGCGCCATCATCGAGTCCGGCGAGCCCAATGTGGTGATCCGCAGCCCGCAGGTCGCAGAAATCTATCTGGGGATCGCCGCCGATGCCTGAGGCGCTGCTTGAAGTCGACAGCCTTGACGCCTTCTACGGCGACTTCCAGGCCCTGTTCGGCGTCTCGATGCGGGTCGCGGCCGGCTCGATTGTGGCTGTGATCGGCGCCAACGGGGCCGGCAAGAGCACGCTTCTCAAAAGCATCGCCGGCCTGATGGGGGCGCGGGCCGAGGCGATCCGCTTCGACGGCGTCGCGGTCGGCGGCGGGCCGGCCTATCGCACGGTTGCGCGCGGCATCGCGCTGGTGCCGGAAGGGCGGCGGCTGTTTCCGTCGCTTTCGGTCGAGGAAAACCTCCTGATCGGCGGCCACCTTGCTCGTCCTGGCCCATGGAAGCTCGCCCGCATCTACGAATTATTTCCGGTGCTGGCGGAGCGGCGGACTCTGCCGGCGACGGCGCTGTCCGGCGGCCAGCAGCAGATGGTCGCCATCGGCCGCGCCCTGATGTCGAACCCGAAGCTCATGTTATGCGATGAGATCAGCCTCGGCCTGGCGCCCGTTGTGGTGCGCGACATCTATGCGCAGCTGCCGTCGATCGTGAACGAGGGCGCTGCTCTCGCCATCGTCGAGCAGGACATCATGCAGGCGCTCGCGGTGAGCGATCACGTCTATTGCCTGCAGGAAGGTCGCGTCGTGCTCGCCGGCGCCGCCGGTGCGCTGAGCCGGGAGGCGATCGCGGCGGCGTATTTCGGGGTGTGAGGCCTGGGATGGGATTTCAACGGGCAACGCCGTGCCTCGGTCCATCCTTCGAGACGCCGTGCTTCGCACGGCTCCTCAGGATGAGGTCGTCTTATTGTGCGAACCTCATATGTACTGACCTCATCCTGAGGAGGCCGCGAAGCGGCCGTCTCGAAGGATGGACCGAGGCACGACCTCGCCTTCGGTCACGGCCTTCCCCATGACCGAGTGGATCAACGTCATCGTCCAAGGCGTGCTCATCGGCGGGCTTTACGCCATGTTCGCGGCCGGGCTGTCGCTGATCTTCGGCGTGATGCGGCTCGTCAATATCGCGCACGGGGATTTCATCGTCCTTGCCGCCTATATGGCGCTGGTCGCCGCGGCCGCGCTCGGGCTCAATCCGATCGCGGCGGCGGTGATTGTGGCGCCCGCGATGGCGGCGCTTGGTTACGTTCTCCAGCGTCTCCTGCTCAACCGCACGCTCGGCGACGACCTGCTGCCGCCGCTGCTCGTCACCTTCGGACTGTCGGTGATCATCCAGAACGGCCTGCTCGAACTCTTCACCGCCGACAGCCGCAGGCTTCAGGCCGGCGCCATCGAGGTTGCCAGTATTCCGGTGGTGCCGGGCATTTCGATCGGCGTGTTGCCGTTGTTGCAGTTCGCGGTCGCCGTCGCCGTGATCGGCGGCTTGCAGTTCGTGTTCTATCGCACCGCGCTGGGGCGCGCGTTCCGCGCCACCTCCGATGACCAGGCGGTGGCGCAGCTCATGGGCCTCGACAACCGCCACGTCTTCGCGCTCGGCATGGCGCTGTCGCTCGCCGTCGTCGCAGTCGCCGGCGTGCTCATCGCGGTGCGCACCAATTTCGATCCCGCGATCGGACCGGCGCGGCTGATTTTCGGCTTCGAGGCCGTGATCATCGGCGGCCTTGGCAGCCTGTGGGGCACGCTCTTCGGTGGCATCCTGCTCGGCGTCGCCCAAGGCGTCGGCGCCCACATCGATCCCGGCTGGCAAATGCTTGCCGGGCATCTTGCCTTCCTCATTGTCCTCGCGGCGCGCCCCGAGGGGCTGTTTCCAAAGATCCATTGAGCACCCGATGCCTGGCCGCGCGCGCATCGTCTTCATGGACCGGTCGAGCCGCATCGGCCTGATCGTGTTCTTGAGCGCGCTCGCCGCCTTGGCCCTGGCGCCGTACTGGGCGAGCCGGCAGGACCTGCGGCTGCTTGCCGAGATTTACGCCTATGTGGCGCTCGCGAGCGCATGGAACCTGCTCGCCGGCTACGCTGGTCTCGTTTCTGTAGGCCAGCACGCCTATGTGGGGCTCGGCGGCTACCTGCTGTTTGCCCTCACCATGTTCGCGGGAATCTCGCCGCTGTGGGCCGTGCCGCTCGTCGGCATCGTGGCGGCGGCCGTGTCGATCCCGGTTGCGGCGCTGGTGTTCCGGCTGCGTGGACACTACTTCGCCATCGGCACCTGGGTCGTGGCGGAGGTTTTTCGCCTCGTCGCCGCGCAGGTGTCGGCGCTGGGCGGCGGCTCCGGCACCAGCCTGCCGGCCGGCATCGTGATCGCGATCGCGGCGACCCGCGAGACGCGCGAATTCCTCATCTATTGGACGGCGCTTGCTCTCACGGTGCTGGTTCTCGGGCTGATCGTCGGGCTCCTGCGCTCTCGCTACGGCCTTGCCCTGACGGCGATCCGCGACAACGAGATCGCCGCGTTGTCGAACGGCGTCGGTGTGCGATCGGTCAAGTTCATCGTTTACGTGACGACCGCGTTCTGCACCGCAATGGTGGGGGCGGTGATTTTCTTGCAGAAGCTGCGCATCTCGCCCGACGCCGCGTTCAGTATCAACGATTGGACCGCCTTCGTCATCTTCATCGCCGTCATCGGGGGCGTCGGTCGCATCGAGGGCCCCATCGTCGGCACCGCAATCTTCTTCCTGCTGCGCCAGTTGTTCGCCGACCTCGGCAGCCTTTATCTGCTCATGCTCGGAGCCGTCGCGATCCTCATCATGCTCAAGGCGCCGCGCGGCGTGTGGGGACTTGTGGCCGACCGCTTTGGGCTTCAGATTTTCCCGCTGCAGCGGCGCGTCGCCCCAAAGACGGGCCAAGACATCAGGCCAGAGCCCAGCGAGAGGACATCATGAAACAAGGAGGCCACTCGCGTTGCGTCATCGACTTCCACGCCCACCTGATGCTGCCGGAGATATACGCCGTCACGGGCCCGCACAGCATGTTCGTGAAATCGAACACGGACCCGACCATGACCGAGGCGGCGAGACAAGGCGTGCGTGCGCGCGAGGCCGTTTTGGTGGCGCGGATGTCGGACGTGACCGAGCGGATCGCCCACATGGACGCCATGGGGGTCGACATGCAGGTGCTGTCGTCAAGCCTCGTGCAGCTATCGACGTACTGGGCGGAGCCGCAGGAAAGCCTGCGGATGGAGCGCATGCTCAACGACCGCATGGCCGCGGTCGTCGCCGCCAACCCGAAACGGCTGATCGGCCTCGGCGGCGTGCCGCTTGCCGCGCCTGCACTTGCGGTTGCGGAACTTAAGCGCTGCATGGGCGAACTCAGCCTCGCCGGCGTCGGCATATCGACGACGGCGCGCGACATGGAATTGGGCGACGCCGCCCTGCGGCCGTTCTGGGAGAAGGCGGAAGAGCTCGGCGCCGTAGTCTACATCCACCCGGCCGGCAACACCGGCGCGCGTTTTGCGAAATGGTACCTGTGGAACAGCATCGGCCAGGCATTTGAGGAGGCGATGGCGATCGCCTCGCTGATGTATGAGGGCATTCTCGATGCTTTCCCGCAGCTCAAGATCTGCATCTCGCACGGCGGCGGCTACATGCCCTATTACATGGGCCGCATCGCCCGGAACTATGTCGAAAAGCCCGCGACTCGCGTCAACATGAAGAAAAGCCCGGCCGAATATCTACGCATGCTCTACTTCGACAGTTGCGTCTATGAGCCCGAGGTGCTGGAGGCCCTGGTGCGCCGCGTCGGCGCCGACCGCGTGGTGCTCGGCTCCGACTATCCGGTCGGCGAGCCGAAGCCGGTCGAGTTCGTGGAGTCGTCTGCGCTGTCGCCGGAGGACAAGGAAAAGATCATCGGGGTCAATGCGGCGCAGTTGTTTGGGATCAAGCTGGGCGACAGAGTCGAGGTGCGGCCAACCGCATCGAGGGGCGTCTACATTGAGGAGCCGGGCGACGGCCGAAGTTACCGGGAGCGACTGGAAGCGCTCGCAAACGAGCGGATCATTCGCGATATCACGACCGACGAACTGATGAAAATGACCCGTGGAGATCCGGCAGAAGACCCGCCTGTCGAGCCACAATGAGGCTGATCGACACGAATACCAGCCCTACCTCGAGAACTTCTTATATTTCAGCCGGTGCGGGATGACCGAATCCGTCCCCAGCCGCCGCATCTTGTCGGCCTCGTAGTCCTGGAAGTTGCCCTCGAACCATTCGACGTGGCTGTCGCCTTCGAAGGCCAGGATGTGGGTCGCGATGCGGTCGAGGAACCAGCGGTCGTGGCTGATGATGACGGCGCAGCCGGCGAAATCCTCAAGCGCTTCTTCAAGCGCCCGCAAGGTGTCGACGTCGAGATCGTTGGTCGGCTCGTCAAGGAGCAAAAGATTGGCGCCGGATTTGAGCATCTTGGCCAGATGCACGCGGTTGCGCTCGCCGCCCGAGAGCCCGCCCACCTTTTTCTGCTGGTCCGCGCCCTTGAAGTTGAAGGCCCCACAATAGGCGCGCGAATTTACCTCACGCTTGCCGAGCGCCAGCATGTCGAGACCGCCGGAAATTTCCTCCCACACGGTTTTCTTTCCGTCGAGGCTGTCGCGCGACTGGTCCACATAGCCAAGCTTGACCGACTCCCCGATCTTGATGACGCCCCTGTCGGGCTTCTCCGGACCTGTGATCATGCGGAAAAGCGTGGTCTTGCCGGCGCCGTTCGGACCGATGATGCCGACGATACCGCCCGGCGGCAGCTTGAAGGTCAGATCGTCGATCAGCAGGTTGTCGCCGAACCCCTTCGAAAGCTGGTCGAAATCGATCACGTTCTGGCCGAGCCGCTCGGCCACCGGGATGACGATCTGGGCGGTGGAGGGCCCCTTCTCGGAGGCCTTGGCAAGCAGCTCCTCGTAACGCTGGTAGCGCGCCTTGGACTTGGCCTGGCGAGCGCGCGGGCTCGCAGCGATCCACTCCTGCTCGCGCGCGAGCGTTTTCTGGTGGGATTGTTCTTCTCGGCCTTCCTGCGCCAGGCGCTTCTGCTTCTGCACGAGCCAGGACGAGTAGTTGCCCGCGTACGGGATGCCGCGGCCGCGGTCGAGTTCCAGGATCCAGCCGGTGACATTGTCGAGGAAGTAGCGGTCGTGCGTAACGATCAGGATCGCGCCCGGATAGTTGCGCAGGTGGCCCTCGAGCCAGTTCACCGTCTCGGCATCGAGATGGTTGGTGGGCTCGTCGAGCAGCAGGAGCTCCGGTTGTTCGAGCAGCAGCCGGCACAGCGCCACGCGGCGCCGCTCGCCGCCTGACAGCTGGGTGACGCCCGCATCATCAGGCGGACAGACCAGCGCTTCCATGGCCTGATCGATCTTGGAATCGAGGTCCCACAGCCCCTTGGCCTCGATCTCGTCCTGGAGCCTGGTCATCTCATCCGCGGTCTCGTCCGAATAGTTCATGGCGAGTTCGTTGTAGCGGTCGAGGATCGCCTTGCTGGCGGCGACGCCGAGCATGACGTTCTCGCGCACAGTCTTGGTCTCGTCCAGTTGCGGCTCCTGGGGCAGAAAGCCGACCCGGGCGCCCTCCGCGACCCAGCCGTCGCCGGTAAACTCCCGGTCGATGCCGGCCATGATTCGCAGCAGTGTCGACTTGCCGGAGCCGTTGACGCCGAGCACCCCGATCTTGGCATCGGGATAGAACGAAAGATTGATGTTCTCCAATACTTTCCGGTTGCCCGGATAGGTCTTGGTGAGCCCTAGCATGTGATAGATGAATTGTCGGGCCATTGGCGGCCTGCCTCATTAGAAATTTCGGGAATTGCCGCTGATGTAACGATGCCGGCCGCAAAGGGCAAGCTGCTCGTCAAGCTGGAGCGCCGGATTGGCGCAGCGAAATCGGCAACCTGCTGCCCCCGGGTTTCGCTAGCGCTCAACCCGGGCTACAGGCCTTAACGCTTGGGCAACCACCACAACGAATTTGCGGGGGTTTGAACCGCCCTGACCGGAACCGGCGCGGAAAATTTCGAATATTTAACGCCGCTCTGTCGAGAATAGGGCGAACCCGAACCGAAGGCCGACCGACTAACACCACGAAGGGGTTCGGCAAGAACGGAAAATTATGCGAATTTCAAGGCCGCTGCACTAGCCTCGTGAGAGCGCCATGCTGGATCACTTGAAAGCAAACAACCGCACCTGGGCGGCACGGATGATCTCTCGTGACGCCGGCTTTTTCAACAGGCTCGAACGCCAGCAGACACCGGAGTACCTGTGGATCGGATGCTCCGATAGCCGGGTGCCTGCCACTCAGATCGTGGATGTCGATCCCGGCCAGATCTTCGTGCACCGAAACGTCGCCAACCTCGCACCGCCTCAGGATGCCAATTACCTGTCCGTGCTCCAATTCGCAGTCGACGTATTGAAGGTGAAGCACATCATCGTGGTCGGACACTATGGGTGTGGCGGCGTGAGTGCGGCCGTAGACGGCAAGCGCCGCGGCCTCGTGGACCATTGGCTACATCCGATCCGCGAAGTCCTTCGTGAGCACCGTCACGAGCTTGATGCGATCGTGGATCCAGGCGCCCGCCTCGACCGTCTGTGCGAGCTTAATGTCATCGTGCAGGAGGCCTGGGCGCATGCCCAGGACCTGAGTGTCCACGGCTGGATCTATTCTCTGGCCAACGGCTTGGTGACCGACCTTGGCGTGACGGTCAGCGCGCCAACGGAAATCGAGCGGCGGGGTTAACAATGGCGATCCGACTTTACGAGAGACCGCCTTTACGCGTCGCTGTTCGCTCTTTTTGGCGCTCGCTGAGATACGCTCTCTTCGATACCTACCGGCCGGAACTGCACTACATGCGCGGTCCCGGACCCAAGTGGCACGCAAAGCATAGAGGCCAGCCGCAAGCCTCTGCCGGTTGCGGCTTGGCCCCCGGCCAATAGCAGAACTAAGCGGTGCTGTGACCGGGGACGTTGCCGGTCACGGCATGGCGTGCCGGCCGTGGCTCGCCGACCGCATGAACCCAATCACCAATCCGCTCAGGGCACTGCCGGTAAGGATGACGGTGGCGCCCAGTACGATCAGGGCCGCCAGCGTCAGGACGTCATGGTTGATTCCAAGCACCGCCAAAATGCCGAGCACGAGCGAAGCAAGCCCGGCCAGCATCTGAACGCCCGCAGAGCCCGACGCCATCTCGCCGGCGAGCAGCTCTGTGCCTGCACGCGGAACGCCTGACCGGTTTGCCGAACTCTGCAGCATGTACAGGTGCCTTACCGCATTGCTGGTCAGCATCAACGCACTGCCATACGCGATCACGGCAATCGCCGTCAGAATTTCGGGCGAGATGCCGAGCAACGCGAGGATTCCGAGCACGATTCCCGCCACCCCGACCAGAAACAGACTGGACAAGCTGCCGACGCCGAACTGCTCGGACGAAGCGCCTGTCGAGCCTGCAGGGAAGATGATGCCGGCGTACTCGGAAAGCATGGTTCCGCCCTGAACCAAGAGCGCAGCGCCAAATACGATTACCGCTATCGGCAATATAATTTCGCGATGCACGCCTGCGAGCGCAAGGATTGCGAGAACTACGGTAGCAATACCGCCGATCGCATCGGCGAGCCCGCCATAAGCCGCGGCCTCGACCGGCGCTGACGACGATCCAGTGTATGTCGAGCTCATGACTTTTTTCCTTTCTAAGATTCCGGTCGGACTCTTTCGAATGCCTCCGGAGATATCGTCTTGGCTGCGTTAACCAACGCCGCCTTAACGAAGAAATACGCCGCGCGTCGCCGGGTTCCCGCCCTGCGACCTTGTGCACATGACAACGCTCCCGCTCGACGCATCCGCGAGGAGCCGGTCACGGGCGATCGCGCCCAAACATTCGCTGGCGGTCAGGCAGGCCGAAACGGCACGTCGAGTTCAGCCAAAGCCTCGGTGGGATGCGCCGGATTCACGGCCCATCACCACCGTTCGGCTTTACCGCGCCGGGAGATCGGCGTCAGCCCACGTAGGCTGCTCGCGTTTGCTCCTCAACCTCGACGCTGGTCGCGGGCTGCGCCGGGAGCTGCAGCACGGTCGCAAGCTGTTCCTCAGGGAGGCTTGTCAGCAGGACAGTATGACCATCAGGAAATTCAACGGCGTCGTGATGGGTACCGGGGGATTGTTTGTTGACCTGCCGGAAAATCGCCGTGGCATACCTCACGCTCCGCCGCGGCCAGCCGAAGAAGCCGCGGTGTGTGATAAGCAGTCCGTTGGGAAAAGCGATTTCGGTTCCCGGCAGAAGGCAAACCGCCACTTCCAGGCTTTCTGGTGTAGCGAAGCCCCGCGTTCCGGTTCCGAAGTTACGCGTGACAAGCTTGTCACCGACCGCAGCGGGGCGGGATTTTACGTTCTGTAGACTGTAGTCGCACATGGTGCATCTCCTGCGTTTCGCACAATTTGCCAAGCCCACATGGACATACGGTGCGCAGGTAGATTGTTCCGAAGTTCGGCTGCCGCGCGGTGCGTCTCTTTCGCACGGAAGGCCATTACGGGTTTCCGTCGCGCAGGCCTTTGCGCTGCGCCAGGACAACGAGTCGAGGTTCACACTGCAGTGGCCCCAATATGTCGAGCAGGTATTTGGGATGCCCAAGCGGCGCACTTGCGGCGCCGCTTGATAGATCGTTTGTCGGCGAGTCGCGGTGGTTCAGCTCTGGCCGCCGCCGCCGGTCGGGCGGCGCATGGAGAAGCGCAACTCCGGCATTGTGCCGTAGTAGTCGTGATAGCCGGCGCGCATGATCGGCCGCACGCGAAGGCTACCCGAAGCGCGTGACGATGTCAGCGAGCGCCGGCAGCGGCCGTCGTCATCGCCAGCGTGATAGAATGCTGTCCGCTGCTCGTAAATCGTGGGGCGCCGCAATCCGGCCGCGCCTGCCGAACACGAGGACCTCGATCGAGTTGCGCTCCGTCTTGATGACGTAGTTGTAGCCGTCGAGCAGGCGAGAAATCACTTGGCCGAACGAGCCCGAATAAGCCGTGTCGGCAGCTGCGTCGAGAGCAATGGCGGTGCGGTAGCGAACGTCGAATGCGCCACCGAACGCCGAAAGTACATCGGAGATGGCCTCTTGGTCAGTGGTGACGCGAACCGCCGCGAGACTGCCTTCGATTTTGACGTCAGCGCAAGCAACCGTCGCAAAGCCGCACGCCAGGACGGCCGTTGCAACCAGCGCCAATCGCAACATGCGTGATCCTCGATGCTGAACCACTCGGGTCATGCCTATCGCCCAATCCAACACGTCGCCCGGTCTAACATCCTGTCGGTGTGACGCTCCGTCTACGCAGCAACGGCGATGCAGCCTCTCATTCAAGCGCCATCGGGCATGGGACCGCAGCCCGATGGCACAAGAAGGCGGCCGTGTAGGCAGGTCAAACAGCCGCCTTGGGTGGACTAAAGCAGGCAGATCAGATTCAAACGCGGCTCTCAGTCTTCCCGCAGCCTGATGAACACGCGCGAGCGGTGGCAAATCTGCGGGTCGACATCGCCATTCGAAAAGCTGTGGGTTTCGACCGCAGTTGTGATGTGCGCGCCCGTCAAGGTCCTCCTGTTGAGCGAAACCATGCCGGTGATGGACGGGATCGCGTCCACGGTGCTGGTCTGCCCGGTGCGTGGCCCCGTCAGATGGTTTGCCAGGTAGCTGCCGGGCACCATCATGGACGTCCAGCCGCCCGCGCCGTCGACCGTATAAGTGAAGGAGTAGCCGAAATCCGCCGAGCTGGCGGATGGCGCGAAATTGGGAAATCCCGGTGGCTGCGGAGTAGGGGGAACGGTGACTGCGACGGTCGTTCCCTTGACGGTTCCGGTGCCATCCCCGTTGAAAACGCGAATGCCCTCGACCGTGAATGAATAGGAGAAAACTTTTCCATCGATAGGCCGCAAGGTGACAGGATCAAATCCCGAATTCGGCAAGGCCACCCCGGGAGTTGGATTCGGACCTGGGGGTACTGTCGAGCCTGGTGCGACGAGACAAACCGCGCTGCCGGTGAAGCCGTAGGCTCCCTTGAGTCTTAGGGGAACGATCGCGGCGGTCTGGGCCCAGGTCATTGCAACAAGGGAAACCGAAAGTGCGACAGCGATACTCGCCGTCGTAACCGTGCGGACCGCGAGATTGCCTCCGCCGCCGCCCAACAGAATATCGTTGCCATCATTGCCCTGAATGACGTCGGCCCCGTCCGTGCGGATCAGGAAATGGCTCCGGTTGTTGCCAAAGATGGTGGTCATGAACCCAGCTCCTTTGTCTTTAGGCTGGGCATCCTCAATGAACCGGCGTCAGCGCAGCGTTAGCAGTGCGTCAAAAAAGCAACATTGGTGGAAATTTTTTGCATTTGCGGAATTTTTGCTTTTTGGTGAAGGCGCTGGCGCAGGACGCATACGAACGTGAATTCAACGTGTTATGGCCTTCGGCCTGGCTAAGGTCCGGCCTTTACGGGGGCCCACTGAGCCAATAGCATCCGGCCCGTTCCGGCGACGCGATCAGGATTTCCGAACGTGGACGCAACCGCATCAGACCAGCTTCGCTTTCGGTTGCTCGGCGAAGCAACGCTACGCGTCGCGGGGATCGACAGCCATCGCGTATTCCCCCAGAAGGGGCTGGCGCTGCTCGTTTACCTCGCCATGAACCGCGGCCGTCCAGTTAGCCGCGCGGTATTGGCCGACCTGCTGTGGGGCAACCGGGTCGATTCCCAGGCGCGACAAAACCTGCGCCAATGTATCCTGACACTGCGGCGCGATCTCGGGCCAACCCTGGGGCGAGCGCTCGTGGTCGAAGATCAATCCCTTGCGCTCGCGGTCGATCGGGTCGAGGTCGACGCTCTGCGATTTGTCGCCTGCGCGGGCGCCGCAGACCCGACCGAGCGTCGGCGCTGCCTCGATCTCCCCTGGGGGCCGTTCCTCGGCAGTTTCTCGACCGGCGCCGAAGGCTTTGACGAATGGGCGGCCGCGGAGCGGCAAGGGCTCGACACCACCGCAGCGCGCGTATTCGTCGAACTCGCAGAGCGCTTCGATGGCGCTGGTGATGGCGAACTTGCCATCGCGGCGCTGGAGCGGTTGATTGCCATCGATCCAGCCGAGGAACACCGGCACCGCCGGCTGTTGGCGCTCGAAGCCCGTACCCGCGGCGCTGACGCCGCGCTCGCCCGCGGCAAGATGCTCACGGCGCTGTTGAAACGGGAATTCGACGCTGCGCCCGAACCTGCCACGCTCGCCTTGCTCGAAAATATCCGCCGCAGCGCGCGGACGCAATTCGAGGATGTGCGGACGGTCGCGACTGAGCCGCATGATGATCTGAAACCGATCGGATCTCCTGCAATAACTCCGACAGCGCTGCTTGGGGCGAGGCGCGTGCCGCGTGTCATCGCGGCCTGTGCCGTCGCCATCTTGGCTATGGCGGGCGTGGCGCTCGTATCGATGCAGGCGTTGGCGCCGTCCACCCCGATCATTGAACAACGCGTACAACAAGATCTCGCGGCGCAGACCGCGCACATCGACTCGGACGGGTCGCTACGCTCCTTTCCAAGCCCAAGCTGGCAATCGCCGCCCTTGCCTTCGCGGTCTGCCGGAGAGGCGGGCGGGCGGGAGCGCGGGCTTGTCGCGATTGTCGTGTTGCCGTTCACGAGCCGCGGGGAGCAAAACGGCAACATGGTCGCCGACATGATGACGGACGACCTCAACAATATGCTGTCGCGTTTCAGTGAATTGCGTGTCATCTCGAGCCAGACCGGGCGCAGCTATCGGGGACGAAACGTCGACGCTGCTGCGATCGGTAAGGAGCTTGGCGTCAGCTACTTGCTTGAAGGCAACGTATCGATGCGCGGTGGCGATCTGCGCGTGAATGTCGGGCTGGTGGAGACCGCAACCCAATTGCAGGTCTGGTCGCGCCGTTTCGATCGTACCGGAGTGGATCGCTTCGCCATCCAGGACGAGATCGTCAAAAGCCTTGGCCGCGAGCTTCAGATCGAGCTTGTGCAGCTTGAAAGCGAGCGCGGAACGGCTCCCCCCGATTTGCATGAACTGATCTTCAAGGGCTTCGCCGCGCTCGGGGCCGCCTCCTACTCGGGCGTTGAGTCGCTGCGGCTGGCTGAACGCTTTTTTGCGCAGGCGTTAAGCCAAGACCCCGACAATGTGCGGGCGCAGGGCGGCCTTGGCGCCTATCACGCCCAGATGGCCTTGCAGTTCCACGACGACGAGCCGGCGGCCCATCTCGAAAAAGCTGAGACCATCCTTGGCCGGCTGATCGACCGGCACCCAAACAGGCACGGCCCGTTTTTTAACCTGGGGCTGGTCTACGTTGCCCGCAAGCAGGCTAAGAATGCGGCGCGCATGTTCGAGCGCTCAATCGAGCTTAATCCCAGCCATGCGCCATCCTACGCCCAGCTCGGCCGCACCCTCGTACTATTGGGGCGCCCCGACGAGGGGCTCCAGCACATTCTCTACGCCATGCGGTTGAGTCCGCGCGACCCGACGCTGCCATACTGGCTCTTCTTCGCCGGCCAAGCTGAGCTCGAACTCGGAGATTACGGCGAGGCAATCGTCTATGCCGAGCGTGCGCACGCGCTTAATCCCGGCCACCCTCACACCATGCTGGTCCTGGCCGCCGCGCATGC
>WNFC01009323.1_pt1 | contig 24269 bp, 24 predicted proteins | sample 5400541 | NCBI WGS metagenome assembly WNFC01 (sample SAMN13153342, study PRJNA577476) | soil metagenome | isolation source: 120 cm saprolite under Douglas fir tree site 2 hole 2 replicate 1 | place: USA:California | collected 2015-04-18
CTTTCGACTGAGACATGAACCAACTCCGGACCGTATTCCGGTTTGCCGCCGGGACGTGTGGCGCGTTCCTGGAATTCGGTTTGCACCGGACCTGGACAAAGCGCAGTCACTGTCACGCCCGTGCCGTGCAGTTCCGCGCGCAACGCTTCGTTAAAACTGTTTACGTAAGCTTTGGTCGCGGCGTAGACGTTAAATTCGGGAATAGGAAGAAAACCGGCGGAGGAGCTTACGTTCAAAATCGCGCCGCGTTTTTGCGAAAGCATCTGGGGCAGAAATTTTCGCGTGAGTGTGGTCAGCGCGACAATGTTGACGGAGAGCATCTGATCGTTGCGCGGTAGATGGGAAGTTGCGAACGGACCGACATCACCGAGTCCGGCATTGTTGATCAACAGGTCGATGGCGATCTTATTTTGCTGTAACCATTGAACCAGCTCGTTGATTTGCGATTTATCGCAAAGATCGACCAAGCGTACGTGAATGTTCAATCGCGCATCGCGATCTCGGAGTTCGTCGCGCAATTGCTCGAGTCGCTCGCGTCTTCGCGCGACAAGGACAAGGGAGTGCGCGTGGGCGCCGAGTTGCCGCGCAAACTCGCGGCCGATTCCGGCCGAGGCGCCGGTGATGAGCGCGCTACAGCCGTCGAGCTTCATTTTTTAACAATAGCTCAGCCTTTTAACGAACTCCGAGTGCTATTTCGCAGCATTTCCAATTCGCGTTTTGTGAGCGCGCGCCAATGACCGCGCGGCAGATTGCCCAGTCGAAGGTTTCCGATTCGCGTGCGGAGGAGGCGTTTCACTTTATAACCAAGAGATGCGAACATGCCGCGAATTTGTCGCTTGATCCCCTGCCGCAAAACAACGCGCAAACACGTCGGCGTCACGGAGTGGAACCGTTCGATACGTGCGCGTTTGCCATCCATAAGAATTCCTTTGCATAGTTTTGGCGCAAGCGCCCGGTCCCACTGTCGATCCAGTGTTACGTCATATTCTTTGTCGATCTTGTAGCGGGGATGGGTGAGTTGTTGTGCGAGTTCGCCGTCATTCGTGAGAATGAGCAGGCCTTCAGTTTGCGTGTCGAGCCGGCCCACATTGAAAAGCTGGGAAAATTTTTGCGGAAGCAAATCGAAGATCGTGTCGCGGGCATGGGCGTCTTTGCGCGTGGAGACAAAACCGGCCGGTTTGTGCAGCATGATCGTGAGCGGCGGATCGAGATGCAGGAGCCGGCCATCGACTTTAACGTGATCGCGCGCGGCCGGTTGCGTGCTGAAGTCGGTGCAGACCTTGCCGTTAATCATCACGCGTCCAGCCGCGATTAATTCGTCGCAATGACGGCGCGAACCGACGCCAGCGGCGGCGAGGTAGCGATTGAGGCGCACGGGGCCGTGATTAGTGATCGGTTAGAAGTGATTAGTAAAAGTGGAACTCCAACCACCAATCAGTTCTCACTGTTCACTTTCTTCACTAAACGTCCGGTTTAGTCTTCGGCAGACCAATGACTTTGCCGCCTTCTTTCCATTGTCCTCGCTTCTTGAGCAGCTCGACACGCTCGAAACGTTTCAGAACATTGCGTTTCGCCGCGATGGTGCTGGCCCCTTTGAGGCTTCGGTGTTGCGACATAGGATTTGGTCCCTCGAAAATTGAGTGGGCAAACTACGGCGCCGCCAAAATTTTTCAAATCGAGACCGCTTACAATTGGTTGCTCAGCACGACATAGGTGCCGCATGTCGTAACCTGGTGAAAAATGTGGAAGCGTTCGGTGATCAATTGTTGCCAATGAGGCAGACGGGTTTCCTCGATGACGAGAAAAACGGGATCGGCCGCGTTCCAGCGCTCGAGAACCGCCTCCTCGCTCGCCTGCAATTGAAGCGTGCCCAAGCGTTGGGCGAACGGATCGGCGGTTTGGTTAACGAGGAAAAACTTGCGGTCGAGATAAAAGAGCAGGCTGCTCCCGGTGTGGAGCGGTCCCTCATAATAAACATCTCCGTTTTCGCCCGTGTGAGCGTTCAAATAAGCGGCTGCGTTGGCCAACGAAAAAAATGGTGCCACGCGCGCCACGCCTTCAATCGAACTGAGACCCAATGGGATCATGGCAGTGAGCAAAACGGCAATGGCAATGCGCTCGCGGTCTTTGACCACGAAGTAGAATGCGAGCGCAGCGGCCAGCACCAGCGCGCCGCCGACCAGTGCAAGCATCGGTCGGAAGGCGAGCCACGTTGCGCCTGGAATACTCGCTATGGTTCGCCAGGCCGTGGCGCGCAAATCCAGCTGTTTCCACTGCTCTGCACTACCATTCGCAATTCGTGGCAGAAAAAGCGCAATCGTTCCGGCGAGCACACCGACAAAGGCGACGTTGAAAATCCCGACGACCCGGAGAGGACGCGGCATGCGGTCCCAGGCTGAGGCTGCAAAAAGGGACAAGGCGCTCCACATCGTCATGGAATAATAATCCTGACGCTGACCTATCAGGAGAAGGGGAAGGAGGACCACACTCATCCAGCAGAGAGGTAACGCATCGCCAAATTCCATCTCGCGTGGGCGCAAAACCTTTCGCCAGGCGAAGATTGCTCCAGGCATTACAGCCACTGACACCGGGAACCACCAAGCCAGGTGAAGAACAAGAAATTGCCACCGCGGCACGTCGTAATCAGCGCCTGGGGCAATCGCAAAAGCGTGCAGGTGTCCCACCCATTCCGCCTGGAGCAGATGTCGAGAAAATCCGGGGAAGTGCCATGCCACCCAAACGTACCATGGCGCCACGATTAACAAGAAGATCGACAAGCACGGCCAGCGCAGCATCCCACGAAAGCGAACACGTGCTTCTCGGTAAAACAGAGCGAGCATCAAAAAGACGGCTGCCGGGTAGATGAGGCCATGAATGCCTTTCGTTAGGCAAGCGAGCGCAGCGCAAATCCATCCTCCCAGTGACCAAAGGCGGCGCGCCTGCCGCCGTTGATAAGCACAAACGCCGCAAAAAATCGCGCCAGCGATGAAGGCGCTGAACACCGGCTCGGGCATGATAATGCGTCCGAGCAGAAACGTGCCCCAGAGGCAGAGATGAATAAGTCCGGCGATAAAGCCCCGCCAATAATCCGTCAACCGTTCTCCGATCAAAAACGTTAGCGCCACGGCCGCAATTGTCGCCGCAGCGATGGGCAGACGCGCCGCCATCGCGTTAACGCCAAAAATTTTGAACGACAAAATAATCAGCCAGTAGAGTAACGGCGGCTTTTGCAGGCGCGGAATGCCGTCGTTCGTTGGAATGAGCCAGTCATGGGCAGCGATCATTTCCCGCGCGGCGCCCGCATATTGGCCTTCGGTTTCGCCGTAAAGATCGCCCCACCCGGTGGTAGCAATGTGAAGTACTGCGGCCAGCGCTACAAGCAAGGCGAGCAATGCGTGGCGCGTCGGGGGCGGATTGAGCGCCGGCGGCTCCAGCAAAGTTTCTTCGATGCGGAAAGTACGGACGCCGGCATCCATATCGATCAATCGTTAGGCAACAGGCTCAGGCAGATCGGAAGTCTTGTATTGCTCCCACTCCTCCGGCAACCGCTGCAGCTTTCCGGCGGGCATTTCGATCAGCGCCAGCATTTGCCGGCATTCGGCAATGAGTGCATCATCCCTCGGCCGCACAATTTTGAATCCGCACCAGAACCGCACCCGCTCAACCTGATCGAGCCAGCCTTCGATCACGAGGCGGTCGCCGAGCCTGGCCGCGCAGCGATAATCGATCTCGGTCCGGACAACGACCGGATATCTTTGCGTCTCCGCCATTTCGGCAAGAGCGAGCCCGAGGGTTTCAACCAGGAGCGTGCGCGCAATCTCGATAAAGCGCAGGTAGGCGATGTTGTGCACAACCCCGCCGCAATCCGTGTCGAAAAACATGACCTGCACCTCGGTGCGAATCCGCGGGGTGTTGGCGTTCATTGTGCAAATTACCACGAAGTTGACGAAGGACACGAACCTAACCGATTCATATCATCTTCGTCTTTCTGGTGCTGCTGGTTCTAAAATCGACATGATGGCATCGCAAACTTCCCGGACGCCGACGGCCTTCATGCAGCGAAAATCAATCGGACATTCGCGCAAAAAACAGGGACTGCACTCGACATGATGTCTCAAGATGATGTGGCCATCGCCGAGCGGCGCCGTCAATCGCGGCTCAGTCGAGCCAAAGATGGCGACGACCGGCACACCGAGCAACGCGGCTAGATGCATGGTGCCGGTGTCGTTTGTCAGAAGCAATCGGCAAGCGCGCAGCTCATCAATCAACTGTTCGAGCGTCGTTTGGCCGATTCGATTAGTGCAGTTGTCGTCCAATACCGCTGCGATCGTCTCGCCCATTGCGGCGTCGTTTTTGGTTCCAAACAAAATCCATCTCGCGCCCGTTTGGGTGGAGATTGTCGATCCAACTTCGGCAAAACGCTCCGCCAACCAACGCTTGGCCTGGCCGTACTCCGCGCCCGGACAAAGCCCGAGTTTTAATTGGTAGGGCATGCTCGCCGAGCCCGCCAGCGCGTTTGCGCGACTCTTTCCGCCATGGCGCGCCCGGCGGTCGGGCCCTACCAAATCGACATTTTTCATTGGCGCTGCCCCGCAATCCTGTGCAATTCGCAAGTAGCGCTCCGATTGATGCTGCGGTGGACCAGGTGTGCGTCGCTCACGCAAGATTTGATTTAGCAGCCAACTTCGACTGTGGCCGCGATAACCGATTCTTCGTGGAATTGTGCTCACCCAAACCTCCAGCGCTGCGCGCAGCGAATTTGGAAAAACAATCGCAACATCAAATCGTGATTTTTGCCTAATCAAACGCACCGTCGCGAGCAATGACTTGGTCGTTAGGCAAATAATGTCGTCCACCTCCGGAATCAATTTCCAAATCGGCGCGAGCTTTCCTGGTGTCAGCACCGTTACGTGCGCGTCCGTCCGTCCGGCTTTGATGGCACGAATCGCCGGAATGCTCATGATCGAATCGCCTAACCAATTGCTAGCGCGAATCAAAATGCGAAACGGTTTTAGATTTTCTCGCGTGATTCCAGACGGCAGATACACGCCCCGTTTGTAGCGCGCGAGCAGGAAATTTGGTCGCGGAGTTTTCCAGCGATTGTGCACCCAAAACCAGTCCTCGGGCGCGCGGCGAATTTGTTGCGCGATGATGTCGTTCGCTTGTGCGGTGAGCGATTCCACCGATTCATCGCGCGGATCGAGAGCGGGTTCGACGACGACGCGCCAGCGCGTCGGACCGTTCGTGTAACAGGCCATCGCGATTAGGGCTGCATCGGTGCGTTTTGCCAGCAGCGCCGGCAAGGGTGTGGTTGATGCCAGCCTGCCAAAAAACGGCACCCATAAACCCTGATCGCCCGCGTGTTGATCGCTCAAAATTCCGATTGCGCCGCCGCCGCGCAGCAGTTGGACCGGTTTTTGGAAACCTTCGCTGCGGTCGAACGTCTCCACACCGGCGCGACCGCGCAAACTACGCACATGTTCATCGATGAATCGGTTACCGAGTTTTTGATAGATCGTGCTGTTCCTGACGTAACCGATGAATTTCGGTAGGATTTGCGAGATCGATTCCCAGTTGCCGATGTGACTGAGAACGAGAACAACGGGCCGGCCAGCACGAAGTTGCTGATGGATGGCGTCGAGATTTTCGATCTCGATGCAATCGGTCAATCTCTCCAGCGATACGGCTCCGAGTTTGATGCTGCAAAGCAGATTCGCACCCAAACGCTGAAAATGCTGGCGTACGAGCCAGTGCAATTCCCGTAGCGATTTTTCATCGCCAAAAGCGATCTCGATATTTTGCAGCGCCAGACGCCGATATCTCCTGAGGAGTACCCAGGCGCAAAAGCCGAGCGCATTTCCCAGCGCAAAAAGCGTGCGCAGCGGCAGTATTGTGATCAGGGCAAAGCCTGCGCGATAAACCAGATAAACGAAGTAATCGAACATTGGACAATCCGCGCGAAGCGCGCAAAATGCGTAGCAGCGTAAGTTTGCCTGCGCTGGGCTTCAATTAATATAATGCGCGCTGCTTGGGCGTTTTTCGTTAGGCAGATAAGCTGCCTCACTAAGATCAAACCGCTTCTGCCAGAGACAGCCGATTGAACCAATCAGCCGTCGCCCAGCTCCTTTCTTTACAGTGAGCGCGAACCAGCGGATTCTGCTCGCAAGAAGAGCTGCCCGGCTTCGCTGGGTCGTGGGACATGAAAAAAAAAGAATTGTGGGTCGGCCTGAATGAGGCGGCACGAAAAGCATTGACTGTGCGCGATTACAAATCCCCAGCCTTTGTGCAACGAATCGCGCACCCGCGAGTTGAGGCCGGCGAATTGGCCGCGACTGATCGTCGTAAACCCCAAATCAGGCGGGCTTGGATTCCAGGTGTGGAAATCTTTGCGAGAACGATTCATTCCCAACCGCACCGCGGCATCTTTGCCGAGCTGGTTCGACGTGACGAAGGAATTCTCGCCAAAATTGGATTGTGGCCAAAGCAATGGTCAGCCGCGCAAATGTTTGCGCACAGCACGAAAGGATTTCACGTGCACCCGCCGAGCGTTCCGCCCGAGACGACCGCAGAGAAGTGGCATCGACGATTGTTCATTGCGCAATCGCGGAATTACGCACTGCGACGCTACGATGAAGAGCAATGGGACGTCATATTTTTTGTGCAAGGCCGCGCTGAGGTGATTTTACGCGATCTGCGCGCCGGTCTACCCTCACGCATCTTGCGACTTTTTATCGATGGCGATAATCATCGCAGTCGAAACAACGTCGGCATCGTTGTTCCGCCGGGAGTCGCGCACGCGATCCGCACGGAAGGTTCCGAAGATGTGATCATGGTTTACGGAACGAGCACGACATTTCATCCCGAGTTCGAAGGTAGGATGGGGAGCGAGGTCGAGAGCGCGCCTCCGCCAAAATCGTGGCGGAAATTTCTGAAGTCGTGAATCGAGAGACCAGGAAGGCAATCAATTATCCTCCGCTAAATCTGCGAATTAGCGCCAGGAAAGAGGAACAAAGCAATGGCGCTGGGCTTCAGCGGCCGTTCGCGCTATTTGCCTTTATTCGTGCCCATCCGTGTAATCTGCGGTTGATCTGAATGAAGCGGCAATTTGATCCCGCTGTTTCGGAGATGATGGATCGACCGCAGCCGGTTTCGCCCGAACTGAAGCGTGATTTAAAAAATATTCGCGCCCTCAATCGCTACTTCGGCAGTTATCGGCTCGTCTCGCGATTCGTTAGGCGCTGGATCGAGCCCGGCGAGCGCGTGCGGATTGTCGATCTTGCCACTGGCTCGGGAGACATCCCGCGATTGATTGTTGATCTTGCGCGAAAAATTGGCGCGAAGGTGGAGATCGACGCGTTAGATCGACAGCCAGCCACGCTCGAGATCGCGCGAGAACTGAGCGCCGCTTATCCCGAGATCTCATATATCGAAGCGGACATTCTCGAATGGTGGCCAGAACAACACTACGACGTTGTGCTTTGCTCGCTTGCGCTTCATCACTTCAGCCATCGCGACGCCGTGCGCGTGTTGCGACTTTGCCGCGAGCTTTCACGCAAATTCGTGCTCGTTTCCGATTTGTGTCGCGGCTCGTTGGCAAGGATCGGCGTTTATCTTCTAACCGCACTCATCTTTCGCGAACCGATGACGCGCTATGATGCCAGAGTTTCAGTCGCGCGCGCGTTTTCATTCGAGGAGATGAATGACCTCGCACATCAGGCAGACTGGCAAAAATTTGGGCATGCAAAATTGTTGTTCGCGCGACAAGGACTTTGGTTGGAGAGCGTACCGTCCGGCTGAATGATGACGTTCTTCGGGTCCGATTACATTGCTATTACTGTCTTGGAGTCACCTTAATTTCGACCACCTGACACCGCTAGACGGCCGGCTAGTGGTAAAAAAATTAAGCGGAGCGCGTTGAATCACCTTAAAACCATCCTCCTTTAACAAACTCAGGATTTCCGCGCCGAACTCATGCGTTTCCTGGTTATCGAAAAAAGCGGAGACAATCACTTTGCCAGTTGGCATTCCCCGGATCGCATTGAGAAACTCAGTTCGTTGCTCGGGAGTTATTTTTCGAGGCCCTTGCTTTTGCTCCAATTGCTTGGCCAACGTTTCGGCTTCCTCGGCCGAACGTCGCGCGATCGCGAGTTCTGCTTCAAGCTGAGAAAGGCGTAATGTTTTTTCTTCCTCTGACTTCCGCGCGGCCGCAAGTGCAGTCTCAGCTTGAGAAAGGAGTAATGTTTTTTCGTCGGTCGCACGTCGGGCCGCGGCAAGCTCAGTCACGGTTTTGGAAAGACGCGATGCCATCGATTCCTGAGAGTGCTTTGCTGCCGTCAATTCAGTCTCGACCTGGGAAAGGCGTAACGACGTCGCTTTCTCCGATTCCCGAGCCGCCGCGAGCTCGGTCTCAATCTTTTCAAGGCGTGACGCTTTGGTTTCCTCGGAACGTCGCGCCGCCGCCGCCAGTTCAGCTTGCGACTGGCGCAGCGCCTTCGTTTGGTCCTGTCGGGGCGTCACAAGCTTTCCCTTGGCCCTTTCGGTCAACTCGGAACCGGTGAAATAAATCAACGCGATCGCTATCAAAACCACGGCCGCGGCGATGATGCCGATGATGTTGGCGGCGGAATTGGCCAGGTTGAGCGCGTAATCCGACCAAGAGTGCACATCCGTTATTGATAGCACTCCGGCTAAATGCATTCTGAGGTTATGATGTTTGGGGGCAACTATAATTTCAGTGGCAGATTTCACATTGATCGTGAGCCAACGTCAATCATGTAACATACTAAAAGGAGCGTACGGGACGGCGACTTCACATTCTTGGTTCGCGTGCTGGTGCAGACTGCATAATCGTTTCGGCGTGCAAATCGTCACGAAGGTGTCGGATGTTAAGGCTGAACAATACGCGAAGCGCCGTGTGCTTGTGCCGACGATGGGTGCATTGCACAAGGCGCATGGGGAACTCATTCGCACCGCGCGAAAGCACGCGGGGGGGAACTGCGAAGTGGCAGTAAGCATTTTTGTTAATCCACTTCAATTTGAACCGGGCAGCGATTACGAGCGTTATCCGCGGCCGGAGAAAGCCGACGAAGATTTCTGCCGACATGCAGATGTCGATCTTTTGTTCCGGCCGACAGTCGAGGAAATGTATTCAGACGATCGCTCGACATTTGTGGAGGAGACATCCCTTTCGGACAAGCTGGAGGGCAAATCGCGGCCTGGACATTTCCGCGGTGTTTGCACGGTTGTCGCGAAGTTGTTTAACATTCTCGCGCCACATGCGGCGGTGTTTGGCGAAAAAGATTTCCAGCAACTGGCGATCATTCGACGAATGGTGCGCGATCTCGATTACAAGATCGACATCGTCGCAGTTCCGACAGTGCGCGAAGAAGACGGATTGGCTTGCAGCTCGCGAAATCAGTATCTCAGCTCGGAGGAGCGGAAGCAGGCGCCGGTTTTACACAAGGCTTTGCTAGCGGTGGCCGAAAAAGCGAGGACGGAAAAATCGGCGAAGGTGATTGTCGATCTTGCGCGTGCGAAAATTGCAACTGCATCTCTGGGGCGAATTGACTACGTCGATCTTGTGGACGCAGAAAATTTGCAGCCGATTGAGCTCGTTAGGTCAAATTCGTTGCTCGCCCTCGCGGTTTTCTTCGGCAAAACTCGTTTGATCGACAATATCCGATTGCGATGAAGGAATACGATTTCCAACTCGTAGCCGCTCTGCTCTGTTGGGGCGCTCCACCCGGGCTGCGGGTGGGCGACAGAGCCACGCTACAATAAATGAAGCAATACGACTTCGTGGTGATCGGCAGCGGCATTGCCGGGCTGAGCCTTGCCTTGAAGGCGGCCAAACATGGCTCGGTAGCAGTGGTCACAAAGCGCAAAGGCGCAGACACGAACACGGCTTGGGCGCAAGGCGGGATCGCCTGTGTGACCAGCGACGAAGATTCATTCGAGTTGCATGTGCGCGACACGCTCGAAGCCGGCGCAGGGCTTTGCGACGAAAACGTTGTCCGCACGATCGTCACAGAAGGCCCGGCGCGGATTCAGGAACTTGTCGATCTTGGCGTGCAATTCGATGAGCGCGAAATTTCGGGGCATCGCGAGTTCGATCTCGGACGGGAAGGCGGACACTCGAAGCGGCGTGTGCTGCACGTGCAGGATGTAACGGGCAAGGAAATCGAGAACGCATTGTTGGGCGAGCTGAATCGATGCGCGTCAAGCGGACATGTCGATCTTCTGGAAAATCACGTGGCCGTGGATTTGATCACAGCGGCGAAGCTTGGATTTGCGACGGAGGATCGTTGTTTGGGCGTTTACGTTCTCGATGAAAAGACGGGCGAAGTGAAGACGATCCGCAGCGATCGGATCGTGCTGGCGACTGGCGGCTGCGGGAAAGTTTATCTTTACACAACCAATCCGGACATCGCGACGGGCGACGGGGTGGCCATGGCATGGCGAGCCGGCGCGACCATCGCGAACATGGAGTTCATTCAGTTTCATCCGACCTGTTTGTTTCACCCGAAAGCGAAATCGTTTTTGATTTCGGAAGCGGTGCGCGGCGAAGGCGGGATTTCGCGGAACAATCGCGGCGAGGATTTCATGAAACGCTATGATTCGCGTGGTTCGCTAGCGCCGCGGGATATCGTCGCGCGAGCAATCGACGCTGAAATCAAGCGCTCCGGCGCCCAATGCGTCTTTCTCGATATCACGCACAAACCGGTGGAGTTTTTGCGTGAGCGCTTTCCGAATATTTACGAGACGTGTATGCGCTTCGGCATCGACATGTCGAAGCAGCCGATCCCGGTTGTGCCGGCGGCGCATTATCAATGTGGCGGAATCAAGACGGACGTGAACGGCGCGACAAGTTTGCCAGGCTTGTATGCAATTGGCGAAGTAGGTTGCACCGGATTGCATGGCGCGAACCGATTGGCGAGTAATTCGCTGCTCGAGGGTCTCGTCGTTGCGCATCGGGCCTGCGAAGCGATGACGCGCGAGCAATCGCCGGTGCAGCGACAACAAAAGATCGCGTTGCCGGAATGGCAATCGGGGGATGTGCAGGACGTGGACGAAATGGTAGTCATTTATCACAACTGGGACGAGATCCGGCGCTTGATGTGGGATTATGTTGGGATCGTTCGCACTGATAAGCGGCTGCAAAGGGCGAGCGCGCGGTTGCGAAATCTTCAACGCGAGATTCGCGAGTTTTATTGGAATTTCAAGGTATCCGTAGATCTGTTGGAACTACGGAACTTGGCCACGGTAGCGGCGCTCATCGTTGATTCCGCGCTGAGCCGAAAAGAGAGCCGCGGCTTGCATTTTACCCTCGTTTATCCGCAGACTGACGATCGACAATTCAAGCGCGACACCCTGCTCAGCCGGGGCTGAACTGGAATGGATAGTGCTGTTAGGATGAATCACCTATTGAGGCATCGGTTTTTTCATTACTAAAAAGCCTTGCCTTAGAGGGAAATATCGGATACAAACAGGCCACCATTTGCCAATGAGACGGATTGTCGCCCTCTTGATTGTGGTCAGCGCGATCAGCGCGCTTCGTGCAGAGGAACAATCGACTTCGCCCTATGCGACGGCCGCCGATTTCGCCAAATACGCGATGAGATTGCGAGAACAAGCGCTCTTGAAGGTCGAGCCGATGGTGCAGATACCGACGAGTTCGCATGCGACCGTTACGCATTATCCTTGGAAGACCAATATCGTTACGACCGTCTTCTGGGTAGGAGAGCAAGCCGGGCCGAATAACCCGGTGCCGAACGCCCGCAGCTCTTGGGACTTGAATTGGACTAGCAATTACGGCGGCTTCGATAATCCTGAACCGTCCGGCCGGCGGAATTATCTCCCGGTGTCGTTCATCCCGCGGCAGAACCCTTTTTACTGTGCGCTGCCGTACAACGACGTGACGCATGGGCAGTTCAAGCCGGAGGCGCGGCTCGTGATTCCGTGGTTCAAGGAAGCTTATACTGCCCCTGGGCAATCGGTCTGTTGGCACCACTGGGTTGCAGTCCGTAAGGGCAACCGCACTTGTTATGCGCAATGGGAAGACTGCGGTCCGTTTCGTACCGACCATTTTCAGTATGTTTTTGGGGGCGAGCGCCCGAAGTCGAACCTCAATCGCGGCGCCGGATTGGACGTTTCACCGGCAGTGCGCGACTATCTTGGGTTGCAGCCGACTGATGTGACCGATTGGCAATTTGTCGATGTACGCGACGTTCCACCCGGGCCGTGGCGGAGTTACGGCGACAACAATAACTTCGTTCTTGCCCGTCGGCAGATGGAACAAAAACTGGTGCAGCAACGCCCTGCCGCCAAGAAGTAACCTTCCTCTTTTAGCCGAGCCGCCTTCGCAAGGCTTCGAAGGTTTGCTGAAGCTCTTCTGCCCGATGGAGGAGCGGTTCGTACGTTCGACGTTGCGCCAAACAAAACGCGCCGAGCGGTTCGAAAGCAGTCGAGACTTGCTTGTAAAACACAGCAATCGCCTCTTGAAGTTGTTGCTCGATCGTCTTCACTAATTCGGAGCGTTTTGTTTCCATTTGGTCTTGGTAGGCGTGCAGGATTTTCCGCCGTTGCCGCAACGCGAGGAACGCGGCCAGTGCCGCGGATGACGCGGCGAGGATGCCCGTTACGTCCGCCACGGCTGCGCTGCTCATCGCGGCAATGGCTGTGGCAATCCCACCGGCGGCTGCCACTCCCGCCGGCACGCGCAATTGTGTTGAGGCTTCCTGAAACATTTTGCTAAGCTCGTCCTCCATCGATTTCCCAGCGGCGCGCTCGACCAAAGTGAGCTGGATCGATTGCAGCAATTCACGGCGTTGCCGGGCAAAATCGGGAGTAGTTTTCGGAATCTGAGCTCGCAATTCCTTGCCGAGCTGCTGGTCGATCATATCGTGCAGTTGCGGCCACAGCCCGCGCAGGTCGGCTTCCAACAAGCGGACCGCCTGTTCCACCTGTGGTTGCACTGTTTGCTTTAGCTTGGCTTCGATTTCGCTCTGAAAGTCGCGCGGGACTCCCTGTTTCCGATTCCAGATTAACCCCAAGGTTCGCCAGAACGACAATTTTTGCTGAAGAAGCTTTGCCCCTTCAGCACCCGCTTGGACACACGCTTGCTCGATTCCGCGCAGAAAACCGGCGACCTGCCGCAGCGTTTGTTCCTTTCGCGACTGGAGCAAAAGATCGACACGCGACAACCGCGCCTCATCCCGTGCGATTGTTTCATAAGACTCGCGAATCTCGTCAATGAACTGCTCCAGCATAACACGCGCGGTTTGAGACGTTGAGCGCAGCTTCAGCATGCGTGCACTCGATTCGGTCACGATCAGATTAATCTGCTCTTCCAGCGGGCCAAAATCGCTCTCGCCCCAGAGTTGCTCCTTGTCCACGCCGGTCGTGCGCGCAAGCAATGCCTTGCGCGCGGAGACGGCAAAAATGGGCGGCACAAATCCCAGTCGCCGCAGGGCCGTTTCTTGAAGATGTCTCCGAATAATTTCAATCTCGCCCGGCTCCCGCAGGTCGATCTGCTGCAAAACGAAAACCATGTTTTTCAGCCATTTTTTTTGGAGCAGACCGAGGAAATCCCATGCGGACTGCGTCCAGGGATTGGCTACGGAGAAGACGAAGAGAACTAAGTCGGCGCGTGGGACGAAGTTTTCGGTGATCATTTGATGCCCGGGCACCATTGTGTTGGTGCCGGGCGTATCGACCACATTGAAGTCGCGCAAAAATGGAATCGGCAAATAACGCTCAGTCACTTGCGGCGAAACTTCGACTGACTTTTCCGCGGCATCATAGCGGAAAATGTAAACACGATCAGTGGCGGGAAGGACGTCCACCTTGGCAAATTCCTGCCCGAATAGCGCGTTGAGGAGAGACGATTTTCCCGATTTCACTTCGCCCATCGCGACGAAGAGCAACGGCTCGCGGATGTCGGTGAGCAGCGCGTGCAGCGTGTCGAGTGCCGTAGATGGCCGGCGCATTTCCGATCCCAGCTTTAACAATTCACCCAGCGCAGTTTCGAGCTCGCTCCGAAGCTGCAGGTATTGATCGGCGATCATCCTGACGATCAGCCGTTAGGCGACGGCGGGGAATTCGATGAAGCCGGTTCCCCGCTCGTTGTCGATCTTCGCGACGATTTCGGCCTCTCGGGCAACGCCATTGAAATCAATTCCGATGCGGTGACGAATTTGAATCCTTTTGCTTCGAGTTGGGCGATCGCCGCAGGCATTGCCTCGATTGTACCGGGATGAATGTCGTGCGACAAAACGATGGATCCGGCACGCGTGTTTCGCACGATCCGATTGGTGACCGCTATCGGGCCGGGGCGCTTCCAATCGAATGGATCGACATCCCACATAACGATTTTGTAGCCAAATTCTTCGTTGATCCATTTCTTCTGCCTCGCGGTAATGGATCCATAAGGCGGCCGCAGCAAAGTGGGCCGATTTCCCGTCGCGCTGTGAATCGCGTCATCGGTTTTCTGCAATTCACGCCTCACGGCTTCGTCGGACATTTTAGCGAAAGCTGGATGCGACCAACTGTGATTGCCGATTTCATGACCCTCGCGAGCGGCGCGGGCGACAATCTCAGGATGGTCGGCAACGTTTTGGCCGATCACAAAAAAGGTTGCCTTGACGTGGTGCGTGCCCAGAAGATCGAGAAGTTTCGGTGTAAGCTTCGCGCTGGGGCCATCGTCGAAAGTCAAGGCAATGTATGGTCCATCGACATGTACCCAACTGAAGGTGAGAGATGCATCGACCGGCAGGGAAGCCTTGTCTTTTTGTGACGCAGGGGCCAGATCGGTTGCCTGCAACTGGCCCATAGCGAAGACAGACAATGAACAAATCAGGAGAAGACGGAGGACTGACATGAAGGAGCGGAAGCCCGTTTTCGAATTCGAATATGCCAAAGCTTTCGCTGTATCTAGCAGAGCTAGATCGTAACGCAAGGAACTGACTCCGCGCCCACTGGAAGATGTAGATCTTTTCCGTTGTGGTCCGATTTTTTGCGCGCGGAGTCCCACAAAGATCTCTGGTTGGCAATTGTCTTGCTCACCAAATAAGCGGCGATCGGTAGAGTTGACTGCGCGCCACTGGAAGATCGGAGCTCGGGGCTTTTTGGGCCGGGTAACTCAAAAATGAAGATACTGCTAGTCGAGGATCACCAGGAAAGTCGAAAATACCTCCAGCGTTTGCTGGAAGGTCGCGGGCATGAGGTAACTGCAGTCGAAAGCGCAGAGAAAGCCGCGGCGGCGATCGCCGGCCAGAGATTTCCATTTTTGATCCTGGACTGGATGCTACCGGGGAAGAGTGGACTGGAGCTTTGCCAGGAACTGCGTGCGCAGCCGCGCAACGGCGACGTTTTCATCCTGCTCGTGACCGCGCGGGGCGATGCCGAAGATCTCGAGCAAGCACTCGAAGCGGGGGCAAATGATTATCTGACCAAACCGCTCGATCTCCGTTTATTGAATGTGCGACTTTCCGTGGCGGAACGACGCATTGGTGTCTTGGCCGAACGCGCCCAGGCGCGCGCGGAATTGCAGGAGACTGTCAAGCGCATGGTCGATGTTCTCGAAAACACGAGTGACGGGTTTTTCGCCTTCGATTGGGAGTGGAAATTCACGTATCTCAACCGCCGTGCCGAGGCAATGCTAGGCCGCTCTCGAGAGGAATTACTCGGCCGGGATGTGCGGGTGGAATATCCATCGTTCGTCGGATCCGTGTTTGAAACCAAGTACAGCAAGGTGATGGACGAGCAGATAGCGATGGAATTCGAGGCTGCTGATTCAAACGCCGGCAAGAACTGGTACGAGGTAAAAGCCTATCCTAGTCGAAGTGGCATCTCGGTCTTCTTCCGCGACATAACCGAGCGCAAGCGCCTCGAGGAGGAGCGTCTCACCACGGGCAAACTCGAATCGCTCGGAACTCTCGCTGGCGGTATTGCACATGATCTCAACAACATTTTGACCGTCATCTCCGGAAACATCGGGCTCGCGCAGATTAAAGCGCCGAGCGAAGCGCGCGTTCTCCTGGCTGCTTTGTCCAAGGCTGGCCAGGCCGCGCAACATGCCGCTCGATTGTGTGGACAACTGTTGACTTTCTCCAAAGGCGGCGCGCCGGTGAAAAGGATCGTCTCAATGGAAGAGTTGCTTCGGCAATCAGCCGAGTTCTGCCTTTACGGCTCTAATGTGCGAGCTCAGATCGATATTCCAGACGATCTTTGGAATGCAGAAATCGACAGAGGGCAAATCGAGCAAGTCATCAACGCTCTGGTGATGAACGCTCGCGAGGCCATGCCGCACGGTGGGACGGTGACAGTCACTGCATGTAACATTGAAATCCAACCAAGGGCCAGCGCGCTATTGCCGGCCGGTAACTACATTAAAATCACAATAGCCGATCAGGGTGACGGGATTGACGAAGCACTGGCGAAGAAGATTTTCGACCCATATTTTACGACGAAACCGACGGGTAGCGGACTTGGCCTGTCGATAGGCTATTCGATCGTAAAGAAGCACGGCGGGCTCTTGCACTTGGAAAGCTCGTCATCCGAAGGATCGATATTTGCATTTTATCTTCCAGCAGCTGAGGGCGCTACGGTCCAGAGCAGGCCAGCGTCGAGTCAGCCCGATCTCCATCTCAGAAACCAGCGGATCCTCGTGATGGATGATGAACCTGCGATTCGCGATCTCACCTCGCAATTGCTCAGCACACTTGGCTTTGACGCAACGACGGTGTCTGATGGTCAGTCTGCTGTCCAAACCTACGAACACGCTCTGCGACGCGGCGAGAATTTTCAGGCAGTCATTTTAGACGCGACCGTCCGCGGAGGCATGGGCGGGTTGGCCACAATTGAGCGCCTGCGCGGTTTAGATCCGAACGTTACCGCGATTGTCTGCAGCGGATACTCTGACGAGGCCGCTTTGTCGCAGTTCTTCGCCTATGGATTTCGTGGTGCTTTGCCGAAACCATTCTCACGCACGGAGCTGGCCGACGCCTTGCAACGCGCCTTCGAAGCAGGCAAGAAGAGCTAGGATCGACAACTACCCTCTCGATGGCATGTGCTTACCTTTTGCGCGCCTTTTCCAATTCCTCTATATAACCTTTTGATCCTCCCCCCGGATCGTAACCGAGCAGCTCACCCACTTTTTTTCCCTCACCGTTCAGAATGATGGCCGACGGGAAAACCGAGATCCCATATCGATATGCAAGCTCCTGATTTTGCACTACCACCTCTTGCGGCAGAGTTTTCGTCCGGGGAAAGTCCACCTCCAGCAAAACGAAATTCTTTTTCGCGTAATCCTGGAACTCAGGCGACAAGAAGACCTCGCGCTGTAACAAAATGCATGGCCCACACCAGTCCGAGCCGGTGAACTCCATAAGGAGAAACTTGTTGCTCGATTTGGCTTCCTCCTGCGCCTTCTTGTAATCGGTCAGCCAATGGTTCTCGGATTGGCTGACAACTTGGGTAATCTGTGGGTGCGCCTCCTGTTTCTCTCTTTGAGTCGCCACCAGAATGGCGCTAAACCCGCCGACGGCGACAACCGCCACCACGAAATTTTTCACATCGGAAGTTCGGACAAAGCCACGCTTTGCGCAAATGCGCAAAAAGTAGCCGCCGTGGCGCGATTCAACCGCCGGCTGCGCTAAAGTTTTGGTCCGGCGCGCGAAACCGCCGGGCTGGTGTCACCGTCTAGCGAATATGTCCCGAGACGAGCTTGGTCATCTCGAACATGCTCACTTGGCTCTTGCCGTTGAATACCGGCCGGAGCGTGTCATCAGCGTTGATCTGAGTTCTCTTCTTTTTATCCTGCAGACCATGCCTCTTGATATAATTCCAAAGCTTTTTCGTAAGCTCGGAACGGGGCAACGGTGTTGAGCCGACGACTGCGGCGAGCTTATCGTCGGGTTGCACTGGTCTCATGAAGGCGGGGTTAGGCTTGCGTTTTGAAGTCTTTTTGGTTTTCGGCATAGAGGGTGATTAATGCTTCGCTCGCCGCAGGGCAATAATAATTTTCATGAAACCAAATTTTTTTTGTCATGTCATCCGACGCACGACCACTGCTGCAACGTCGTCCGGTGGCCTATCGGAGTCGTGGTTCTGTGCTGTCTCTTTTAACATGCGTGCCAGTAATGTCTCGGCATCTGTGGCAAACGGGTTGACCATTCCGGCCAGCTGCGTCGGCGTCAATCGCGGCCGATCCGCGCTTTCGCGTCCGAACAGTCCGTCGGTGTAAAGAACAAATGCATCGCCACGCGCAAGATCGACAATCGTCTCGGCAAGATTTGGCCGCTCCATCAAACCCAGTGGCGGGGCTGATGATGAAACTGTTTCGGTGCCTCGACCAAATCGGCTAACCAGCAATGGTGGATGTCCTGCACCCACAACACTGGCGCGCCCACTTTCGGGATCAAGCGTTACACACATTGCGGTCATGAATGAGCGTCCTGCAAAAATGCCGCGGAAATCGTTATTCACCGCCTCCATGATGGCCGTCGTTGTCTCGTGCTCGACGCTACCGTGATGAAAAAGGAGTTTGGCCAAAGTCGTCAGCAGGGCAGCAGCCAGCCGTAAATGTCTCCGCCTACCTCAATTACCGGTTGATAAGACGCCGCCACTTCCCATCCTGGAATCTTTGGTGGTTTTTGCGGAATTAATGATTGCTGAGTCAAACGCGCCGCCGCCAAATCTCGCTCGAAATTACGGCGCCACGCTTCCGCTTCCTCGCTTTGTTTTTGCAATTGCATGCGCATGGAATGCAGGCGCAACTGCGTTTCGATCCGCGCGTGCAAAACCGCGATATTGATCGGCTTGATAACAAAATCATCCGCGCCTGCTTCCAGACAACGGACCTCGTGTCCCGCATGGCCGGTCATCATGATGACTGGAATTTGCGCGATTTGAGGATCGGGATCCGCCCGCAACTGCTGGAGCATTTGCGCCCCATCAAGTTCCGGCATCTTGAAATCAACCAGCAGCAGCGCCGGCGCCTCTTTATGGACAAGTTCCAAAGCTTCCAGTGCGCTGCCCGACTCGCGGCAGATATACCCGATCGCGGACAGCGCGCGGGCGAGCAGCTCGCGGGAAACCGCTTCGTCGTCCGCAATGAGAAGCTGCGATGCGTCTCGCATCCCTGTTTTCATTCGCAAATGGCGAGTTATCTCAGCGTATTTTTATGTCGATCCTTCCAATCTTGATCTTAGCGCACCAGCACGCTTTGCGAAGTTTTTCCGGTAACGCCAACCTCGTGATTTTCGGTTCCCACGCGCGAATTAACGTTTGTCACTCGACTGGCAATGAATTAGAACCCATGTAAATTCGTCGAAGAAAATCTTTATGAAGCTCCCGCTGTTGTTCGCACTGCTTGCTGCATTCATTGTTTCAGCATGCACTGACTATGAAGAGCCGCCGCGACGAGTCCGGCATCCCGTCGCAAGATATCCGGACGAAGGTCGGCAACCAGCGCCGCCCACGCAGCAACCGTTTAATCCGAACGCGCCGCCAGAGAATGTCGCGCGCGAGGAAACGTCCACCACGCCAGCGCCGCCACCTGCCCCCAGCGGTAAGGTGGCTAAGGGGGATTTTCCGTACGGCATTCCCGTTCCGGGCAAACCTCATCTCGTGGAGAGCCCTTTTTCACCGGGCAAATATATTGACGTCGAAGGCTTCGCCCCCGGAACCGAAGTCAAGGACCCGTACACGGGAAAGATTTTTCTCGTGCCGTAAAATTCGCGCATAATTTGGCGACGCTGCTGGACAAGCCCGTGCCATATTCGATGCTGTGAACCGCACGCGTCCACAACCGGCGCACGCGCTTTTTGAGAAGAACCTGCTCTTATGGAATTGCGCATAAAACGAGCACCGCGGATCGAGGCCGAGATCACTGTTCCGGGTGACAAAAGTATTTCGCACCGCGCCGCCATTATCGCAGCCTTATCCAACGGCGTTTGCGCGCTCCACGGCTTCTTGCCGAGCGATGATTGCATGCACACGGTCAACGCGCTGCGCGCCCTTGGCATTCGAATCGAACAACCGGAGTCCGACCTGCTGATCGTCCACGGAAAGAAGCGAGTCATAACTCCGCCAGCCGAAGAAATCGACTGCGGAAATTCCGCCACAACGATGCGCCTGCTGGCTGGACTGCTGGCTGGACAAACTTTCGAGAGCCGTCTCGTGGGTGACGCCTCGCTCTCGCGCCGGCCGATGGCGCGCGTGATCGAGCCACTGCGCAAAATGGGCGCGGACATTGTCGCGGAGGGTCCCGAACAAACACCCCCGCTTCGCATTCGCGGTGCCTCGTTGCGTGGAATTCATTATCGTTTGCCTATCGCCAGCGCGCAGGTGAAAAGCGCCGTGCTGCTCGCTGGTCTTTTCGCCAAAGGCAAAACGACTGTCGATGAGCCATCTACCAGCCGCAACCATACCGAGCTTATGTTCAATTATTTTCTCGTGCGCACAGCGAAGGATGATAACGGCGGCATCAGTGTGTTTGGCGATCAAGTGCCCGAATCGCGCGATTTCACCATTCCGGGGGACATTTCCTCTGCGGCGTTCTGGCTCGTCGCCGCCGCTGCGCAACCAGGCGGGCATCTGCTCGTGCGCGGTATCGGCTTGAATGACACGCGCACGGGGTTGCTTGGCGTTCTCGTGCGAATGGGCGCGCAAGTACGCGAAGCCGTCGAAGATGTCGATCAAATCGAGCCGCGCGGCATCGCCGAGGTTACGGGGGCGCCACTCAAGGGCACCGTCATTCAAGGAAAAGAAATCCCGCACCTGATCGATGAGCTCCCCGTGGTCGCGGTCGCCGGCGCCTTGGCCAACGGCACAACAATTATTCGCCATGCTCAGGAATTACGCGTCAAGGAAACCGATCGCATCGCCGCCATCGCACATAATTTGCGCGGGATGGGTGCCCAAGTCATCGAACTCAATGACGGCTTGGAAATTCACGGGCCGGCGCCATTGCGCGGCGCGCGTCTTGCCAGCTTCGGCGATCATCGCATCGCCATGGCTTTTGCGGTCGCTGGACTGTTTGCCGATGGCGAAACGGTCATTCAAGACGCCGATTGCGTCCGTGGGTCATATCCAGGATTCGAAAAAGCCCTGGATGATTTTATGAATCCAAGCCGGATGCGCACGAGCACACCGGTAATCGGTTCGCTCGTGCCGGCCGCCCCGCTCGAAGAGGACAAGTAGGCACCGCTCCACCGTATCCGGCTTGCTTTCCACGGGATGGCTGCGCAAAAACAAGCGCGGTCAAATTGTGAAATGCGAGCACAAGATCGACATATCGTTATTGCCATTGACGGGCCAGCGGCTTCGGGAAAGAGCAGCGTTGCGCGCGAGCTTGCCGGACGGCTTGGTTTTGTTTATGTCAACTCGGGCGCGATGTATCGCGCCGTCACCTGGGACATTTTGCGAAGGGGAATTGATCCCCGCGACCACGCCCGGATCGACAATTACCTCAAGCGCGCGCGCATCGTTTGCGATCTGCAAAATAACGAGTCGCGCATTTTAATTAACGATATCGATCCAGCTGAACATTTGCGTGACGACAACGTGAATAACAGTGTCTCGCTCGTCAGCAGCGTGCTGCGTTTACGCCAAATTCTTGTCGAAAAGATGCGCTACTACGTGCGCGACTACGATCTCGTCATGGAAGGCCGCGACATTGGCTCAGTCGTTTTTCCGGATACGCCTTTCAAGTTCTACATCGACGCGCTACCGGACGTGCGTTTGCGTCGCCGCGCGGCTGAGGGTCAACGCGATGAAATCGCCAACCGCGACCATGCAGATTCTTCGCGCCGCGCGTCGCCGCTCGTTATTGCAAAAGACGCCGAAGTGATCGACACGTCGAATCTGAGTATCCAAGGGGTTGTCAGCAAAATTGCCGCGCGCCTCCGGAAAAAAGGACTGCGCGTCGCCGGTCCCCGCGAAGCGAGGCAGCCCCTTCTTTAGCGCTCAAATTGATATGAGCAAAACGCGATCTCGAAGGGGCTGGGCGATCCAGCCGATTCACAGAATCGGTTGCCCTGCGGGTGCGAAGCGGGTCGATTCTCGGTCGTGAATTTCTATTACGGGCTGGGTTACCATCTGACGCGGTTGCTGTCGCGATTTTTTTTTCGATTCCGCATCCTGCACCGCGAACGAATGATCCAGACCGGCCCAGTCATTCTGGCTATGAACCATCAAAGTTTTCTTGACCCCCCGCTGGCCGGTATTGCCTGCGATCGAGCCATCTATTTTCTTGCGCGCCGAAGCTTGCTCGAGTCGCCGGTGTTTGGCTGGCTATTACCGAAGCTCAACGTGATTCCGGTCAATCAAGAAGGGATCGATCGCAACGCGCTCAAGGTTTTGATTCGACTCATTCGCGACGGAAATTGCGCGCTCGTTTTTCCGGAAGGCTCCCGTACGCTTGATGGGAACCTGAAACCGGCTCAGCCTGGAATTGGGCTCGTCATTGCCAAAACGCTTGCCCCGGTCGTGCCGCTGCGAATTTTCGGCGCGTTCGACGCGTGGCCCATCGGCGGGAGCATCCGTCTGTTTCGACCCATCACGCTCGTGGTTGGGAACCCTATTCATTTTAGTGAAAGCGATTTGAGCCCCAAGGAGAATCTTTACGGGCGATGGAGCCAGCGCGTAATGGAGGCGATTGCCGTGCTGCAACTGGAATAGCCAAAGTTTGCGCCGGCAACACCGACATCGATATTCGCGAGGTGAATGAGCCCCAATTGGACAGCGAAGGAAATAAGCCGGCCCGCGTTCCGAGAAATGTTCTCCGATTGATGCTCGCGATCGTCATCGTACTGGCGCTGGTGGCGCTGTACGCCAATGTGCAGCGATGGCGCCGCAGCCAGCTTGAAACCGTGACATTTACTCCGGCCCAGACTGCATCGCCTTCGTCCGCAACGCCGTAGAAGTCGAATAATCAAACATTTTGATTTTAGCCTAACGAATCGAAGCTCGAGTGCGCGCCCCCGTGCTGTGACGCCAGCTCGCGCGCATACTCAAGCGTATCGATGGCATCGACATTTTTATCGCGACGGATCGCCTTGATGCGCGGAAAACGCAGCGCCAATCCGCTTGCGTGTCGCCTACTCGGTTGAATCGAATTAAACGCGACCTCGAGGACGATGTCCGGCTTCACCTCGCGATACCGCCCGTGATCGACGATCGTGTTTTGTTTGAAATGCTCGGTCAGCTCCGCGATCTCAACATCCGTTAGGCCGGAGTAGGCCTTGCCAATCGGCAAAAGTTCGTTGCTCGCCTGATCGCGCACCGCGAAAGTGTAATCGCTCAGAACATTGTTGCGCTTGCCATGGCCGAGTTCGGCCGCGACCACCACGACGTCCAGCGTGGCGAGTTCCTTTTTTAACTTGAACCAAAGCATCCCGCGCGTGCCCGGCGTATAAAAACTTTCTGGGTCTTTAATCATCAAACCCTCATTCAAGCGTTTTCTCGCCTGGCGAAAAATTCGCTCGATGTCTTCAGCCGAATGTGCTGGGAAGACCTCAGCGATTTGAAATTGCGGCGGCAATTTCAAATCGCGCAGCAACGTGCGCCGCTCGCGTAAGGGCGCTTTCAGCAGCGATCGGCCGTTCAACCAAAGTAAATCGAAAGCGATGAGCGCGACGGGAACGTCCGCGGACGTTCCGGTGAAAAGATCAGCACCTTCGCTTTTGCGGCCAAGACGCCGTTGCAAATCGAAAAACGTCAGCTTGCGGCCGTCCGCAAACGCGACGATCTCACCGTCGAGGACAAGATCGACATCGAACTTGCCCGCGCTCTGGGCAAGCTCGGGAAATTGGTCCGTGATTCGTTTCAGATCGCGCGAGAAAATCTCCACGTGACCTGAGTCGCGATGCAGCTGCGCACGAATTCCATCAAACTTGTCTTCGACAAATATTGTAGCCGCGGACCTCTGGGCGGCGGGGCGCGAGCGTGCTATAGCAGGTCCGCGCCTCGCTTCGCAGAGGGAAGCGGCTACAAAACGCTCCCAGATCGCTTGCGCCGTCGGCTCGGGCGTCGCGAGCATGCATTTGATCGGGCGAAAGAGCGACAGTTCGGCGCGGGCCAATTCGTTTTTAGATGTAAGCAGCGCCGTCGCGCCAATGTCGCCAAGAAGCATGTTGGCTTCTTTGACCTCGTCCAACGGCACATCGAACGCTTTCGCGACTGCTTCCTCGACCAATCCCTCGCGCAGCCCAATGCGAAGATCGCCTGTCAGAATTTTGACAACGTATTGACCTTCGCGCGCCGTT
>WNFC01001732.1_pt1 | contig 24268 bp, 28 predicted proteins | sample 5400541 | NCBI WGS metagenome assembly WNFC01 (sample SAMN13153342, study PRJNA577476) | soil metagenome | isolation source: 120 cm saprolite under Douglas fir tree site 2 hole 2 replicate 1 | place: USA:California | collected 2015-04-18
ATCCTGGGTGATGAGCTCGATCAGCTCGGTCGAGAGCGTGAGCAGTTGGCGTGGGGTGTATCCGCTCGAGCGAAGCTCCTTGTAGAAGGACCTGGCCAGGATGCGGGCCCCTGCGGACCGATCCAGCGGGACGGAGCTCGTGCCGTCGGTCACTGGAGCTTGCGGGGCGAGCTTTTCCGACACGGTGCACCTCGGTTGAGGGAAGCAGCAGCGCTTCCGGGTTGCAACCTGCCTGCCGAGTTTACGATTCCTGACATTTCAACGACTTACGCGTGGCAATGCAAGCCGCACCGCGGCGCGGTGCGAAGCGCGCCACGCGATTTCGGGACCAATGGCGTGTGCACTGCGCAAGACGATTCGCACCGCGCCGCGGCAATGCAGGCAGGCGGCCGGTTGCCTCTCCACGGCGGCGTCTCCACCCTGCCCGCGATGAAGCTCCTGGTGCGCCATGCGGGCGGCGAGCTGACCGTCGGGAGCCAGAAGGAGTTCCTGCTCCTCTGGCAGCGCGGGGTGATCGCCGCCGACGACATGGTGCGTCGCGAAGGGCAGGAGCGCTGGACTGCGGCAGGCGAGCTGCCCTGGATCCGCGGCATGCGGATGGACGCGCGGAAGGACTCGCGCCGCCTGCTGTGGTTGACGGTCGTGTTGATGCTCGTCGGCCTCGCCTGCGCGGTGTGGATCCAGGGACACGCCCCGCAGGTCGCCAGGCGCGTCGGTCAACGGCCACCCGGAGCCGTGCGCGCCATCGCCCGATAGCTGGTAGAAGGTCCCGCATGGCCAAGGCGATCTGGGAGGGTAGGGAGTGCGACGTGCGCGTCGACACCGACCTCGAGAGCAACTGGAGCGTGAGCATCCTGTCCGGCGAGTTCGACCCCGTGAGCCTCATCCAGCGCCCCGCCGCGCCCGTGATCATCAAGGTGCGCGCCAAGACGCGCTGGCTGGCGCTGGATCAGGGCCTCCGGTCGCTGAAGGCCCAGGGGAAGATCGCGGACTTCACCTTGGAGCCACGGCCAGCCGAGGAGATCGCCGCGGAGGAAGCCGAGAAGGCGAAGAAGAAGGGCGGCGTCGCCAAGGTGGAAGCCGAAGAAGAGGCCTGAACGAGCCCGCTGCATGCAGCCGTTCCAGCGCACCGCCGCGGTCTTCGACATCGACGACTCGCTGCTCGACGGCAACGCGGGCACCATCTTCACCTGGTTCCTCTATTCCAACCGCGAGATGGCCCCGCAGGTCCGCAGCCAGGCAGCGAAGCCGACATGGTCGCGCTGGGCAGCAAGTGCCAGCAGGGCATCCACGCCGACAAGCTGCGCGAGCTGGCGCGCCGCTGTTTCGACAAGCACGTCAAGAAGCGGATCACCCAGCAGGGGCTGCGGGCCGTGCGCCGGCACCTGCTCTCCGGGCACCTGGTGATCGTCGCCTCGGGCTCGCCGCAGATCATCATCGACGAGGTGGGCCGGTTCCTCCACGCCCACGAGGCGATCGGCACGCGGACACTGATCAAGGACGGCGTGGCGAGCGACGAGTTGGTGCCGCCCATCGTCTTCAAGGAGGGCAAGCGCGAGCGGGTGAAGGAGGTCATCGCCCGCCACGGGATCGACCTCTCCCGCAGCTACGTCTACTCGGACAGCGTCGCGGACACGCCGCTGCTCGAGGAGGTCGGCCATGCAGTGGTGGTGAACCCCAAGCCCGCCTTCCGCGCCGAGGCGCTGCGGCGCGGCTGGGAGGTGGCCGAATGGAAGGGCCGCTGGAAGACCGAGCCCGACGCCGACGACCGCATCGGCGACGAGTGGCTCAGCTGGGAGAGCTGACCTACTTGTCGACGGTGAAGCCCGAGTCGGCGATGGCCTTCTCTAGATCTGCGCGCTTGGCCTTCGCGTCGTCGTAGGTGACCTTCACTTCGTTCTTGTTCTTGTCGGCAACGGCGGCGCTCACGCCCTTCACGTCCTTGAGGGCGGCCTCGGTCTTCGCGGAGCACCCGCCGCAGTGCCAGCCGGACACCTTCAACGTCTCGGTCTTCTCGGCGGCGAGCGCGGCGCCGGAAAGGCCGGCGGCGAGAGCGAAGGCGAAGAGCTTCTTCATGACGTCCCTCCAAAGATTCGTGAGGTGCGCGAGCATCCAAGCAGGCGGCGAGCCTGTCAACAGGCCAGCCCCTGAGGTTGGACGTTCCGACCGGCCGTTGATTCAGGCCGGCAGCCGGAGGGCCCGGCGGGCGTTCTCCGTGGTCGCCCGCTCGACCGCCGCCACGGAGAGCCCGCGCAGCTCGGCGAGCCTCTCGGCGGTCAGGCGAACATAGGAGGGCTCGTTCCTCTTGCCGCGGTGCGGCACCGGGGCGAGGAACGGGCAGTCCGTCTCGACCAGCAGCCGGTCCAGCGGGATCCGCGCCGCCGCGTCGCGCAGGGCATCGGCGGCCTTGAAGGTGAGCACCCCGCTCACGCTGATGTGCAACCCGAGCGCGAGGTAACGCTGCGCCGCGGCCCAGTCGCCGGTGAAGCAGTGGATGACTCCGCCCTCCGGCCCCAGCTCGCGCTCGAGGATCGACGCGGTGTCCAGGTCCGCCTCGCGCGTGTGCACCACGAGCGGCTTGCGGAGCGACTTCGCCACCCGGGCCTGCGCCGCGAACACCTCCCGCTGCACCTCTCGAGGCGAGCGGTCGTAGTGGTAGTCGAGCCCGCACTCGCCCACCGCGACGCAGTCCGGCTCGCGGCAGAGCGACTCCAGCTCGCGCAGGTCGGCGGCCGTGGCGCGCGCGGCGTCGTGCGGATGGATCCCGGCGGTCGCGCTGAGGAAGGAACGGTCGCTCGACGCGAGCTCGATTGCGTCGCGCGCCGCCGCCATGCCTGCGCGCGTCCCGGGGCGGCGCTCGTCGGGCTCGCGCCACTGGCCCACCACCACGACGTGCACGAGCCCCGCCTCGCGCGCGCGCCGCAGCGTCGCGGGGAGGTCGTCGCCGTAGTCGGCGAAGTCGAGGTGGGCGTGGGAGTCGATGAGAGGCACGGGCCGGAGGCGGGAGGTCGAGTTCGAGGATTCAGGTCGAGTTCGAGGATTCAGGTCGAGTTCGAGGATTCAGGTCGAGGTCGGGTTCGAGGTCGAAGTCGAGGTCGGGGAGGTCGGGGTCGGGGTAGGGTTCGCGGTCGAGGTCGCGGTCGCTTCCGCCTGGTTCGACGCGATCTCCGCGAGCAGCTCCTTCGACAGCGGCCCGAGCTCGCCCGGCTCATCGGCCAGCCCACGCAGCGCCGCGATCGCCGCCGGCGAGCCGATCTCCGCCAGGCCCTCCGCGGCGTCCATGCGCAGGTCCTCGGCCTCGTCCGCGGAGGTGGCGATGGCGAGCAGACGCTCCTCGGCATAGGGCGCGCCGAGGCGCCCCAGGGCGCGCAGCGCAGCGCCGCGCGCGGGCTCGCCATCGGACCCGGCCAGCTCCTCGAGCGCGGGCGCCGCGTCGGCCACGCCGAGCCGTCCCGCCCACTCCGCCGCGATCGGCCGGTCGTCGCCGTCCGCCGCGATGCGTTCCACCAGGTGCGCCGCTCCGCGCGAATCGCCCAGCCGAGCCAGCACGGCCGCGGCGAGCGTGCGGTCGAGCTCGCCCAGGGACTCGTCCTCGAACAGCTCCGAGACCCCGGGCAGCGCCGCCGGATCGCCCAGCGACAGGAGCGCGGAGAGCGCCTCCTGGCGGCGGTAGTCCTCGCGCAGCGCGGCGGCGAGCTGCGGCACCGCCGCCGGGTCGCGCTGGTCGCTGAGCGCGCAGGCCGCCGCGAACCGCATCGGCTCCTCGGCCGACCCGAGCAGGGCCCTCACCTGCTCCCGCGCGGCCGGGCCAGGCAGCCGCGCCGCCGTCCACACCGCCGCGGTGCGCACCTGGGCGGCGCGATCGGCCAGCAGCCCCAGGACCGCGCTCGCGTGCTTCTCGAGGTTCTCGGGCTTGCGCATCATCCGGACGGCGCCGAGCGCGGCGATGCGGACCTGCGGCTCCGCATCCTCCAAGAGGCCCTCGAGCCGCCCGACGATCGCCTCGGCCGCCTGCACGTCGCCCGCGCGCCACCGGTCGAGCAGCGCGCGCGCGGCATCCACCCGCGCCGCTCCGTCCGGGCCGTCGAGCGCCTCGGCCAGCTCGTCCACGGTCTCCTGGACGGGCCCGGAGTCGGCGGGCTCCGGCTCGTCCTGTCGAGCCGCCTTCTTCATCCAGGAGAAGAGGCCCATCACTTCACCTTCGATCCCGGCGCCACTTCCTCGCCGACCTCGACCACCGTCAGCCCGCGCGGGCCGCCGGTGGCGAACAGCACCATGCCGTGCGACTCGACACCCCGCAGAGATTTCTTCGGCAGGTTCGCGACCACCGCGACGGTCCGGCCGACCAGCTCCTCCGGCCGGTAGGCCTGGGCCACGCCGCTGACGATGGTGCGCGGCGCGCCCTCGCCGAGGTCGATGGTCAGCTTGAGCAGCTTGTCGGCCTTGGGCACCGGCTCGGCGGCGAGCACCTTGCCGGCGCGGAGGTCGACCTCGGAGAAGCGGTCGATCGAGATCTCGGAGGTCGAGCTCGGAGTCGCGGTCGCCGTGGAGGTCGGGGTCGTGTTCGAGGTCGTGTTCGCGGTCGCGGTCGCGGTCGAAGTCGCGGTCGGGGTCGCGGTCGAGGTCCGGGTCGAGCCGTCTGGAGGCGCCTCGGCCGCGACGAACCGCGAGGTGAGCCTGCGCACGTCCTCGTCCTCCATCCTGCGCACCAGGGGCCTCGGCTCGCGGATGGTCCCCTCCTCGAGGGGCTTGTGGTTCGTGATGGCAGGGAGCGGCGCCCCTGTCTGCTCCACGATGCCTTGCGCGAACCGCGGGACGACCGGCTCCAGCATCGCCGCGACGATCCGGGCCACGTTCACCGCCAGCGTCAGCTCGCGCCGCGCGGCCTCCGGATCGGTGGCGATCGTCTTCCACGGCTGCTTGCGCTGGAGCCGCTCGTTCGCCGCCGCCGCGAGCCCCAGCGCGGCCTGCACCGCCGCGCGCGAGTCGACCCGCAGGTAGGCCTGCATCGCGTTCGCCCGCGCCAGGCTGGCCTGGTTCCACAGGTCGAGCGCCTCCGCGTCCCCCGGCAAGAGCCCCAGCTTCCCCGACAAGCTCTTCCACAGGATGGAGAGGGCGCGGTTCGCCAGGTTGCCCACGCTGTTGAGCAGCTCGCCGTTCACGCGGTTCTTCATCTCGCCGAGCGAGAGGTCGATGTCGCTCGGCGTCGGTCCCAGGTTCGCCGCGAAGTAGTAGCGCAGCCATTCCGGGTCGAGCCCTGCGTCCAGGTAGTCGCGCGCGTTGATGAAGGTGCCGCGCGTCTTCGACATCTTGGTGCCTTCCACGGTGAGCATGCCGTGGACGTGCACTCGCGCGGGGACGCGCCAGCCGGACGCGTGCAGCATCGCGGGCCAGAACAGGGTGTGGAAGTAGACGATGTCCTTGCCGATGAAGTGCACGATCTCGGTGTCCGCGTCGGTACCCCACCACTCCTCGACCTTTCGGCCGCGCTTGCGCGCCCAGTGCTCCGTCGAGGACAGGTAGCCGGTGGGCGCGTCGAGCCACACATAGAAGTACTTTTTCTCCTCGCCCGGCGGACGGTCCGGGATCTCGAATCCGAAGTACGGCTCGTCGCGCGAGATGTCCCAGTCCTTGAGGGGCTCGGCCAGCCAGCGGGCGAGGAACCCGCGGATCTCCGGCTGGACGTGCCCGGGCGCGGTGGTCCACTCGCGCAGGAAGTCCTGGTACTGGGAGAGCTTGACGAAATAGTGCGCGCTGCTGCGCAGGACGGGCCGGACGTACCCGCGCCCCGCATCCTTGCAGATCGCGCAGTACGGGTCCTTCAGCCGCACGGGCTCGTAGGTCGAGCCGCAGACCTCGCACGAGTCGCCATACTGGTCCTTGGCGCCGCAGACCGGGCAGGTCCCGCGCACGTACCGGTCGGGCAGGAAGCGCCGGTCCACTTCGCAGTAGAGCTGCTCGACTTCGCGCCGCTCGATCGATCCCCGCTCGACGAGCTTCCGGTAGATCCGCTGCGTCTGGATGCGGTTCTCCTCGGAGTGCGTCTTGTAGAACTCGTCGTGCGAGATCTGGAAAGCCGCGTAGTCCTCCCGGTGCTCGCGGTGGTAGCGCTCGACGAACTCCTCCGGGGGCACGCCGGCCTTGGCCGCGTTCACCTCGATCGGCGTGCCGTGCATGTCGTCGGCGCAAATGAAGGCCACTTCCCGCCCCATCGCGCGCAGCGCCCGGACGTAGACGTCGGTCTGGATGGCCTCGACGAAATGCCCCAGGTGCAGGCTGCCGTTCGCGTACGGCAGCGCCATGGTCACCAGCGTCCGCATGGTTGGCCGGGATACCATAACCGGCCCGCCTCAGGCGCACACCTCGGTGAGCAGGCGCTCGACGAGCAGCCGCTGGTCGGCGCCGCTCTTGAGCGCGGCGTCCGCCTCGGCGCAGAGCACGAGCGCGCGCCGCCAGTGCGCGCGCGGCTTCCGTCGCGCGCGGCGGTATCCCAGGTACGCGACGTACGGGTTGGGCACTTTCTGCCCCTTGCCCGACAGCTCGGCCTCGACCTCCGGGAACACGCTCCGCTGGAACTCGTCGTAGCGCAGCTCGCGCGCGCCCCGGGCCGCGGGCAGCGCGGAGTAGCGCGCGTGGTCGGCGAGAGCGCGCCGGACCGACCCTGCCACTCCGCCCAGGAAGGGCAGCGCGACCGCGGTGGCGTTCGCCTTGCGGCGCAGCTCGTCGTGGAAGAGCTGCAGGGCGCGGCCCAGGTCTCCTTCGCCGACCGCCTCGGCCAGCGCGAAGAACTCCTCCTCGCGCACCGGGGCCACCACCGCCTCGACGTCGGCGCGCGAGATCAGCGCGCGCTCGCCGGCGTGCAGCGCCAGCTTCTCCAGCTCGGTCGCGATCAGCCGCAGGTCGTCCCCGAGCCGCTGCTTCAGCTCCAGCTCGGCGTCGCGGGCGAGCTTCTTGCCGTGCGGGCGCAGCGCCTCGGCCGTAAGCTCGGAGATGTCCAGCGCCTCGATCCCGCGCCCGCGCCGCTCGGCCCGGCGGCGCAGGTGGGCGCCCTTCTCGGAGGCGAGCCGGACCAGCGCATGCCTCGGCGGCAGCGACTCGGCCACCAGGATGAGGTGGGTGCGCGGCGGCAGGCCGCGCTCGACCGCCTTGACCAGCACCTCGAGGTCCTCCGGCGGCGCGGAGAGCCGCTGTTCCTCGGCCCAGGCCGCCAGCTCCGTAAGCCACGCCCTGTCCGACTCGTCCGGCGCGGCGCCGATCTCCTTGCGCCACTTCGCCGCGGCGGGCGCGCCCCGCGCCCCGAAGGCCAGATCGGCGGCGCCCCATCCCGCCCCGCGCACGAGCTTGAGCAGCCGCCGCGCGGCGTCGCGCTGCCGCTTGCCCTGCCACAGCTCGCGCGCGCGGGCGAGCTCGCGGCCGGCATCCACCTCCTCCGCGAACGCGTCCGCGCCCTCCACCACCACCGCTTTGGGCGCCGCGAACATGGCGACGGTCATTACATTTGAGGTGACCTCGCGCGCGCCGGCCGAGGCGTCGAGCGATATCAGATTTAGCGCGCGGTCCTTCTCGGGAACGAGCGCCTCGGCCAGCTCGCGTGCCGCGCCGCGCGCCAGGAACTCGTCACCCTCGACCAGGTAGACGGGCTTTCCCTTGCCCTGCGCCGCCGCCTCGAGCAGCTCGTCCAGCTCAGCCACGGCGCAGCTCCCGGATGCCGAGCAGGAGCCGCTCGAGCTGCAGCCGCCCGTTGCCGTTCTGGTCGAGCGCCTCGATCGCCTCGGCGCAAAGGCTGGCCTGCGACAAGAGGGCCGGCGGCGCGATCTCCTGCGCGAGCCGGGCGGCGGTCGCGGACAGCTCCGGAGAGTCGATCGCGCCGCCCGCCTGGGCCACGAGGAGGTCGCGCGTCCACGCCTGGACCGCGTCCGCCACGGCGCGCGCCGCGTCGCGCTCTCCCGCCGCCTCCGCCAGCTCCAGCACGTCGCGCTCGTCGGGGGCGGCGAGGGCGGCCTCCACCGATTCGAGCAGCTCGCGGCGGCGGTCCAGCTCGGCGGGATCGAGGGCCAGCGCGCGCCCCAGGCTGCCCCCGGCGCGGGCGGCCCTCCGCCGCGCCTCGTCGGCCGGAGCGCCCCGCTTGATCAGCTGCTCGACGAGCACCTTCTCGGGCAGCGGCGCGAGCTGGACGCGCGCGCAGCGCGAGCGCACGGTGGCGAGCAGCGCGTCGGGCTGCTCGCTGACCAGCAGGAACGTGGTCGAGGGCGGCGGCTCCTCCAGCGTCTTGAGCAGCGTGTTCTGCGCGCGTTCGTTGAGGGCCTCGGCGGGCGCCACCACCGCCACCTTGCGCCGCCCGCGGGCCGCGACGAGCGCCAGCCGGCGCGAGAGCGCGCGCACCTCGTCCACGCGGATCTCTCGCGAGGGCGCTCCTTCCAGGTCGGCGCGCGAGATCAGCCCCCGCGCGACCGCCTCGCTCTGCGGCAGTACGCGCATCACGTCGGGATGGTTGCCCCGGGCGATCGCGGCGCAGGCGGCACAGGACCCGCAAGGCTGCTCTCCGGAGACCGCCTCGCAGTTCGCCGCCTGCGCGAAGAGGCGCGCGAGCAGCTCCTTGCCGATCCCGGCGGGGCCGGCGAGCAGGTACGCGTGATGCGGCTGTCCTCGCTCGAGCGCCCCGCGCAGGAGCCGAACCGCGCGATCCTGCCCGGCGATCTCCTGCCACGGCATGGCCGATGCTGTACCGGTCGCCAGGCCGGCACGCAACCGCAATCTTGGGCGACTCCAACCCGTGCTAGGGTCCCCGCCCGATGCGGCTCCCATCCCTGCTCGCGCTGCTCGCCGCGCTCGCCGGCTGCGGCACCGAGGAGAACTTCGTCGTGTCGGGATTGCCGGGGCTGACCATCTCGCCGGTGCGCAGCTCGATCTCCACCCGCGCGACCTTCACCGACGCCAACGGGGGCCAGCACCCGCAGTGGGTCATCGCCATGACGGACGCGCCCGACCTCTGCGCGAAGGTGACGGCGCACCCCGACTACTTCCGGAACCCCATCGAGAACTTCGACGCCATCCTCGTCTGGGTCCCGCCGGGGAACATCGGCACCTTCTTCGTCGGACAAAACTTCGGCGGAGCCGAGGTCAACGACGAAGTCCTCTTCGGCGTAGGACCGGCCGGCGGCGCCATGCCCCACGTGGTGCGTTTCCCTGGCGTGGCCGTCCTCGGCGCGAACATCGGCCTCTCGCAGTTCGACGCCGGCCCCGGGGGCGAGGCGAAGGGCAACTTCGACGTGCTGGTCGCCGACACCAACGGCATCGCTCGCGAGATGATCGGCAAGTTCAAGGCGACCTATTGCGCCGGCGCCGAGCAGGCTCAGCTTCCCTGACAGCGGCCGCCGTCTTCGGCGGCGCTGCGCTTTTCGGAGTGCGGACTCGTTCGGATGTGTGCTAGTCCAGGCGCCCGCCATGGCGCTGCCCCTCACCACGGATCAACCCGACCGCACCGTCGCGCCCTCGGAGCGCACGATCGCGCGGAACTTCCTCCTCGCCCGGATGGGCTCCTTCCTGGCCTTCTTCCCGCTCGGAGTGTGGACGGCGAACCACCTCTGGAACCAGCTCGCCGCCTTCGCCGGTCCGCGCACCTGGGAGGAGTCGGTCACCGCGCACTCGAGCCCCGCCACGGCTGCCCTGACCTTCACGGTGGTCATGGTGCCGCTTCTCTGGCACGTGGGGTGGGGGATGGTGCGGCTGGGCAAGACCCGCACCAGCACCGTCCGGAACTTCTCCAACCTGCGCTACTGGCTGCAGCGCGCCTCCGCCGTCGGGCTGCTCGCGTTCCTGGGCGCGCACCTCTGGCTCGCCTGGATCCAGCCGCGCTTCGTGCTGGGCCGCCCCGAGCCCTTCGCGGACATCGCGCGCGAGATGCGCCACCACACGCCGACGCTGATCGTCTACGTGCTCGGCATCCTGGCCATCTCCTACCACCTCGCGAACGGCCTCTGGTCGTTCGCCACCATGGGCTGGGGCGTCGCGGTGAGCAAGAGCGCGCAGGCCTGGTTTGAGCGCCTCGCGCTGGTGGTGTTCGTCATCCTGCTCGCCATCGGCTGGGCGAGCATCTACGCCTTGTACAAAGCCGGCGCCTAGAGCGCTCCGATCAGTCGCCGCCGTATTCGGCGGCGCTGCGCGTTTCCTGGCGCGGACATTCCTCAGCCGAGGTTCCGCAGCAGGAAGCCTTCGATCTTCGCCCAGGCGAGCGCGGCCTGCTGCGAGTCGTGGTGCTGCGGCCGGTGATCGTTCAAGAAGCCGTGCCCGGCGTCGAAGACGTGCACCTCGCTGCCGGGGCGGTGGGCGAGCGCCCGGCGCAGCTCCTCCACGTCGGAGAGAGGGATGCCGGTGTCGCGCGCGCCGTAGATGCCGAGCACCGGGCAGCGGCCGCGCCGGACGGCCGAGAGCGGGCCTATGGGGTGGCGGATGCGGCCGTAGCAGTCCACCGCCGCATCGATCGGGTCGGCAGAGTACAGCAGCGCGAGCGTGCCGCCCATGCAGAACCCCAGGCAGCCGGTCTTGCGCGCCCCCCGTGCGCGCAGGTGCGCCGCGCCGGCGCGGAGATCGTCCAGCGCGCCCAGCCAGCTCAGCCGCTCCATGCGCTCCCTCAGGACGGGCATGGGCGAAAGCGAAGGGTCCGGCAGCGGTTCGCGCGCGAACACCTCCACGGCCGCGGCTCGGAACCCGAACTCCGCCAGGCGGCGGGCGCACGAGCGGATCCAGGCGGAGAGGCCGAAGATCTCCGGCGCGATCACCACGCCGGCGGCGTGCGGCGACCCGGCCGGCTCGGCGACGTAGCAGGGGACCGAGGCGCCGTCCGCTCCTCTCAGCGAAACCTCCGATTCGGTCACGCCCGCTTCCTGGCCCATGCGACCTCCAGCAGGTAGACGACCACGGCGACGTTCACCGCCAGGAGGCCGATGCGCAACCACCCCGGCTTGCGGACCGCCTCGATCAGCTCCCAGGGCAAGAAAGCGCCGGTGGCGATCACCACCAACCACGGGGCCCACCAGCGGCCAGCGCGCAGGGCGAACCCTTCCACCGCGGAGAGCGCCGCGTCGGCGAACGCGCCGGCGGCCGCGATCTTCACGTGCCCCGTCGTCCCGGTGAGCACGATGGCGGTCGCGGCTTGCAGCGCCCAGGCGCGCGAGACGTGGTCGATGATGACCTGCGCGAGGGTCGCCGCTCCCGCCTCGGTGCCGCGCAGGAGCAGCGCCAGCAGGAGGAGGCCCACCACCACCTCGACGGCGGCCTTGAGCAGCTTGTAGTCGATGATCGCCTCGAGCCCGATGGCGCGCTTCAACGAGGCCCTCAGGAGGAGGTGGGCGCCAGCGTGTGGACCAGCTCGAGGAGCCTGTTCATGTCGAACGGCTTCTCCAGCGAGCGGACTCCGAGGGAATCGGCGATCTCGCGGCCGGCGCTCGACCCGGTGGTCAGCACCACCGGGACCTCTGCCAGGCTGCCTCCCTCGGCCCGCAGCGATCGCACCAGCCAGCCGCCGTCGGCGTCGGGCATCATGAAGTCCACCAGCACCAGCGCCGGCCGGTGCTCCCGGACCATCTCCACCGCCCGGCGGGCCTCGCCGCAGGAGAGCACGGAATAGCCCGACATCTCGAGCAGATCGGCGAGGACGGTCCTGCAGTCCTCGTCGTCCTCGACCACCAGGATGGAGGGCCTCGGGTCCACGGTGAAGCAAGCTAACCCGGGGCCGCCCGCGCGGCCATGGCTAACGGGGGGCCCCTGGTCGGCCTGTGGACAGGACGGACTCCAGCGCCAGGACCAGCTCGGGGAGCCCGCCGTCCGCGACCGCGTCGACGCGCAGGCCGGCCGCTCGGGCCTCGGCGGCGCAGGTCCGCCCCATGCAGGCGACCAGCGCGCGGCCCAAGAGTCCCGGGGCGTCGGGGCCGAACAGCGCGGCGAACCCGCGCGCAGCGCTGCCGCTCGCGAAGGCGACCGCGTCGATGCGACCTTCGCGCAAAAGGCGCGCTCCTTCCGGGTCCGCGGCCGCGGCGGGTACGGTGCGGTAGAGAGCCGGCGCCGAGACGCGCGCCCCGGCGCGCTCGAGGCCCGCGACCAGCGCGGGGTTTCCGCCCTCCGCCCGCGGCAGCAGCACGTGCTTTCCGGAGACGAGCGGCGCGAGCAGCTCGACCAGGGCGTCGGCCCCCACCCCTTGCGCCGGCGCGAGCGGCGCAAGGCCGCGCTCGCCGATGCGCCGCGCGGTGCCCTCCCCCGCGGCGGCGATGCGAACGCCCTTGAGCCAGGCGGGATCGACCCGGGCCAGGAAGCGTTCGGCGGCGTGCGGCGAGGCGAGCACCACGAACTCGGGCGCCGGCCCGGAGCGCATGCGCCGCAGCGCCTCTTCCATGGGCGCGGGATCGGCGGGGTCCGCGAACGCGATGCACGGCAGCGCCACCGGCCGGGCCCCCCGCGCCGCGAGCAGCGCCGCCAGCTCGGCCTGGTCTTCCGCGGCGCGCGTGACCAGCACGCGCTTCTCCGCCAGCGCGCTCATCGCTTCGGCGCGGGAAGGCCGCCGGCCTGCGTGCGCGCGGCCTCCAGCAGCGGGGCCGCTCCGGCGTCGAGCAGCCTCGCCGCGACCTGCGCGCCCAGCTCCTCCGGATCCGCGCCGCGCGCCTCGGCGCGCAGCACCTGCACTCCGCCGCGGCCGTCAGGTCCGCCGAGCGCCGCGCGCAGGTGCAGCTCCTCTCCGTCCCGTACTGCATAGGCGGCGAGCGGGACGGTGCACCCGCCGGCGAGCTTCGCCAGCACGGCGCGCTCGGCGCGCACGCACCGCGAGGTCCCCGGGTCGTCGAGCGGGGCCGCCGCCGTCCACCCGCGGCTGCCGCGCGCCGCCTCGATCGCCAGCGCTCCCTGCCCCGCCGCCGGAAGCGACACCTCGACCGGCAGCACCTCGGTGACGTGCTCTTCCAGGCCCAGCCTGCGCAACCCGGCGAGCGCGAGGACCACCCCATCGAGCGGGCCCTGAGGGTCCCCGCGCGCCGGCTCGCGCTGCACGCCGCCCGAGAGACCGGGCACCGCCTTGGAGAGGCGCGTCTGCACGTTGCCCCTCACCGGCACGATCACCACGTCGGGGCGCAGCGCGAGGAGCTGCACGGCGCGGCGGAGCGAGCTGGTGCCGACCCGGGCCCCTTTCGGAAGTCGCTCCCAGGCGCGCGCGCGCGGCGCGACCAGGGCGTCGCGCGGGTCGTCGCGCTGGGGAAAGGCGCACAGGCCGAACTCCTCGGGCAGGGCGAACGGGACGTCCTTCGCGCTGTGCACCGCGAGGTCGGCCCGGCCGTCGCGCAGCGCCTCCTCCAGCTCCTTGACGAAGAGCCCCTTTCCGCCGACCTCCGCCAGCGGCCGGTCGAGGATGCGGTCCCCCGTCGTGGTGATGCGCACCAGCTCGGCGGGCTGTCCGCGGGCGGCGAGCAGATCGCGGACGCGCTCCGCCTGCCAGACCGCGAGGGGGCTCTTGCGCGTCGCGATGCGCAGCGCGCTCACTTGCGCCCCGTCAGGGGGAGGACGTCGGCGCCCGTTCCGGCCTGCGGATGGCGGCTTGCGGCCGGCGGCTCGCCCGAAGCGGCTCCGGGAGGATCCTCGCGTTCAGGCGCTCCGGGATCGCCGCCGTCCTGGAGGCCGAACAGCTCGGCGGCGGCGTCCGCCAGCGGCCCGCCCTGCTCGCCGCGCAGGCGCGCGGTGGGGCGGTGCAGGAGCTTGTTGACGATCGCCGCGGCCATCGAGCGGACGCTCCTCTGCTGGCGTTCGCTCAAGGGTCCCAGAAGCGCCAGCGTGCGCGTAACCTCCGCGTCGGCCAGCGCCTGCGCCTGGGCCCGCAGCCGCGCCAGCACCGGCACCGCCGCGCGCTCCTGCTTGGCCCGCGCGTAGGCGACGATCTCCTCGCGCACGATGGCCTCGGCGCGCTCAACCTCCTGCGCCCGCAGGTCGCGGTTCTGCGCGGCGACGCGCTCCAGGTCGTCGAGGTCGTACACGTACACGTTCTCCAGTTGGTTCACGGCGGGGTCCACGTTGCGAGGCACGGCGAGGTCGATGAAGAACAGCGGCCGGAAGCGGCGCACCTTGCTCGCGCGCCCGACCAGGTCGCGCGTGACGAGCGGCTGCTGCGCCGCGGTCGAGCAGAGCACCACGTCCACGCGCTCGAGCAGCGCCGGCAGCTCGGCCAGGCCCACCGCGATCCCGCCCACCTCCTTCGCCAGCGCCTCGGCGGTGGCGGCGCTGCGGTTGGCGACCAGGAGCTCCGAGGCCCCGCCCGCGTGCAGCTCCCGCGCCGCAAGCTGGGCCATCTCGCCCGCGCCGATCAGCAGCACCGCACGTCCGGACGGATCTCCCAGCACCTTGTGCGCCATCTGCACGGCCACGCTGGAGATGGAGACCGCTCCCCGCGCGATGGCAGTCTCCGTGCGCACGCGCTTCGCCGCGGAGAGCGCCGCCGAGACCACCCGCGCGAGCGCCGCGCCGCTCGCCCCCGCCTCCTGCGCCCGCTCATGGGCTTCCTTCACCTGCCCCTGGATCTGCGCCTCGCCGATGACCATCGAGTCGAGGCTCGCGGCGACGCGGAACAGGTGCAGGAGGGCCTCCTCCTCGACCCGGATCAGCGCGTGCTCGGCGGCGAGCGGCCCCAGATCGCGCAGCACGTCGTCGGCGGCGGTGCGCGCGTCGGCCACCGCGAACACCTCGATGCGGTTGCAGGTGGACAGGAGCATGGCCTCGCGGACGGCCGGCATGGCCCGGAAGCGGGCGAGCCGCGCTGGGAGATCTTCGGCCGAGACGGCGAGCTGCTCGCGCACGGCGATGGGCACCTGCTTGTGCGAGAGGCCGATGCAGAGGAGGACCGGCACCGTTCAGCCTCTCCCCGGCGCCAACAGCGCTGCCGCGGCGGCGGGCGCGTGCTGCGGCGCCGCCAGCAGGCCCGCATACGTCCCGATCAGCAGCAAGAAGCCCGCGACCACGAGCAGCGCCAGCCGGCGTCCGCGCCAGCCGGCCACCAGCCTGGCCTGGATGAGTCCCGCGAGCAGGGCCCAGGCGAGCACCGCGAATCCCTGCTTGGGGGCGATGGGGAACGCCGAGCCGCTCGCCTCGTGCGAGGCGAGCGATCCGGTGGCGATGGCCACGGAGAGGAAGACGAATCCCCACACCGAGAGCTGCCACCCCACCCGGTCGATCAGCTCGAGCGAAGGCAGGCGCGCGAACAGCCTGCCGGGCTGCTTCGACTTGAGCTGCTTCTCGCTGGCCAGGTAGAGCAGCGAGAGCGCGAAGGCGAGCGCCAGCGCGGCGGTGCCGGCGGCGGCGGAGAAGACGTGCACCGCCAGCGCGGAGGAATGGGTGAGCTCGGGCGCGATGGCGCGCGTGCCGCTGTGGACCAGGTGCGCGGGGACCATCACCGCCACGGTCACCGGAGCGACGAAGGCGCCCGCGACCGGCAGCCGGTAGCGGAGATCGAGCGCCAGGTACCCCGCGACGGTGGCCGCCGCCAGCAGGCTGAAGAGCTGCCCGCCCTTCCACGCGTCCGAGCCGAAGCCCGCGCGGGCCAGGCCCTCGCCGTGGGAGAGCGAGGCGGCCGCCGCGAAGGAGGTCAGGTGCAGGAGAAGACCGGCGAACAGCAGCGCCCGGCCGGCGGACACCAGCCGCTCGCGGGGCCTCACCAGCCAGCTCAGGTAGGCGGCCGCCGCCGCCGCGTAGGCGACGAGCGCGATGTGCACCAGGATGGTCGCCATGGCTACTGCAGGTTGTCCAACAGGAACTGCGCCAGCAAGTCCTGCTCGCCTTCCTTTTCTCCTTGCTGGGTTTTCGTCCCTCCGGCGGCCTTCTTGTCGCCGGGGGGCTGTGAGACGCCGGCCGCGCGGCGGAGGGCGTTGGCATCGGCGAGGAATCCCTGCTGCACCTGGTAGGCGGAGTCGCCCAGGATGACGGATTCGCGGTAGTGCTCGGCACCCATCTGCTTGAGCGCGGCGAGCGTCTTCACCTTCTGGAGGAGCCCTTTCACGTCCTCGCCGGCCTCCATCTTGAGGAAACGCACGGCGCCGGTGAGCTGGAACGACTTGTTCTCGCGCAGGAGGATGAGGACGTGCCCCTTGACCTCCACGCGGCCCTTCTCGGACCACTTGTCGAGGACGCTCTGCGGCACGAAGAGGTAGTCAGCCATCGCGCAACGCTCCGCGCCCACCGGCATCCATGGCGGAGGTCTCCTTCGAGGAATACCAGCGAGGGGGGCCCGCGGCAATCGTCTTCCCCGGGCGGGCGGCCGCTCGGAACCGGTTGCGCGGAGGGGGGCGGTCGTGCACATTCGGCCTTCGGCCGCTGACAAGGAGCGTGGAACCCATGGCGAGCACGGATGTCCTCACCATCACGGACGACAACTTCCAGGCGGAGGTCCTCGGCTCGGAGACGCCGGTCCTGGTCGATTTCTGGGCCGCCTGGTGCGGTCCCTGCCGCGCCATCGCGCCCGCGGTCGAGGAGCTGGCCCGGCAATACAAGGGCAAGCTCAAGGTCGGGAAGCTGGACGTCGAGGCACAGGAGAGCGTCCCGCTGAAATACCAGATCACGTCCATCCCAACTCTCATCGTCTTCAAGAACGGCCAGGTGGTGGACCGGCTCGGCATGGCGGACAAGCTGAAGCTGGCCGAGATGGTCAAAAAGGCCATCTGACGCGCGCCCGCTTGGTCAGAACATGAACCTGCGCAGCGACACGTTCAGCAGGATCCCCACGCCGAGCAGGTCGGCGAGCACGCTCGACCCCCCGTAGCTGAAGAATGGGAGCGGCACGCCGACCACCGGCAGGATGCCGCTCACCATGCCGATGTTGATGAAGGCGTGCCAGAAGAACAGCGCGGCGATGCCGATGGCGAGGAAGCTGCCGAACTTGTCGCGCGCGTTCGCCGCCACGTCGAGCGCGGTCAGCACCAGGAACCCGTAGAGCGACAAGAGCAGCACGCCGCCCAAGAAGCCGTGCTCCTCGGCCCAGACCGAGAAGATGAAGTCGGTGTGCTGCTCGGGGAGGAAGCTGAGCTGGTTCTGCGTCCCTTCGCCCCACCCCTTCCCGCTCCACTGGCCGCTGCCGACCGCGATGACCGATTGGATGGCGTGGTAGCCGGCGCCCTTCGCGTACGCCTGCGGGTCGAGGAAGGTGACGATCCGGCTCTTCTGGTAGGGCTTGAGCAGGCGCTCCCAGGCGAACACCGCGCCGGCGATGCCGCCGGCGAACAGCGCGGTCAGGCTCTGCCAGCGCACCTTGGCGAAGACGATCATCGTCATGGCGATGAAGAAGGTGACCAGCGCGGTGCCGAGGTCCGGCTGCTTCATCACCAGCGCCACCGGGATGAGCACGAAGAGGAACGGCCGCCACAGGTCGACGAGCCCGTACTGGCCCTTGCGCGCGGACACGTCGTCCCGCGAGAAGTAGCGCGCCATCAGCACGATCAGCGCCAGCTTGACGAACTCGCTGGGCTGCAGCTGCATGGGCCCGAGTTGCAGCCACCGCCGGGCGCCCAGCACCTTCTTGCCCCGGAACGCCACGCTCGCCAGGAGCGCCAGCGCCGCGAAGTACAGCGGCCAGGCGGCGGTGGAAAGGAAGCGGTAGTCGAGGAACAGGAACGCTCCCACCGCGACCACGCCCAGCAGCATCCACTTCGACTGCGCGAGCCACATCGGGTTGAGCGCGTTCTTCGTCGCGCTCGCCAGGTTCCACACGCCCAAGGAGCAGATGACGATGGTGCACAGGATCAGCGGCCAGTGCAGGTGGTCGAGCTTCTTCTCCATCGCCAGCGACATCTACTGCACCGCCTTCATGGCTACCGCGTCCCGCTTCTTCAACTCGAAATAGGCCTTCACCACCTTGGCCGCCGCCGGGGCGGCCGCGTCTGCTCCCCATCCGCCGTGCTCGTTCAGCACCACCACCACCACCTCCGGGTCCTCGGCGGGGGCGAAGGCGGCGAACCAGGCGTGGTCGCGCGAGAGGTACGCCTGCGTGCCCGGGTCGAGCTTCTGCTTCTGGCCGAGCTTCATCACCTGCGCGGTGCCCGTCTTGCCCGCGAACTTCACGTCGGCGAGGCGTGACCTGTAGGCGGTCCCGCCCGGCTCGTTGACCACGGCGAAGAGGCCCTCGCGAACCGCGGCCAGGTTCTGCGGCTTGACCTCCAGCTTCCCGGCGCGGCCGTTGTTGACGTCCGGCTGGGGCTCGAACTCGCGGACCACCTTGCCCTCGGGGGTCTCGATTCGCCGCACGATCTGCGGCGTCCACACCGTGCCCCCGTTCGCGATGGCCGCGTAGGCGACCGCCTGCTGCAGCGGCGTCACGTTCACCTCGCCCTGCCCGATCGAGGCGTTGATCGCGTGCGAACGCTCCGAACCGGTCGAGGGGTGGATGCTTTTCGAGTCGGGGATGATGCCGGGGATCTCGCGTCCGAGGTCCAGCCCGGTTGGCTGGCCGTACCCGAGCCGGTGCGCCATGCCGCTGATGGCGTCCAGGCCGATCCGGTCGCCGAGCGCGTAGGCGAACGCGTCGCACGAGACCTGCAGCGCCGAGCGCACGTTGAGCGAGCCGTGGCCGCTGGGCTTGTCGCAGCGCCAGCGGTGGTTGCCCATCGTGTAGCCACCGTTGCAGTAGAGCGTCGAGGTGGGGGTGATCTCGCCCTCCTCCAGGCCCGCGAGCGCGGTGACCACCTTGAAGGTCGAGCCCGGGTGGTAGTTCTCGTTCATCACCCGGTTCAGCATCGGCTTGAGCGTGTCCTCGTTCAGCTTCTGCAGCTCGGCGCGGGTGATGCGGCCGGACATCTTGTTCGGGTCGAACGAGGGCCGCGAGACCATGGCGAGGATGAAGCCCGTCTTCGCCTCCATGACCACCACCGCGCCCGCGCGGCCCAGGAAGGCGGCGTCGGCGGCCTCCTGCAGCCGCTCGTCCAGCGAGAGCACCATGTTGTTCCCGGGGACGGCCGCGATGAGGCGCTCGCTCTCGGGGATCAAGAGCTCGTCCATCTCCTTGCCCAGGTGCTGGCCCCGGGCGTTCACCGCGATGTTCTCGCGCCCGTCCTGGCCCCGCAGCTCGCGCTCCCAGCGGCGCTCCAGCCCGCGGCGCCCGATGGTCTGGCCGCGCCGGAACTCGTCCGGCTTGTCGTCCAGCTCTTCGGGCGTCACCTCGCTCATGTAGCCGATGACGTGGCCGAGGCTGGACCCGACGCGGTAGTTGCGGTGCGGGGTGGGGATGAGGTCGACGCAGCTCAGCTCGCTGCGGTGCGCCTCGAGCACGTCGACGTGGTCGCGGGGGATGTCCAGCTCGACCAGGTAGGGCCTGAACTTGTCCAGCTTGTCCTTCGAGGTCCACGAGCGCTGGTAGTCCTGCTTCATGCGCTCGACGTCCTCAGGCGTCATCGCCAGGTAGGTGGCGAGCTTGGTCATCACCTCGTCGCGCTCCTTGCCCTTGCAGAACGCGGGGGTGAGGAAGACGTCGAACGAGGGGCGGTTGTCGACCAGGGTGCGTCCCTGCCGGTCCTTGATCATGCCCCGGTCGGCCGGGACGAAGAGGGACTTGCGGAAGTTGCTCACCGACTGGGCGCTGTACTCGTCGCCGCGGAGGATCTGCAGCTGGTACAGGCGCACCGTCAGGACCAGCATCGCGCAGACGACCACCAGCGCGCCCAGGGCCGTGCGCGGGCGGAGCTCCCGGATCTCGTCGGCGTCGCGGCGGACCAGCCCGAGCATGGACGGCATCAGCGCACCAGGGTGGCGGCTTCGGCCGGCACCAGGGCGGCGTCGAGCCGGCGCAGCACCGAGAACACCGCCGGAGCGGCGATGGCGGTGCCCAGCGCGCTCCAGAAGAGCGGCACGAACTGCAGCACCAGGCCCTCGCTGCCGGGAGCGACGAAGTAGAACAGGACGGCCGCCAGGGAGGAGTGGATGAGGCTGGCGGCGAACGCCACCGCGGCCGACTGGAGGCCGCCGCCGGTCTTGATCGCGCTCGCCGCCAGCCGCACCACCACGAAGGTGAGCACGGCCAGCACCGTGTAGAGGCAGGGGGGCGTGGCGGAGGTGAGATCGGAGAGATACCCGGCCGCGAGCGAGAGCGCCGCCCCCTGCACCACCTCGTCGTTGAGCGCGAGGTACAGCACCACCGAGAGCAACAGGTCGGCGCGTGCCGCCTTGAGGTGGAGGAGGAACGGGAGCGTCGACTCGAGGATGGAGGCCGCGAGGCACACCCCGAGCACCAGCGCGTTGCGCAGCGTCACTGGGGGGCCCCGATGGTCGAGGCGTTGACGACGCTCGAGGGCGGCGGCAGGTGGCCGAGCACCACCATGACCTCGTCGAGTCGCGAGAAGCTCACCGCCGGGATCACGTCCGCCGCGGTGAACATCCCGGTCGGACGCTTGGCCACGTTCACCGCCCGGCCGATGGGCAGGCCCTTGGGGAAGAACCCGGGGCCGCCGGCGGTGAGCAGCAGGTCCCCGTCCTGCAGGTCGTCGGTGCGCAGCGCGTACTCCAGCTTGCAGCGGGTGACGTCGCCGACTCCCTTGACGGTGCTGCGGCCGCGCGTGCGCTGCGAGATGGCCGGGATGGCCGAGATGGGGCTCATGATCAGCTGCACGTCGGCGTAGTGCGCCGTGGCGACGGCGATCTGCCCCACCACGCCTTCCGGCGCGACCACGGCAGCGCCCTGGATCACGCCGTCGGCGGTGCCGCGGGCGATGCGCAGCACGTGGCTGTGGGGAGAGGCGCCCACCGCGATCACCTCGGCGACCAGGTAGCGGGTGGGGCTGTTCCGGTCGGCGTACTCGAGCAGCCGCTTGAGGCGGTCGTTCTCCGCCTTCACTTCCGAAAGGGCGCTCGCTTCGTTGTGTCCGGCCAGCACCTCGTGGCGCAGGCGCAGGTTCTCCTCGCGGACGCCGCGCAGCGCGACGTAGCCGTGCCAGCCGTCCTGCAGACCGCTCACCGCGATCACGATGGCCTTCTCCACGGGCGCGGTGAGCGCCAGGACGGCGCGGTCGAAGAGGTTGTGGCCCATGGGCTTGCGGGCCTTGGCCGCGAAGATCGCGAATGGCACCGCCAGGAGGAAGGCGACGAAGATGGGCTCGCGGTAGCGTCGGAGGAGGGAGCGCACGGCTACCCCGTGAAAGGAGCGCCAGGTGGCGCCCATTCCCGGTTTTCCTGCTTGCATCACAGACTTGGTTCTCCTACCCTGTCAAGCTTTCAAGCGGCCGTCCGTACAGCACTTTCACGCGCAATTCCGGCGCTCGCAGGAGCTTTCCTCACATGCTCGACGTGATGCGGTCCAACGCGCGGTCGTCCTTGATCGTCCTCATCTTCGGCGCGATCATCGTGACCTTCATCTTCTCGTTCGGCCGCGGGTCGTCGGGGTTCCGCACGCGGACGCCCGAGACGTGGGCGGCGAAGGTGAACGGCGACGTGGTCACGGCCGGCGACTTCGCGCAGGCGTACGCCTCGCGCTTCCGGCAGATCTCCCAGCAGCGCGGCGGCAAGTACACCGCCGAGAACGCCAAGCAGGACGACCTCCGGCGCCTGACGCTCAAGTCGCTCGTCGACCAGGAGCTGATCGCGCAGCAGGCGAAGGACCTGGGCATCGTGGTGACCGATCAGGAGCTGTCCGAGGCGATCGCGAAGTCGTCCCAGTTCCAGCAGAACGGCAGCTTCGACTTCGAGTACTACAAGCGGCTGGTCGAGAACGGCTACGGGATGAGCGTCCCGCGGTTCGAGGACGCCTGGCGGCGCGACATGCTGCGGGCCAAGGCGCTCCAGTCCGTGCTCAACGGCGCGCAGGTCTCCGACGACGAGGTCCGCGCCTACTACGTGGCGCAGCACGAGAGCGCGTCGGTGGCCTACGTGAGGCTCACCGGCTTCATGTTCCGCGACAAGGCGCAGGCGACCGAGGCGGAGGCCGAGGAGTACGCCAACGCGCACGCGAAGGAGATCGAGGCCGCGTACGAGAAGGACGCGAAGACCCGCTGGACGCAACCGCCCTCGGTCAAGGCGCGGGTGATCACGGTCCGGGTGCCGCCCGGCTCCACGGCCGAGCAGGAGAAGGAGGCCCGGGCGCGCATCGAGGGCGCGCTCGCCGAGGTCAAGGGGGGCAAGGACTTCTCCGCCGTGGCGAAGGAGAAGAGCGAGGACGCCACCAAGGAGAGCGGCGGCGACCTGGGGTTCGTCTCGCGCGGCGCGTCTCCGTACGGCAAGACCCTCGAGGACGAGGCCTCGAAGCTGGAGCCGGGGCAGCTCTCCTCGGTGTTCAAGGACCGCACGGGGTTCCACGTCCTCAAGGCGGAGGAGAAGAAGCCGGAGCGCGTGCAGCCGCTCGAGGAGGTTCGCAAGCAGATCGCCCAGGAGCAGTTGCGCGCGCAGAACGCCTCCGAGCTGGCCCGGCAGAAGGCGCAGGAGGCGCTGGCCGCGGTCAAGGCAGGCAAGGACCTCAAGGACCTCTACCCGGCCAAGAAGACCGAGCCCGGGCAGTTCGACTTCACCAGCTTCACCACTCCGCAGGCGCAGGAGACCGAGCCGTTCCACCCGGTGGGCGGGTACGTTCCCGGGATCGGGCTTGCGCCCAAGCTGTCCTCGGCGGTGTTCGCGCTGACCTCGCCCGGCTCGGTGCCCGACGCTCCGGTGCAGGACGCGGACACCTGGTACGTCTTCCGCCTCAAGACGCGCGAGCGCGCGGACCTCTCCAAGCTCGACGAGGAGAAGGCGTCCCTGCGCGAGCGGCTCGAGGGCCAGCGCCAGGGCGAGCTGTACCAGAGCTGGCTCGAGCGCCTGCGCAAGAAGTCCAAGATCGTCGAGAACGTCGCCATGCTGGACTACGACACGCAGCCGGGCCACGAGAGCTTCAACCCGGACGACTACTGACACGGAGAGACCATGAAGGTCGACCCGGCGCTGGCGGACGTGAACGTTACGGACACCGACGGCAACCCCGTTCGCCTCGGCTCGCTCTGGGCCGACCGGCCTGCGGTGGTCATCTGGGTCCGGCACTTCGGGTGAGCGGCCTGCCATGAGGAAGTGGCCGAGTTGCGGCCGCACCTGAGCGAGATGCGCCGGAAGGGCGCGAACGTGGCCATCGTGGGGAACGGCCTCCCGGCGATGGCGAAGGGCTTCGTGGAGAGGCTGAAGCTCGCGGGCGAGGCGCGGGTGCTGACCGACCCGAAGCGGCAGTCGTACCGCCTGGCCGGATTCCGCCGCGGCGTGTGGGCCACCCTCGGACCGCGCGCGCTGGTCAACCTCCTGCGCGCGCTGCGCAAGCGCCTGGGCACGGGCAAGATCGAGGGGGACCCGTGGCAGCAGGGCGGCACGCTGGTCGTCGGTCGCGGGGGCGAGGTGCTGTTCCGCTACGCGAGCGCGCACCAGGGCGACCACGCGGCGCCGGCAAAGCTGGTCGCCGCGCTGGCTTCCTGAACGCGAGGCGCCCGCCCTGAAGTAGGCGCCGGGATGGCTGGGCCGCCTCGCGAGGCCTAGCTTCGGCTGCCCTCCCGGGCTTCGCACCGACCGACGAGGTGATCCGATGAGCATGACCGGCCTCGACGCCTTCGATACGACCGTGCACAAGACGAACCGCTGGCTGAATGAGCTGAACGAGCTGGCGGGCTGGGACTCCAAGCAGAAGGCCTACCTGGCGACGCGCGCGACGTTGCACGCGCTGCGGGACCGGATCACGGTGGACGAGGTGGCGCAGCTCGGCGCGCAGCTTCCGATGCTGATGCGCGGCTTCTACTACGAAGGGTGGGACCCGAGCGGCAAGCCGGTCAAGGAGCGGCACGTCGAGCAGTTCCTCGCCCGGATCGCACGGGAGTTCCGCAGCGACGACGTCCTCGAGACCGAGCGCATGGCCCGCGCCGTCTTCGCGCTGCTGAAGAGGCGCATCGCCGACGGCGAGATCGAGGACGTGAAGAGCGTCCTGCCGGACGAGCTGAAGCACCTCTGGCCCTAGGCCGCAGCGGTCCCGCTAGCTCCGCGCCGTGAACAGTTGCTCGCCCGGATGCGCAAGCGGCGCAACTCGTCTCGGGGCTCATCGTTGATCACTTCTCGCCTCGTGAGCGCCAGCCGAGTTCGAGGAGCACCAGATCGTGCATTCCGCGTCCGAGGACGAGCGGCGCTGGGTCTCCGCTGCTTTTCAGGGCGAGTGTCGAGCGCGCCTGCGGCGGACCGGCTGCCGGCCCGCCCCTAACGCGTTGCGTCCCGTCCCGGAACGAGTTGAACCCGTTGCGCTGAACGACCCTCATCGGGATCGCGCCGCCCCCCC
>WNFC01001539.1_pt1 | contig 24265 bp, 27 predicted proteins | sample 5400541 | NCBI WGS metagenome assembly WNFC01 (sample SAMN13153342, study PRJNA577476) | soil metagenome | isolation source: 120 cm saprolite under Douglas fir tree site 2 hole 2 replicate 1 | place: USA:California | collected 2015-04-18
ACTGCATTGACTTACTCCTGTTAACCGACTGATAATCGACCGGGAATGGACCTCTACGAGGAGATCGTCAAGCTGCGGCAGCAGGGGCGCCGGGGCGCGGTGGCAACCATCGTCAACGTCCACGGTTCAATTCCCTCTTTCAAGACGGCGAAGATGCTGGTACGTGACGACGGTTCCATCTTCGGCACGATTGGCGGAGGCTGCGTCGAAGCCGAGGTATGGCAGGCCGCCCGCGAAGTCATGGAGAGCGAGAAGCCTCGCACGCTCACGTTCAACCTCAATCAGGATCCGAAGTACGATACCGGGCTGGTGTGTGGAGGCACGCTCGACATTTTTGTAGAGCCAATTTTACCTCCAGCATCACTTTATATTTTCGGCGCAGGCCATGTATCTGTAAACCTTTACAAGGTTGCCAAGGGTGCAGGTTTTGATGTGACCGTGGTCGATGATCGCGCGGCTTACGCCAGCCGCGAACGGTTCCCCGAAGCCAACGAGGTTATTGCGGAGGATTTTGAGCGGGTGACGGCGCGCCTAGCTCCGAACGAGTCTTCCTACATCGTGATCGTCACCCGTGGCCATCGCGACGACATGCGTATTCTGCGTTGGGCAGTGCAGACTCCGGCACGCTATATCGGGATGATCGGCTCGAAGCGCAAGACTATTGGCATATTCCGCGAACTCACCAAGGAAGGCATTGCGTCGGCACTGTTCGAGCGCGTGCATGCTCCCGTTGGACTGGATATTGGAGCGGTCACGCCTGAGGAAATTGCCGTGGCCATCACCGCCGAACTGATCGCTGTGCGCCGCCGTGTGGAGCGGGATTTGCCGCATATGAGCTGGTTTCACCGGCTCCAACGCGCGGGCTTGCATGCAACTGAGACTGAGAAGGAGAATGACGCGGCCGCCGAGGACGCCGAAGCCGTGGAAGGCCAGGAGTAGCTCTCGCCCCGGTTCCCAACCGCCCTACGCAACAACTGCAATTGAAGAAGGGCCAACGCGCGGCATATCTGCTATCTTCACCCACATGAGTCAGGCCACATGAGCCGGGCGCCAAGCTGGTGCGGAGTGATACTGGCGGCGGGTGAATCCACGCGCATGGGTTCGGACAAAGCCCTGCTGCCGTGGCCTCCCGTTGCGGCTGGTATCCAGTCGTCGGGCGAGACCTTTGTCTCGGCTGCGATCGGAGCCCTAAGCCGTTTTACCGACCAGGTGGTCGTAGTTGCGGGGAACAATGAGCCGACTCTCGCTCCTGCGGTCTATGCCGCTGGCGGCTCGCTGATACGAAATCCTGCGCCCGAGTTAGGCCAGTTCAGTTCTCTGCGGGTGGGATTGCGAGAAGTTCTGAACATGGGGCGGGATGCCGCCATGATTACGCTGGTCGATCGTCCTCCAGCCAGCGCCGCGACGCTGCAGACATTGCGAATGGCATTTGAATCTGCCTCCTCGGAAATTTGGGCGGTCGTACCGGAGTTCAATGGCCGGCACGGTCATCCGTTCCTCGCGGGCCGTGAAATGATCGAGGCATTCCTGAAGGCCCCCGCAACGGCCACCGCGCGAGACGTCGAACATCAGCACATGAACCATATATCGTATGTCCCGGTGGACGATCCGCATGTCACCATGAATGTGAATACGCCCGAGGACTACGCAGCGTTGCATACTCCGCAGACGAAATGATTCCTGCATAAGCATGAACTAGAAAAAGATGAACCGGGAAAACTTGGACCTGAACTCGCCCCTCAATACCGCCGACTTCCAAAAATCGATTCTCAAACTGCAGCCACGGCTTGTCGTCTTTGACTGCGACGGAACGCTTTGGTCCGGTGATGCCGGCGCGGGCTTCTTTGAGTGGGAACTGAGCCGCGGCTTGGTTTCCGAGGAAACCGTTCGCTGGGCCCGCGCCCGCTACGCTGAGTACCTAGCCGGCAAGGTCAGTGAAGACGACATGTGCGCCGAAATGGTGACCATGAATCGTGGCCTGTCTGAAGACGAGGTAGTGCGCGCCACGGTCCCATTCTTCGAGGAGAAAATCGCTGCGGGGATTTTCCCTGACATGAAAGCGCTGGCACTCGAACTGCAGGCTATTGGTTGCGAAGTCTGGGCGGTCTCTTCCACCAGCGAGTGGGTCATCAGGACCGCCATGAAACACTTTGGAATTCCACCAGACCGAGTTCTCGCGATGGCTGTCGCCGTTAAGAACGGCAAAGTAACGGACAAGGTCATTCGAATCCCGAGCGGCAAAGGCAAGCCGCAGGCGATCCAGGAAGTGATTGGACGCATTCCGGACGCAGTTTTTGGAAACTCCATTTGGGATGCGGACATGCTGGAAATCGCGCGCCATCCATTCGCCATCAATCCAACAGCGGAACTGGAGAGCATCGCTCGGCAGCGGCAATGGCCAGTCTACCTTCCCGAGTCCGCCCGCTCATAAGTTCTTCAGGGCGGCGTTCAGAGCGTCCATCGCAAGATGACTGGCGTGAAGCGAAGCCTTGGGCAAGCCACCCACGGCTTTTACTAGTTCCTCGCGGCGAAATTGGCGGGCTTCTGCGACCGTCCTTCCCTGCAACAATTCGGTGAGCAGCGAAGCACAGGCCATGGTGGGAACGCATCCCTGGGCAAGAAAGCGAATTTCCTCGATGCGTCCATCGACGATTTTCAGGGTGAGCTTCAGGACGTCGCCACAAGCAGGATTCTCAAGCTGTACGGATGAGTCCGGATTGACCACTTCACCGGCGTTGCGCGGGTGTTGGAAGTGGTCGAGAACCTGAGGAGAGTACATCGGGAGAAATTGTACCCTGCCAGTGTGGCGCGGACGCCCTCGCCCGCTCGATCTGTCCCCATTTCAGGCCCTAACTTCGAAATCAACTTCGATCGGCTCAATCAGTGGCATCAGCCAGCTCACCAGCTTCTGGTGGACCGGGTGCGGCCCATAGGCGTCCAGGGAAGCTTTATCGGCAAACTTCATCACGCCTCCCAGTTCGTACCCCTGTCCCCGAAGTGAAATGTTCGCCCCCACGTGCGTTTCCACCAAACCTGGGATCTGCCCTTGCAGCTTGCGTATTTCGGTGATGACGCGTTGTTTCTGCTCGTCTGTAACTCCCGGCTTCCAACGAAAAGCAAACATGTGGATGTACATGGATGGTGTGCAAGGCCCTCGACAAGATTTGTGAGGCTCGTAACGATTGTACCGTGCAAGTTGCCCCTCAAGCATCGCTGCCGAGCTTCGCTCGGCTGGACAGCCGAGGGCCGCTGTCCCCACGTGGCCTCTGCTTGTACCATTACGTCTGTGCCCGATGACTACACTCCGCAGCGCGTGGTTTGTCTCCAGCCCAGCGCTACCGTGATCCTAGCTTCCATTGGCAAGCTCGACCGTATCGTTGCCTGCACCAAGTATTGTGCCGACGTTTGTCCGGAAGTTAAGAGCAGGGGCCGCGCCATTATTGCCGATTCCTGGACGGCCCAGAGCCAGCAGATCCTCGCCGCCAAGCCTGATCTTGTAATCGCCGCGGTTCCCTACCAGGAGAAGGCGGTCGTAGAAATACTCAAAGCGGGCATCCGCTTTCTCGGCCTGGCGCCAAAGACCCTGGCGGATATCTACACCGACATCGCGACCATTGCCGGAGTGCTGGGCGCGAATGAACCCGGGCACGCCGTCATTGCGCACATGCAGCGCGAGATCGAGGCCATTCGCGCCCAAACCACTACCCAGACGACCGGCAAGAAACGCCCCCGCGTCTTCTCCGAAGAATGGGGCAAGCCGCTCATTGCATCGCAGAAATGGGTAGCGGAACTTGTGGAAGCGGCCGGCGGCGAGTTCCTGGGTGATCCCGGTTTACAAACGTCGCCAGAATCAGTTCTGGCGGACGATCCGGAAATCGTGGTTGCTGCCTGGTGCGGGGCTGGCGACCGCGTCCCCCTGGAGAAAATTGTCCGCGACCGCGGCTGGCAACGGATGCGCGCAGTCGAGGCCGGTCGCGTGTACTGCGTTCGTGACGAACTGTTGAACACGCCCGCGCCCACTCTCCTCCTTGGCCTCAGGGCATTGGCGGCGGCGATTCATCCAGATTATTTTCCACAATCTGAAGGTCTAAAATGTATTCTCCAAGGGCGCGGTCAAATTCACGCTTCTCAACCGTGATGAATTCAGGGCCCCTATGCCTCCCGCTCCAAAGATCGCGGAAGTCCAGACAGAGATCGACCGTTTGAGCCAGGCGTCCGGCTCGGTTGAAGACTTCATGTGGGAAATTGCGAAGCTTCTGCACGACCGCATGGGGAAGTACAACTGGGTCGGCTTCTACATGCTGGAGGAGAAACCCATGAGCTCGCAACCGCGCATGCTGGTGTTGGGGCCATTTCAGGGGGCCATGACGCCGCATACACGTATCCCCCTGAATCAGGGTATTTGTGGCGCGGCTGCCTCCACCGGCAAAACAATCATCGTAAACGATGTCAGCCTCGACGATCGTTACCTGGCGTGCTCCACCGAAACCAAGTCTGAAATCGTTGTTCCCGTCTTTGTCCGCGGCAAAGTAGTGGGCGAACTTGACATCGACAGTCACTTTCCGGCCGCTTTTGGCGATCAAGACCGGAGGTTGGTCGAACATTGCGCCTCCCTGGTGGGCAAACAACTGGAAAAGTCCTCGGGCTAAGAAAGGGAAGCCAGGAAAGAAGCAGCTTGAACACACAAATGAAACCCTGGAAAAACCTGGCCAGCGCGACAGAAGCGGCTCGGGTGCGGCCCAGCTTCGAGCCTCCCAATCAGATCATTAGTTTTCCCGGCGTTATTTTCCCAGAGGTACCTTGGCGTCCATGAAGCGGGTGGTAGCGGCGCTCATTTTCCAGGACGAGAAGATTCTCGTATGCCAGCGCACCCGCCACCAGACCATGCCGTTGAAATGGGAATTCCCTGGCGGCAAGATCGAACCGGGCGAGCAACCACGCGACGCTCTGCGCCGCGAGTTGGAGGAAGAACTCGGCATCGACGCCACCATCGGCGACGAAGTGGCCCGTATCCGGCACGAATACAGAAGCGGCGCGGCGGTGGAGTTGCGGTTCTACACCGTGCGCGAATACAAGGGCGAACTCGAGAACAAAATTTTCAAGGACGTGCGCTGGGCCAAGCCCCCGGAGCTTCCCTCCTTTGATTTTCTCGAAGCTGATCTGGGATTGGTGCGGGACTTGGTCGAAGGAAAGATTGTGTAAAAGACGACGGCGGCGCACTAACCGGCCCCGCCTCGCAACGTCCAGAACCAGGCAATCGTCAGCGCCACCATAATCACGGTGGTCGCCCAAGCCACAAAGTTGTAGGAAGGCGGGTTTACGAACTCGCCCATGATTTCCTTTTTATTTACCAGCAGGAGCATGAAGACGAGCACGAATGGAAGCACCAAACCGTTTACCACCTGGGACAGAATGGAAATCTTCACCAGCGGGATATTCGGCATCAGGATTACTCCCGCGCCCGCGACAATCAGGATGGTGTAGAGCCAATAGAAGACCGGAGCCTCACTAAATTTCTTTCCTATGCCGGACTCAAACCCCAGTCCTTCACAAACCGCGTAGGCAGTTGACAGCGGTAGAATGGAAGCAGCAAACAGCGAAGCGTTGAACAATCCCATGGCAAACAGGATATAGGCGTAGTCTCCCGCTAAGGGATGCAGCGCCTGGGCTGCATCTTTGGCGGTGTTGATGTTGTGGTAGCCGTGCACGTATAGCGTCGCCGCGCAGGCCACGATGATGAACCAGGCCACAATGTCGGTAAAGACACAGCCGGCCACAACGTCGAGGCGGGAAGCTTTGTACTGCCTCCGGGTCACGCCCTTCTCCACGATAGAAGCTTGCAGGTAAAACTGCATCCAGGGAGCAATGGTGGTACCCACCACACCGATCACCATGTACAAATAATCCTGGCGGAGGAACATCTCCTTGTGCGGCGGAACGATGGTAGCTTCGAGTGCCTCCAGCCAGGCAGGCTTCGCAATAACACCGGCAACGATGTAGGTCAGGTAAAAAAACGATGCGGCGAGAAATACTTTTTCAACCGACTTGTACTGACCCTTGACCACGATCAGCCACACGATCACCGCGCAGACGGGAACCGTGTAGTACTTGTTAAGCCCGAACAACTCGAGGCTGCCGGCAATGCCCGCAAATTCCGTGACCACATTGCCGAAATTGACGATGACCAAACCGGTCATCATCAGGAAGGTGATGCGAAAGCCGAACTCTTCGCGAATCAGGTCGCTCAATCCCTTGCCGGTGACGGCCCCCATGCGAGCTGCGATCTCCTGGACCACGATCAGCGCCAGGGTGATCGGGATCATGGTCCACAGCAGCATGTGCCCGAACTGAGCCCCGGCCGCCGAATAGACCCAGATACCGCCAGCATCATTGTCCACGTTCGCGGTAATGAACCCCGGACCGACGACGGCGATGAAGAGCAAGAGTCGAATTTTCCAGCGTTTCAGGAAGGTCATGGGCACACGGCGTAAACGTCGCTGTGACGCGAACCGACAAGCATAAACGCAGCAGTGGAATTCTGGATAGATGAAATCGGATTACTCGATAAAATTCGGAAGAAACTTTGGCCGGCGTCATCTCGAACCGGGCTTCAGCTCGATGAGGGATCCGGCGTGCATCTTCGCAAGCGCCGCGCGGAAGCGCTACACGCCACATCCGTCGCGGCCTGAAGGCTGCTCAGGATAACGACTTCGAATGGGAGGACACTACAAGTTCGCTCGCAGCAGGCTGATGATGTCATCGGAAGTGATCACTCCGGTCAATTTCTTGTTGTCGTCCACTACCGGGAGCGTCAAGAGGTTGTACTTATCAAATAATTCGGCAATCTCATTGTCTTTTGCGCCTGCGTCGGAGGAGATCAATGGCTCCTGGGTCAACGCAAGCATGGGAGTCTCGGGGGTGGCCAGCACCAGCTTGGCCAGTGGCACGGCCCCTGCCAGGGTCCCTTGCGAATCCACCAGGTAAATCGTGCTCACGGTCTCAACTCCACCTTCGAAGTGCCGTAAAGCCTCCACGGCATCGTGCACCGTGGCGGTAACGTGGACTGCAAGGTACTCGGTGTTCATTCTGCCGGCGGCGGTGTTTTCCTTGAACTCGAGGAGCTCGACCATCTCCTTCCGTTCCTGGGGCTGCATTTCCAGCAGAATTTGCGAGGTGCGTTCTTCGGGCAGATCGGCCAGCAGATCGGCGGCCGCGTCCGGTTCCATCTCTTCCACAATTTCCGCGGCGCGTTCCGAACTCAGGGACTCAACAATCGCTTTCTGTACCTTGGGTTCGACTTCCTCCAGGGCTCCAGCCGCAACGTCTTCATCAAGGGTCTTGAACACGGCCTCGCGTTCGTCAGGAGCCAGATCCTCGACGATATCGGCAATGTCCGCGGGATGAAGTTTCGCTAGACGTTCGTGAGAAATCTTGAGTTTCACTCGCCGCGCGGGATCGGTTTCGATTAGGTCGACAAAATCCCATGGAATGCTCCGGGGCGGGATTTGCCGCAATAATGCTCGCAACGCCGGCAGTGGAACCACTCCCTTGAGCAGGCGCCGGATCGCGCCGCGCGGACCTCCATCCACCGAGCCCACTTTCAGGACGGGCCGATTCCCCACCATTTCCTGAAGCAGATCCAGGTCATTCACCCGGACCACTTTCCGTCCAAAGACGTCGATCACCTGCTGGTCAAGCAGATCGCGCGCTAGCAAAAGCATTCCTTCCGAGCCATCACCAGCAACCCAGTCAGCGGTGGGGGCGTCGGTACGAACGCCGCCGTTGATCGAGGTCACCGACCCGAAAGGCAGCAGGCGGCTTCCGTCACCAGTCTTGACGATAAGCGTTGTCACTCGTGCCCGGTCTTCCTGAGGCAAGAGCGCCACTTCGCGCACCCGTCCACAGCGGCTGCCAGAGCTGTCAAAGACGGGAGACCCCAGCAGTTCGGTGAGCGCGAAGGTCGGCATAGTCCCGAGAATACTCAACTAGCCGATAAGAATCCAGAAGCGCTTTTTGTGTTTGCCGACAGCGTCCTGCCCGCTGGTCATGGCGCCGCCGGCGACGAAGATATCGCCCCCCGCGTTGACATTTGCACAGCGTAAGGGCAAACTACCGCATTCACTGCGCTGGACGTTTCCAAGCCACGGTTGGTCAGTTACCCTTGGTTGAAACGCCGCGATAGCGGGGTTTTCGGGTTTAGAGGTTCGAAATCGCACTTCGAGATCGTACTCAGTACTCGTTAAATTTCTGCCATGACCGAACAGCGGGTCTCCTACACGTTGGATTCGACGCTGGAGACCGTGGACAGCGCCGAGCAGGCAGCCAGCCGGATTGCAACCGAGGCGGGCTTCGACGACGACGAGGTTATGCGGATCGCCATGGCTGTGCGCGAAGCCGCGGTCAACGCCGTCCTTCATGGCAATGCCTACGATCCCGGCAAGAAAGTCAGTCTGGATTTTGAGCGGACCGGCGGCGATCTCGTGATCACCATCCGGGACCAGGGCAAAGGGCTGGATCCGGACAAAATTCCTGATCCCCTGGCGGCGGAAAATCTTTTGAAGACGTCAGGCCGCGGTATTTTTCTTATTCGCTCGTTTATGGACGAGGTGTTCATTAACCCGTCCCTGACGGGCACCGAAATTAAACTTATCAAGCACGTCCCCGGATCATCCGGGCACGTTAAGGAGGCTTCCCAGTGAGCATGAAGACCAGTACACGTCAGGTTAACGGCGTCACCATCGTGGATTGCAGCGGCCGCATCACCCTCGGCGAAGGCAGCGTTATCCTCAAGGATGTGGTTCGCGACCTGCTTTCCAAAGGGCAGAAGAAAGTTCTGCTGAACCTCGGGGATGTGAATTACATCGATAGCTCGGGCATTGGCGAGCTGGTCAGCGCTTTCACCACAGTGCGCAATCAGGGCGGAGAGCTCAAGCTGCTGAACCTAACCAAGAAAGTTCACGACCTGCTGCAGATCACCAAGCTCTACACCGTCTTTGACGTAAAGGACGATGAGGCCTCCGCGGTCAAGTCGTTCGGCTAACACTTCCCTTCCAACTGAGCTTCGATTCGCTAGGTTTTATTGGAAACGAGGGCCGGCAAGATAACCGGCCCCAGCTGTTTCTATTTCGGGAAAACCGCGTATTTCTTTTGCCGGCCGTCCCCTGCCCGGCCGTTCTCCGCCTTACAATTCAGCTCGAGCCGTTACTGACCAACCCCGAAGGACTATGCATCTCTTCAGCGAGTATCCGCTGGTGCTGGCAACCCTGCTGCTAAGCACCCTTGCTCGGCCCGATTGCCTTCAGGTCGAAGAGGCCAAGAAACACGTCGGTGAGATGAAATGCATCACCGGCAAGGTGGTGCGGGTCGAGCGGGGCTCGCGAGGTGTTCATTTTCTGGATTTCTGTGACGACTTTCGCCTGTGCCCCTTCACGGTTGTAGTCTTCCCTAGCGATCTGAAGAATGTGGGGGACGTCCGCCAGTTGCAAGGCAGGATGGTTGAGATCCACGGCCAGGTCAAGGAATATGACGGCCGCGCCGAAATCATTCTGGAGGAATACCGCCAACTCAGCGGCTCAACCGCCAGAATCCCTCCACTGCCCAAGAACTACGACGTGGAAAAGAAGGGCCGTTACAGCGCCGGAACATTCAGCCACCCTAAAGCCGGAAGGAAAGGTTCCAAGAAGCGGCAAACCGCCAAGCTGCCTATCGACCTACCCGAAGATTCAGATTGAGCAGCATGGTGTGGGGCGGACACCCTTGTCCGCCGCCCTTGACTTCGACTTTGGGATTGCAAGGATCTCCCTCTCCTAGGGAGCCACACCGCAACCACGAGATTGCAACCCCGAAAACCAACGTCAAAGGCGGCGGACAAGAGTGTCCGCCCCACAGATTCTCGCTACGCTGCCGCTTGACCGCTAAGCTTGAAGAACGCGAGCAGCTCCGCGTTTACCTGGTCTTTCAGGGTCGAGCACATACCGTGCGGCGCGCCCGGATAGACTTTCAGTGTGGCTCCCCTAACAATCTTCGACGAGAGCATCGCCGCTGCGCCGATCGGCACGATCTGGTCGTCGTCGCCGTGAAGAATGAGCGTAGGCACGTCAAACTTCTTGAGATCTTCAGTGAAGTCCGTCTCGGAAAACGCCTTAATGCATTCGAAGGCGGCTTTGTGGCCACACACCATACCCTGGAGCCAGAATGAGTCGCGCAAGCCCTGTGAGACCTTGGCGCCCGGACGGTTGGCACCGTAGAACGGTGCGCTGAGGTCGCGGAAGAACTGCGCACGATCGGAGAGCACTTTTGCGCGAAGACCGTCGAACACCTCGATCGGCAGGCCGCCGGGATTGGCGGGCGTTTTCAGCATCAGGGGCGGCACTGCGCCAATGAGCACGGCTTTGGCGACGCGCTCGGTGCCGTGGCGGCCGATGTAGCGCGCGACTTCGCCACCTCCGGTGGAGTGGCCGACGTGGATCGCGTCCTTCAGGTCGAGCTTTTCGACCAGCGTCGCGAGGTCGTCGGCGTAGGTGTTCATTTCGTTGCCATCCGAGGGCTGGCCTGATCGGCCATGGCCGCGGCGGTCATGGGCGATACAGCGATAGCCGCGGGAAGCTAGAAATAGCATCTGGTCTTCAAAGGCGTCGGAGCTGAGCGGCCAGCCGTGGCTGAAGACCACAGCTTGTCCCGTGCCCCAGTCCTTGTAGTAAATCTCTGTCCCGTCTTTTATGGTGATCGTGGGCATAAAGTGCTCTCCTTAAGGTTGTGGCTGGTGGAAGTTAAAACCACGCACTGAGCGGCTCGCGCGGCTGGTGCCAGAGGATCTTCTCTTACCCGGCTCGGCGAAAGAAACACAGCCGATCAGGCCGTGCGGGCCGACTGGTTGCCAAATTTCTTTGCAGAGATAATGGTCAATACAACGAACAACACCAAGACTACGATCTGCGCGACCAGAAAGGGCGGCTCGGATTGCGTGGGGGCCATGGTTTTCAAGGCCGGGACCTTCTCGAAGCTCTGCACGACAAGAACGAAGACGTTCAGGTAGAGGGCGATCAACGCGGTGATCACGTAGATCCGGCGCCAGGCTCCGGCCAGATGAAAAGCGTAGCGAGCCAGAATCGCAACCGTCAGCACGACCAACGATATGATGCCGACCTTGTGAGCCGGCAGAAGGTGATCAAACGGAAAGCCGAAGCCGGTGACGCTGGTTGCCACCGTGGTCACGAGAAAGAGCGCCGTCCAGCCGTCCAGCCGTTTCCCTCCCAGCAGGCCGAGCGCGACAACAAATCCTGAGGCGATTCCAACCAGGCTTATAACGACGTGAATCAGAGTATATGTCGCGGTGGTCATGCCGAGAATCATTGTGCATGTCCTTTCGAATGGGAGAAATATTACGATGCTGCCGGGAAAATTTCCACCTTGCACCGCTTCTCTCTCATGCTCAATTGCCCGCGCCGTGCGCCGAGGCTGCTCGCAATAGCCGCTCCACTCTTTCCTCCAGGACGACGAAGCGCTGATACTCATAGCCCTTAAGAGTTCCCAGCGAAATGTCGTCGTTCTTGTAACGCATCGAGCTCGCGATAAGCGTCCTCAAGCCGACGTGGATCTCCCGGACACTTGTTTGCTTAACGACAGCCTGGACATTCTGATCATCGATTCCGCCGCACGCCATGACGACGACCCGTCCGCCCGCGACCTCCACCAGACTTCGCAGTGCTGCGGCCCCTTCGAGTGCCGTTTGACCGCCACCGGACGTCAGAATCCGGTCGGCACCGGTTTCTACTACGTGCTCCAACGACCGGTAAAGATCGGCGGACATATCGAATGCCCGATGATAGGTAGTCTTAAGCGGTCTGGCGAGGTCGACCAGTTGACGCGTCCGGTGAATGTCAACTTTCCCATCCAGGTCGAGAATGCCAAACACCACGCCATCAGCGCCCAGTTGTTTCGCCATGAGCACATCACGCTGCATGACGCTGAACTCGTCGGCGGTATAGTAGAAATCGCCGGCGCGCGGACGAATCATAATGTGCCGACCGATCGAGATTTTCTGGCGAGCGGTCGCGATCAGCCCCGCACTCGGTGTTATTCCGCCTTCCAGGAGGCTGCCGCACAATTCCACGCGCTTTGCTCCGCCGCGCTCGGCTGCAAGCGCAGATTCCAGCGAATCGACAGATACCTCGATAATGAGTTCGTCGTTCACAGGATCGAGCATAAGGTCGGGAGGGTCGCCTTGAATCAGGCTATCCTATTTGCCGACTACACCATGCCCCTTCGCAGTTCCTCCAACGGATAAAACGTCCCTCGCCACGAGACGCCTCCGCGCCCCAGAGTCAGAAATGTCGACCGCAGCATGGTGTAAACAAACAATGCCGTGCTAAAAGGATGCAAAACGAAGTAGTACGGCGGAATGTCCGACTTCGTCGACATCCCTACATAGATGGAAAGCATCGAGAATAGCGCCACCACGTATCCCAACCGCGCCCACCCGTGCGCCAGCACGACTCCGGCGAACGGCATCAGGTTCAGAAACGCAAGCGCCAAGCAGGAGGCCAGCGCTCGCGGCCACTGGAACGACATGATGGCAAAGAAATTCTTGGTGAGATTGTCCACCACGCCCATCGCTCCTCTGGCCCAGCGAATCGAGGTCAGATCGGCGCCAAAAACATTGCGTTGCGCGTAGCCGGCATTTTTCACCACTTTGCCTAGCTTCATGTCGTCGAGCACTTCGAACCTTAGCGCCTCGAAGGTTCCCACCGCTTCGTACACCTTCCGACGAATCATATTGAACGCTCCCACACCGATGTGATCTCTAGTTTTCGGATCGGCGACTTTCCAGGGACGGTGGCCAAAAACGAATAGCGTCTGAAAAAAGGCGATCATCATCTTCTCGCCCGGGCGCTTCATGATCATGCGCGGAAACAGGACGAGGTGGTCGGCAGCTTCAGCTTCGGCGTAGGCGACCGCCCGCCGGAGAACATCGGGTTTGAACAGCACGTCGGCATCGGTAAAGAGCAGCCAGTCGCCGGTGGCCCGATTACCCGCGCTCCACATGGCGTGCGGTTTGCCCATCCAGCCCGAAGGCAATTCGGCGATGCGGATTACGTGAAGACGGCCGCCAGGCGGGCCCGCGGCGATTCTTTCCATGATCTCGCCGGTTTGATCGGTGGATCGATCGTCGACGGCAATGACTTCATAGTTGTCGTAGTCGAGGGAGAGCAATCGAGTCAGCGTAGCCTCGATGTCCGCTTTTTCGTTGCAGGCTGGAACGACAATGCTGACTCGCGGGTTGTCGGACGGCTTGCGATCCCACTCAGGACGGGAGATATCGGCGATTTTCGGCACGCCGAGCGCGGCATCCACGAGACGCCATATCCAGGCAAACCCCAGTGTGCAGCCTGCAATCCAGTGGAAATAACTCATTCCGCCGAGACTCCGGCAGCGCCGGGCTCATCCCGCGTTCGTACTACTGGAGCAAAGCGCATGCCGTAAAACAGTATCGCAGAAGAAACCGCCATCGCGATAACGGGCAGGATGAAGGCAGCCTGAAGCGAACGCTTGTCGGCGACATATCCCATTAGCGTTGGTGAAGGAACGTCGCCCAGAAGATGAAACAGGAAAATGTTAACCGCGATGGCGGTGGCACGAATGTGGGAACCGACCGAGTTCACCAGCGCCGTGTTAAGGGGCGAAGTGTTGAGCAAAAGCAGAAACGCCGCCACGGCGATGGCAGGCACCATCAATGATCCCTTGTTGAACAAGGCGACGATCATCACCGGAACGCCAAGGCCCATGCTGACCGCCGAAACAAAATAGTACGAACCCTTCATCCGGGGCAGCAGGCGGTCCCCAAGCCAGCCTCCAGCCAGCGATGCCAGGATGCCATCGACCACGACGATCTCACCAAAGATCAGGTTGGCCGATTCCAAGCTGTACCCGCGGGTGCGCGACAGAAAGGTCGGCATCCAGACCTGTATTCCGCCCAGTGAAAACGTCCCGGCAGCCATGCCCAGCGTGACCATCCAGAAAGCGGGGTTGCGCGCCAAGCCCAGGAGTGTTCCCCGCTCCGGGGTCTCCTTCTGGGAGTCGAACTGGCCGCGAGGCGGTTCTGGAAGGAACCACACCGCCAGCGCCAGCAAGAAGCCGGGAAATGCAGCGATATAAAAGGGAAAGCGCCATCCCATCGTGGGCCCAAGCTTGCCTCCCAGCAAATAGCCCGCCGCTGTACCGACGGGAATCGCCAGATAAAAGATCCCGAAAATGCGGCCGCGCTTGTTTTCCGGAAAGAGATCGGCAACAAATGTGGGAGCAATGGTCACAAACGTCGCTTCGCCGACCCCGACCAGCGTGTGCCGGAGCAACAACTCTCCGTATGTATGGGTTACTGCGGTCAGCAAAGTCAGGCCACTCCAGAAAACCGCACCCAACACGATAATCAGCTTGCGCGAGTACCGGTCAGCGAGAGGACCGACAAACGGCGCTGCCACCATGTAGAACAGCAGAAAGGCGCTGGTGAGATATCCAACCTGGGCATTGGTGAGCTGAAATTCGCTCTGCACCAGCGGCTGCACCGCAAACAGTACCGACCGATCGATGTAGTTAAGGAAGTTCAGCGCCGTCAGGATGATTAGCGCGGTCCAAGGATAGAGTTTGCGTGGAGTCACTTGGCAGGAATATACCACGGTAGATTTTGTAGAGACGTAGCTTGCTACGTCTCAGCCCAACCCAGACGCGGCAAGCTACGCCTCTACGAAGATTGTTTTGGCGACGGCGACTACAGAGCTTCGCTCCGCTAGGCGGGTGAGGCACCCGCCCCTACGTGTTCCGCTCTAGACGCGGCCACTTTGCCACGACCACCGTCGAGATCCCACCGCGCGGGCGAAAATCGCCTTTTACTTCTGCCCACACTGGCTTTGCCCAGCGCACTACATCCTCCAACACACGGTTTACGATGTTTTCCTGGAAGATTCCCAGATTGCGGTAGCACTGCAAGTATTCCTTCAACGACTTCAACTCTAAACAGTGCTTATCGGGCATATAGCGGATCGTGACTGTTCCGAAATCAGGTAGCCCCGTCTTGGGGCAGACGGAGGTAAACTCGGGGTCGTCCACAATGATTTCGTAGCCGGGAAACTGATTCGGCCAGGTTTCAATCTCCGGGAACTTGGATTTAAGGCCGGCTTCAGCATGTCCCCGGGTATAGTGCGGTTTGGGCATGAGCCATTGTAACCAGTACCGGCATACTGAAAAGCGCAGAATTGAAGCTTCCCTGCCAGAATTCGCGCATCTAATTGGCTAAGAGCGCCTAGGTGGGTATGCTTTGGCGTCCGGTGGTACATTACTTAGCGGCATCTGTCGCGACTTGGCATTTTTACAACATGGCGAGCACGAACCAAACCGGTTTTCTCGGCCGGAAGCGCTGGCTGGTGTGGGCCGCGGGCATCGCGGTCGCGGTCGTGCTGCTTGCGTCGTTCATGTCGCGAGGTGACGTCGTTCCAGTGCGGGTTGCCACGGTCGACCGCAGCACTATTCGCAGCATTGTCTCCACCAACGGAAAGGTCGAGCCGCTCCAGAGTTTCGAGTCCCACGCCCCCGTCGGAACCACGGTAAAAAAATTACTGGTAAAGGAAGGGCAACACGTGAAGAAGGGACAGCTCCTGGCGCAGCTGGACGACGCCGATGCCAGCAGTCAGGCGGCGCGTGCGTTGGCGCAAGTGGGAACCGCGCAGGCCGAGATGAGCGCCGTGCAGAACGGCGGCAATCGTGAAGAGGTCCTAACCCTCGAATCTCAGCTGGTCAAAGCGCGCACCCAGCGCGACACCACGCAGCGCAATCTCGAAGCCTTGCAGCGGTTGCAGCAAAATGGCGCGGCCTCGCCTGGCGAAGTGAAGCAGGCGCAAGATCAGCTTGCGGCTGCGGAAGCGGATCTCAACCTGCTCCTGCAGAAGCAGGGGAGCCGCTATTCTGCGCCCGAGGTCGCTCGCGTGGAAGCCCAGAAGACAGAGGCCCAAAGCGCGTATACCGCGGCCGAAAATATTCTCCGCCAGCTGAACATCCGCGCTCCTTTTGACGGCATTGTCTATTCCCTGCCGGTTCATCAAGGCTCCTACGTCAACCCCGGCGATCTGGTGCTGCAAGAGGCTGATCTTTCCAAGGTTCTGGTGCGCGCTTTCGTGGACGAACCCGACGTGGGCCGTCTGGCCCCCGGGCAACCAATTGAACTCACCTGGGACGCCGTTCCCGGCCGCACCTGGCAGGGTTCGGTTAGCACCATTCCGTCTACTGTAAAACTGCTGGGCACGCGCAACGTGGGCGAAACCACCTGTGTGGTGGACAATCAGGATCTCAAGCTCCTGCCCAACATCAACGTGGGTGTGACGATTGTCACCGCGGAACATCACGATGCGCTGACGGTGCCGCGCGAGGCGGTCCGTCTGGACGACAACAAGAAATTCGTCTACCAGATCGTGAACGATGAACTGCAGCGGCGTGACATTCAAACCTCCATTTCGAATTTGACCGAGGTGGAAGTAACCGGCGGAGTGACAGAAAAGGCTCTGCTGGCGCTGGCTTCCACCAACTCCAAGCCCCTGCATGAAGGCTTGGCGATTAAGGTAATTCGTTGAGACTGGTTGGCTTGAACTGACTTACTTAAAAATGAAACTACGCACAACCATTCTAGCTTTGGCATCGCTCGTCATTGCCTCCTTGACGATGGCGACTCTGGTCGCCGCGGATGAATCTGCCCCAGCCCTGCTAGCCGCGGGCCGAGCGGATGACGCCATCACCAACCTGCGCTCAAAGATCAGCATTACGCCGAATGACGGCGTAGCCTATAACTTGCTCTGCCGCGCGTATTTTTCCACGGGCGACTGGGATCGCGGCATTTCGGCGTGCGAAAGAGCGGTCGCGCTCGAACCCAACAACAGCCGTTATCACATGTGGCTGGGCCGGATTTACGGCGAGAAGGCCGACGGAGTCATTTTTTTCAAGGCTGCCTCGCTGGCCGGCAAAGTACGCGATGAATTCGAAACTGCGGTAAGACTGGACCCGAAGAATGTCGACGCGCGCAGCGACTTGGGCGAGTTCTATTTAGAAGCGCCTGGAATCGTAGGTGGTGGACGCGACAAGGCCGAAGCCCAAGCCAAGACTCTGGCTGGACTTGATCCCGCCAAAGCGCACTACCTCAATGGTCGGATTGCCGAGAAGAAGAAAGACCTGGAAACTGCCGAGAACGAATATCGCACCGCCATCGAGGCCAGTCACGGCAGCGCTTTGACTTGGTTCAATCTCGCGCTGTTCTACCGTCACCAGCAGCGCTGGGACGCTATGGAAGACGCGATCAACCACGCCGTGTCGGCGCAATTGGATCGACCGGAAATCCTCATGGAGTCAGGAGAAGTCTTGCTGCGCAGCGGACGCAACTTCCCTGCCGCCGTCCAATTTTTGCGACGCTATCTGGCACTGAACTCCAAGGTCGAAGAAGCTCCGGCGTTCAAGGCTCACTACCTGCTCGGCACCGCGCTTGAGAAGCAAGGCGACAAGCAGGCGGCAGCGCAGGAATATCGCGCGGCGCTTTCTCTGGCCAAGGGCTTCTCTCGCGCCCAGGAAGCTCTGGACCGGTTGAATCGGTAGTTTTGCGAGCCTCCTGATCAAACAAGCGCAGACAGCTCGGAGCCGTTATCCTGAGCGGCCTTCAGGCCGAGAAGGATCTGGCGCGCAGCGGCTCTGCAGTGGAAGAGTCCGCAAAGATGCGCGCAAGCTCCCTCGCTGGGCTGGCGCCCAGCTTCGGGATGACGCCATTTTGAGTTGAGGTTGGCAAACTGACTCACTACCTGTCCCTTGCACTTGTTTACAATCACCCTTTCTGTCCAGTCGATTTCTCTCGAAGGTGAACAGCAATGAAATCTGTCTTTTGCCGTGCCTCGGCTTCTTCCGCTCTCTTGCTCGGAACTCTTATTGCCTCCGCGCTACCTCAGCTCTGCGCCGAGCCCTTGCCGCTCAAGCGCGCCGTCGAACTAGCCCTGGCTCACAGCACAACAACAGCCGCCGCCAGCGCCGATGAACAACGTGTCTTTGCTTCTTACCGCGAGGCCCGGAACCAATATATTCCGCAGCTCGTGGTGGGTTCAGGACTGGGCAAGTCGTGGGGCTTTCCACTCAGCCTGGAGGGTTCAGCACCTTCGATCCTTAATGTGAACTCGCAATCCACGATTTTCAATCCCGCCACGCGCGATTTCGTACGCGCCGCCAAAACGGATTGGACCGCAGCGACCAGCCAGACGAAGGACCAGCGGAATCAGGTAATCCAGGACACAGTGCTCAGTTATGCCGAACTGGCCAAGTGGGAAAGACTAGTCGCTTACCTGCAGGAAGAGCACGCAAGCGCGCTTAAGACGGAGCAACTGGTTGGCGAACGTATCAAAGAGGGCGTGGACAATCCGCTTATGCAGAACAAGGCCCATCTCAGCACCGCGCGCCTGCGCTTGAGGCTCGCCGAAGCTCAAGGCGCCATCGACGTGATTCGCAATCGGCTCTCCCATCTGACCGGACTGACCGCCGCCTCCATTGAGACCGAGCCAGACTCCATGCCGCCTCTGCCGGAAGTTAAGCAAGAAGATGATCTTGCCGGCCAGGCAGTCCGGACAAGTCCCGCCGTGCAGGCCGCGGAGAATCGCGCCACAGCGGAGGGTTTCCGGGCTCGTGGCGAGCATCGCGCCATGTTGCCTTCCGCGGATTTCGCTGCGCAGTACGGTCTGCTCGCCCGCTACAACAACTACGACGAATTCTTTAAGACGTTTCAGCGCAATAACGCGACGATCGGAGTAGTGCTTCGTTTTCCCTTCTTCAGTCCGTCGCAGCATGCTCGCGCCGAGGCCGCTGATGCCACCGCCTTAAGAGCCAAGAAAGACGCGGAGGCTGCCAAGAATCAGGTATCCGAAGAAACTCTCAGACTACAACGTTCGGTCGAGCAGATGGCCGCCGCGCAGGAGGTCGCGGATCTCGAATATAGAGTCTCGCAATCCGATCTCGAATCACTGCAGGTCCGCCTCAACGCTGGAAGCGCAAACTGGCACGATGTACAGGACGCGCGTGAGCAGTTAAGCGAGCGCTACAATTCTTTGCAGGACGCGAACTTCCAACTGGAGCGCGCCCGAATCACGCTCCTGCGAGCGACGGGCGAGCTGGAAAACTGGATCGGGGTTGGCAAATAAGCCGGATGCGCGTACAAACGCCGAGGCTCAGATTTTCCCTCCCCAGGGCAGCCAAGCGGCTGTTCAACCCAAAATCCTTGAACCCCTAGCGGTACCCACGTACTCTAACTGCGGGTGGATATAAGTGCTTGTATAGACGGGGGTTGGTTGTCCCAGCGGTTCGGTCCGAACTCGAGGGAATGTACCTGAGTTGTACCTGGGTTCCCCGCAAAATCCGTGCTGAAATGTTAGTATAAGTCATTCACAATTATGCCTTTAAAAACACTTTTCCTGAACCCGCCGTCGTTTGAAAACTTTGATGGCGGAGCCGGTTCGCGGTGGCCCGCCACTCGCGAGATTGAGTCCTATTGGTATCCCGTTTGGCTGGCCTACCCGACCGGTATGCTCGAGGGCGCGCGCCTGCTGGACGCCCCTGCCCACCACGTCTCCGCCGAGGAGACCATCAAGATTTCGCAGGATTACGAATTCCTGGTGCTTTACACCAGCACCCCGGGTTTCCCCGGCGATATCCAACTCGCGGGTAAGATCAAGGAAGTCAATCCCAAGATCAAGATCGCATTCGTCGGCCCTCACGTAACCGTGCTGCCGGAACGAACCTTGAAAGATTGTCCGGCCATTGATTTTGTCTGCCGCAAGGAATTTGACCATTCCGTAGTCGAATTCGCGCAAGGTACCCCCATCGAGGGAATTCTTGGCATCTCCTACCGCCAGGATGGAGCCATAGTCCATAACCCCGACCGGCCGCAGATTCAGGATCTGGACGCACTGCCTCACGTCACCGACGTTTACTACCGTGACCTCGATCCCCGGCGCTACAATGTGCCGTTTCTACTTTATCCGTTCGTTTCGCTGTACACCACCCGAGGCTGCCCGGCGCAGTGCACTTTCTGTCTCTGGCCCCAGACCACCAGTGGCCATGCATGGCGCAAACGCTCCGCCGACGATGTGGCCCGCGAAATGGCCAAGGCTAAGGAATACTGGCCCTGGGTAAAGGAATTCTTTTTTGATGACGACACCTTCAACATTCAGAAGGCGCGCACGGTCGAACTTTGCGCCAAACTGAAGCCGCTGAATCTCACTTGGTCCTGCACCTCACGCGTGACTACCGACCTTGAGACCCTGAAGGCCATGAAGGAAGCAGGCTGCCGACTTTTGATTGTCGGCTATGAGTCCGGGGACCAGCAGATCCTTAAGAACATCAAGAAAGGCGCTACTCTCGAGCGCGCCCGCCAGTTCACCAAGGACTGCCACAAGCTTGGCCTGGTCATCCACGGTGATTTCATTATGGGCTTGCCCGGTGAGACTCACGAAACCATCAACAACACGATTGCCTTCGCTAAGGAATTGGACGTCGAAACCATCCAGGTCTCGGTGGCTCATGCCTATCCGGGCACTGAGCTTTATGACTACGCGATGAAAAATGGCTTCATGGTGGCAGACACAAAGATGGTCGATGATGGCGGGCACCAGATGGCCCAGATCCAATATCCGGGTTTGCCCGCGGACGACATCATGTCCGCCGTGCATCGCTTCTACGACGAATACTATTTCCGACCCAAGGCGGTCTACCGCATTCTCCGGAAGGCCGTATTCAATGGTGTAGAGCGCAAGCGCCTGTACAAGGAAGCCAAGAGTTTCCTCAAGCTGCGCGCGTCACGCAACAAGTGGGTCAAGGAGAAGCGCGAAAAAGCAGAGTCCACGACGGTTGCGGAGCCCGTCAAGGTCTAGCAGATTGCCTGAAATGGGCGATTCGTTTGGCTTTGGGAAGGGCACAACTTCCGTCGTGCTATAAGTCGTAGAAAAGGAGTTCAGCTTTAGCAGCCTGCGGTTGGCTGTTACATCCTGCAGCATATTTGTCCGCAGCCTTCCAGGGAAAGACAGTGTGACCTTTCGTAAGTATCTGGTACTCGCCGGTGTGACCTTGTTTGCGGCAATCGGCGATTCTTTTCTCGCTCGAGGCATGCAGCAAGTCGGCAACATCTCCTTGCAGCGTCTGCCCGACATTGTTCTGACCATCCTGAATCCCTGGGTCGCCCTGGGGATTTTGTTCTTGTTGGGATTTTTTTCCGCTTACATGACTGCCCTTTCGTGGGCTGACCTGACCTATGTTCTGCCCGCTACCTCTCTCGGATACGTGCTGCTGGCGCTGATTGCGAAGTTTCTGCTGCACGAACAGGTGACGACCACACGCTGGCTGGGCATTGCAATGATCTCCGCGGGCGTGGGCTTTGTCACCCAAGGCCCAGCCCTGACTCATCATCCCCCCCATGAAGACGAGGGCGCGCCCGTCCCTGAGCCCGTCGGCTCAAGGATGGAGCCATGAAGCACGCCTACACCTGGGGAGCGATTCTGGCCATCGTTCTCGCCTCAACGGCCGGGGATGTCCTGCTTTCGCGCGCCATGAAGCGGGTTGGCGACGTGGGCGAACTCTGGCGCCGCTCCGGCCTGATGACGGTCGCCGGGCGCATCCTGCGCAATCCCAGTTTTCTGCTGGGAATTTTCATGATGGCGGTGGCGTTCTACAGCCTGCTCTTCGCCCTGTCTTGGGCAGACGTGAGCCTGGTAGCGCCGGCGTCGGCGTCGCTCACCTTCGTAGCCAACGCAATTGCAGCAAAAATATTTCTGCACGAACGCGTGGATCATCGCCGCTGGATGGCGGCAGTACTGGTGGCCGGCGGCGTGGTCCTGCTGGCAGGCTAACCATAAGCCCATCTGCACAGACCATGTGAGGCCGGGTCGACCTGGCCAAACCGAGCGCAAGCTCGGCAGTTTCAAGCTACCGCACATGACACAATAGCGTGATGTCAATCACGCTAACCGCAGCCATTCCTGACTTCCTTTACGGCACCGCCTGGAAAGAGGACCGCACTGCGACCCTCGCCGAACTGGCGATCCGCGCAGGCTTCCGCGGCATTGACACCGCCAACCAGCGACGGCATTACTTCGAAGCCGGAGTCGGTCAGGCATTGGCCGCCGCCTATCGCGCCGGGGTGGCAACCCGCGCAGATCTTTTCCTGCAGACGAAATTCACCTATCGGCCCGGGCAGGACAACCGGCTGCCCTACGATCCAGATGCCAGCCTGCCTTTGCAGGTCGCTCAGTCACTGGCATGTTCACTCGAGCACCTTGGCACCGACTACGTGGACAGTTACGTGCTGCACGGGCCCTCCTCCCGCTACGAATGGGCTGACACGGACGCTGAGGTTTGGGAGGCGATGACAAAGGGACGCGACGCCGGGCACCGCGTCTGCTGGGCGTAAGCAATGTTTCCCTGCAGCAACTTGGGCAGATGGCGGCCACCCACGCAGAAGTACCTGCGTTCGTGCAAAACCGCTGCTACGCCCGTCTGGGCTGGGACCGCGAGGTACGATCATTCTGCCGGGACCGGAAGATCGTCTATCAAGGTTTTTCGCTTCTTACCGCGAATGCCGAGATCCTGCGTCATCCCCTGGTCGTCGGTCTCGCCGCCAACTTCAAAGTTACCCCGGCCCAGGTTGTGTTCAGCTTTTCGCGAACCATCGGGATGCTGCCGTTGACCGGCACCTCCGACGCCGAACACATGAAGCAAGACTTGGCCAGCCTGGACGTGACCCTCCCGCCGGACGCGGTACGCGCGATTGAGTTTCTGGCTGGGTGAACGAAGCTAGCCCGCGTGTGCCTGAGCCAGCCGCTCGCGGAAGTATTCCTTCCAGCTTTCGGGTAGGACTGCCACTTGCAAGGCGCGCCGCACTGAGTTCAGTTCGTCATCCCCGTACCTTTTCGCGATATACAAGCGCGTAATTTCCGTAACCGGTACAGCGTTCGAGTCGCGAGCAACTACCTTGATCTCATCGCCCACGCCGACTTCCGCTTCGCGGGTTACCGCAAGATAGAAACCCATCCGTCCACTGGCGAGGAACCGCTTCACCATGTCGTCGGATTGAAATCTCACACCTAGTTTGTAACAAGGCAGGCGTGGCTGGGTCACTACCACTTCCGCTGAACCGACTGAGAACCGATCGCCCAGATGCACTGAGTCTCCCCGCAGCCCATCGATCGTGAAGTTTTCTCCAAAGCTGCCCATGGGCAATTCGCGGCCGGGCAACTCTTTCTTCCAGTAGTCGTAGTGCACCAGCGGGTAGCAGTAGACCGCCTTGTACTCGCCCCCGTGAACAGTCAGGTCGGCCTGACGGTCGCCGTCCAAATTCAGCTTGCGCAGAGCCACGCGGCCTTCGACCGGCTGCTTGAAGATGCCCGTAGTAACGTTCATCCCCCGCCAAGTCACTTCGCGTGGAAAGCCGATGTTCAGGGAGACTAGTTTCATCTCTCGCCAATCCTTTCTTTGGCCAAGCTGATTCGCCACGCCCACGCCACCGGGGTTTGGGACCCTGACACAGGAGGATCTCCTGCTCAACGCAATTCAGCCGAACAGCCGCATGAATCCCGAGGCTGGCAAATCCGGCACCAGGAAGGCAGCGTCCCGCCGCCCAGCCACTCGCGCCACGCATTGCGCAGCCGCGAAGCCGCTGCGCACCGCACCTTCCATGGTGGCAGGCCAACCGGTTGCCGTCCAGTCTCCGGCCAGGAAGACGCGAGGCCACACCGTCTCCGGCTGCGGGCGAAAGCTTTCGATTCCCGGCCGCGGTGAATACGTGGCGTGAACTTCCTTGATGACGGTGGACTTCACCAGGTTTGCGGCGCGGGCCCCAGGAAAGAACTCACGCAGCTCGGAAAGTGCCAGATCAACGATCTCGCTCTTCGACTTGTCCACTAGGGTCTTGGAAGAACTCACGACCAGCTCGATGTAGCTGTTGGTTTGTGTAGCGCCGGGGTCCTGCTGGCTGTCGGGGAGGAGTCCCACCCGCCCATCGCCGCCCGAGGCGGGTGCTTCCAGCAACTTCGATTTGTGGAACATCCACTGAATCGTGCGATCCAGCAATACTGCGTGCTCCAGATCGGTAATCTGACGATCGAACCACAGGTGAATGCCAGTGATTGGCGAAGTCTCAAATCGTCCGAGCGTTTGGCGCAGCGGCTCCGCCGCCGAGGTTTGCGGCAGCATGCGCGACAAGCCATCGAAC
>WNFC01002295.1_pt1 | contig 24256 bp, 25 predicted proteins | sample 5400541 | NCBI WGS metagenome assembly WNFC01 (sample SAMN13153342, study PRJNA577476) | soil metagenome | isolation source: 120 cm saprolite under Douglas fir tree site 2 hole 2 replicate 1 | place: USA:California | collected 2015-04-18
ACATCTTCCATATAGCTCGTCCCGTCAACCGCGCCAGTTCGGTGCTCTAACCTTTTGAAGGTCACACAAGCTTGATCCACCGTGACCGTCAGGACCGATTCCACTCGCCCCCGGGGAACGGCGGCTTCTGGCGCAAAGCGGTCGTTCGCGTAATGAGTGATGATCGAATGGTTGGGTCACGGATAAGGAGATACGCGAAAGCTTTTCATTTGTGGTGATTGATAAGGCTGATGAGGACAAACAATTCGTTCGAGGGTTCGAGTCGTTCCTCCGCTACCGCCGACTAACTACTTTTCGTCGATAGAACTCGCCGGACGACTGTGTGGGCGTGGATAGCGAGCAAGGCTCCAGGAATTATCGTCGTTACGCGCCTCTCTTCAAGGCATGCGGGCGATCCGGGCCATAGATTCCGTGAAGGAAGGTGTTGACCGCAGAGGCCACAGCGGCTTCCGCTTCCGCAGGCGACGGCGGCGGCCGCAATCCGAGGATGACCCGCAGATGGAGGTTGTCGCGTAGCATGCCAACGAAGTGGTCTGCCGCTGAATGGCAGTCGTCGAGTTGGATTTCACCGCCGGCCTTTGCTTCTTCCAGCACATCGGCGAGGCGGTCCGAGGCGCGGCCTGGTCCCTTGTCGTAGAAAGCTTTCGCCAGCTCGGGGAAGCGCAGCGCCTCCGTCATAATCGAGCGATAGACGCCGATGAGGGCAGGCGACATATGGATCGCCAGCAGCCGCCGCCCAAATTCGAGCAGGATTTCACTGAGGCTCCGCCCGGCAAACCGCTCCACGGAGAGCGGCGCAAGGGCGGCGTCCGCACTTTCGGAAACCAGGGCGGTGAATACGCCTTCCTTGCTTCCGAACTCGCTGTAGATATTTCGCTTCGAGCCTCCAATGCGCTCGATGATCGCGTCAATGCTGGTTGCGGCATAGCCCTGCTCAAAGAAGACTTCGGCGACCGCTTCGAGCGAGCGGGTGTGGCCATAGGGAACTGACTCCATTAAATATTTTCAGCGCCGTACATACCCACCGTGGTTGTCCGGAAACGCTGATTTTATAGCAGTTTTCGAGGTCCTTGGGACCCTGGCAGAGAAGCCCTCCCTCTCCGCCATATTAAGACGGCTTCGGGAAAGCCCCGTAAAATAAGGCCTTTCAGTACGCCCGGATTGTGGTCGTCGGCGACCGCGATCAGGTTGAACACGAGAATACACTGAAGGAAGTATTTGCCCGCTTTCTTCCGCCGGCAACCTTTCGCTGGCTGCGAGGAGTCGGACATCTATCACCGCTGGAAGCGCCGGATGCGCTCGCCGACGCCTGCAATGCTCTGCTTCACGAGCTGTGATGCCGGTTGCGGCGTATCGCGAGTGATCCCGAGCCTGTGGCTCGCCTTGGATACGCGCTGGCGAGGATCAACGAATGTTCACCGGCTTTTGGGTCGGAGCGAATCCCGAGCGAAGTAACGATAGAATCTGCTTCGCAATGACTGCAGGGGCATCGTCCCTGTCTTTCTTGAACCAGAACAGCGCCCAGGATAGCGCACCGATCATGGTGAGCCGAAGGTAGTGCTTGTCGATATCGCTGCGCAGAGGGAGATCGTCGATAAGACGAACGAAGATGCGTTCGTATTCGTCGCGAAGAGCGATGACACGAGCCTTGATGCTTTCCGGATAATGCCAGGGGGGCATCACGAACAACGCCTGGTTTGCCCGCCGCCAATCGAGCAGGCCGGAAACGTGAGCCACGCAAGCCGTCTCAAGGCGCTGCCACGGATCGGTGACCGGCGCGATCGCATCATTGACGCGGTTCAGGAGCTCGACGCCGCCTTTCTCCCAGACCGCCCAGAGCAGTTCCTCCTTTGAACTGAAATGATAGTACATCGAGGCCGGCTGCATGCTGGCGGCGGCGGCGATATCGCGCATGGATGCACCGTCGAAACCCTGTTTGTTGAAGAGGGTCTCAGCGACCGAAATGATCCGTGCGCGCGCCTGCATGCCCTTCGTAAGACCATCCCTTTGAGCCACTACCTCTTTGCTTTCGCGCTGCTTTTTGGCCTTCGCAGGCACTTTGGTTGGCATGGGCAGAATTTTCACCTCTCGCCATTGATTTTCTAACGAACGTTCGGTAAGAAAAAACCGAACGACTGTTAAAAAACATTAGCAAGCGAATCTCCCTGGAGGAAGCGATGCCCGTCCCGGCGCGACTGGATGCCTACATCGAGACCGAAAAGCAGCGGCACTTTTCCCGCGATTTCATGATCGGCTGGGAAGACTATGAAACGTGGGAGCAGGCCACCGTGGGCGATTCCGGTCCCGCCTTGCGGACGTTTCGGATCGCTGAAGAAGACATTGTGTCCTACAACCGCGCCTGCGGCGAAACCGACCCCCTGATGATCGACCCCGTTTATGCCCGTCAGAACTCGCCCACCGGCGAGGTTCTGCAGCACCCCGTCTTCGTCACCACGATCGCGTTCTACAGTCTCGGCGAAAAAGGCATAGGGACCTGGATTCGGACGCCCGGCGCGCGCAATCCGCAGCAGCGCATCGAAATCATCAAGCCCTTCCGTTACGGCGAAGTGATCACGACAACGGTCACGACGGCGGACAAGTTCGTCCAGAGAAACAAGCCGTATCTCCAGATGCTTCTCGAATTCCGCAGCGAGAAAGGAGTTCTCAAGGCCCGCTGGTGGTGCTCGCTAATCCTTCCGGAAACGCAAGCCGACGTTGCCCGCTTCGCCAACGCTTGATTGAGGATTTCAGATGATGACAGTTCCGACTTTCAGCCAGATAGAAGCTGGATATGAGTTTCCGGCTGTGAACCAATCCTATGTTCAGCCGGCAATCGATTACTACGCGCTCGCCTCGCTCGACATGAATCCGGTCCATACCAACGAGGAATGGGCTTCCCGCGCCAAGGTGTTCGGCATTCCGGAGACGGTCGGGCACGGCATGATGACGATGTCGACCCTGGCTTCGGTCGTCACCCGCGCCTGGGGCGTCGTCAACAAGCAAGGCGGCAGTATTCGCTTTGTGGATGCCAAGTTCACCAAACCCGTGAAGGTCGGCGAGACCGTGACGGCGGCCGGAAAGGTCAAGCGCAAGCACCACCACGGGCCAGGCAAGAACTGGGTTCAGATCGCGATCGAGGCAAAGGACTCCACGGGCGACCTGATAGGCCTTGCTGAAGTTGGCTACAATCTTCACGACTGACGGGAGCAAGGTCCAAGCCCGTTAGCTCTGCAGCCGCTCGTTCACTTTTCGCCAAGGACAAATACAGCCTTTCAAAAAAACACCCCAAGAGAGCGTCGAGGAAGCAAACATGCCGAGCCGGATTGGCGATGCGCTACGCTGGTACGCAACCTATACGCCGACAAAAACAGCTATCATCTCGGCACAAGGCGAACAGTCTTACGCGCAACTGTGGACGCGCGTCCGCCGCCTGGCGAATTCCCTCACAAAACTCGGCATCAATCCTGACGACCGGATCGCGTTGCTGCTCCAGAACAGCGGCCGGTATCTCGAACTCTATCAGGCGGCGGCCTTGCTCGGCATCGCCGTGGTGCCGTTGAATTTTCGCTTCGTTGCCAGCGAAGTCGAATATGTCGTCAATCACTCCGGTGCCAAGGCGCTGGTCTTCGATGCGGCCTTCATGCCGACCATCGAGCTGCTGCGTGACAAACTGTCTGCGATTGGCAGCAATTACATCGTGACCGACAAGGACGACTTACCGGAGGCTCATTCCTACGAGCGCCTCGTCGATACCGGCCGCGACGTCGATCCCGCGGTGCCTGCCGATCTCAATGCCTGCTATTTCCAGGGCTACACCTCGGGCACGACCGGCTTCCCGAAAGGCTGCGTCAACCCGCATCGCGAATTTGCCGATTGCCTGCGGCGCATGGCCACGATCTATGGCATCACGCCCGAAGACAGGGAATTCGTCGCCGCCCGATCGACAAGCATCAGGCAACCTGGGCTTTCATGGTCCCCACCATGTGGGCCGTCATGATGACAAGCCAGGAGATCGACAAATTCGATCTCGGCTCATTGCATTCGGTGATCAGCGGAGGCTCGCCCCTTCTCACGCACACCAAGGAGGCTTTAATCAAAAGGCTTCCGCGGGCGGGGTTGCATGAATTCTACGGTGGGACCGAAGTCGGTCTGGTGACCAATCTCGGCCCGTCCGACCAGACGCGCAAAGTTCGCTCGGTAGGTAGGCCCGTGATCGGGATGTTCGTCGAACTGCGCGATGAGGACGGCAACCCTGTCACGCAGGGCGACGTCGGGGAAATCCATATCGGCGGCGCGACCCTGATCAGGGAATATTTCAATAACCCGCAAGCCACGGCAAGCGTGCGACACGGCGATTTCTTTACGCTTGGCGACATGGGTCGCTTCGACGAAGAAGGGTACCTTTATATCGTCGATCGCAAGAAGGACATGATCATCAGCGGCGGCGAAAACATCTTCCCCAACGACATCGAGGACGTGCTTTACAAACATCCCGCGGTGCATATGGCGGCGGTCGTTGGAGCGCCAGATCCGACATGGGGCGAAATCGTCGTCGCGGTCGTCACCAAGCAAACCGGCTTTTCCGTCAATGAGGCCGATTTGATCGCCCACTGCAAACGATCGCTGTCCAGTTTCAAGGTGCCGAAAAGAATCGATTTCGTCGAACAGCTGCCAATGTCGTCTTTCGGAAAAATACTGCGACGCGAGGTGCGAACCCCCTATTGGGAACGTCAGAGCGTTCAAGTCTAGGAGACGGATGGACGTGCAACAACTCCGTCCGGCTGCGCGGGCTAGTCGCGCGAGCCGTCTGGATGATGGTCATCATTCTTTGACGACTGCAACGTTCCGATCAGGCATAGTGACGCCACCATGAAACTACAGCCAAACAAGCCGGTCCTTTCGAGCGATTCCCAACCGCGCCACATCGGCATTCTTGCTTATCCGGGCGTCGCGTTGCTCGACGCCGTCGGTCCGCTCGAGGTCTTTGCCGCCGCTAATATCGTTCTTGCCGAACGTTCACCGCCCTGCGCCAAAGCCTATCACGTTGAAATCTGGTCTGAGCGTGTCGGAGCCATTGACGGATCCTGTGGCGTTAGCTTGAACGCGACGCGCTCGATTGCGGAGGCGGCCCCTTTCGAGCTCGATACCCTGATCGTGGCCGGCTCGCCCGAGACTGGCAACCTCATACCCAAGCCTTGTGTCGATTGGCTCCGCGAAGCCACGGGAGGAATCCGCCGGGTGGGCGGAATCTGTACTGGTGTTTTCCTGCTGGCCGAGGCCGGCCTGCTGGATGGTTGCCGCGCCGTGACGCATTGGGCCTTTTGCGATGAACTGGCGCGGCGCTACCCGGCGATCCGGGTCGAGCCCGATCCGATTTTTCTGCGCGACGGCCGATTCTACACGACGGCCGGCATGACCGCCGGCATGGATCTCGCCCTTGCCCTGGTGCAGGACGATCTCGGACGCGATGTCGCACTTGCGGCTGCCCAGCTGCTGGTGGTTTTCCTCAAGCGGCCTGGAGGCCAGTCGCAATTCAGCGCCCACCTCGCGGCCCAACTTGACGGCAACGGTCCGATCGCCGAACTGCAGCGCTGGATCCTCGACCACCTCGATACCGATCTTACCATCGAGGCGCTTGCGGAACGCGTGCATATGAGCCCGCGCAACTTCGTACGCAACTTCGAGCGCGAGGCCGGAACACCGCCCGGCGTCTTCGTCGAACGGGCGCGCCTCGATGCAGCGCGCCGCGCTATTGAGGACGGCGAGGATCAACTTGAGACCATCGCCAAGCGATGCGGCTTCACTAGCGCCGAAATCCTTCGCCGCCTCTTTCAGCGACGCCTGGGCGTGAGCCCGACCGCCTACAGGCAGCGCTTTCGATCGGCGCGCTGACGGGCATGAAGGCGAGACGATGTTGCGCGCCTTGAAAGTGGTCAAGTCCCGGCCTGACCGCGAGACGGCTCCGATCCCAAATTTGGCATGAAAGGTGGGACGGATGGCATGGTCCGGTGGGGTGCGGGCTCGGTACACTCCGCCCGCATGCTGAGCGGCGGAGTGTACCGATGGAAGACGCAAAACAGGTCGCCCTTCGCGCGTTGACCGGCGCCTTCATCGACCGGGATCCGAGTGTGGTGGAGCGCTATTTCGCCCCCGATTACATTCAGCACAATCCCGCCATTCCAAACGGCCGGACCGCCATTCCCGCTCTTATCGCCAGCTTAAGCAAAGATTTTTCCTATGAGCCCGGCATGGTCGTGGCCGAGGGCAATTTGGTCATGGTGCACGGCCGCTATGTCGGCTGGGGACCGAAGCCGATGGTGGCGGTCGACATTTTCCGCGTGGTGAACGGCAAGTTGGTTGAGCACTGGGATGTGATGCAGGAAGAAGTGCCCGCATCCGCGACGGCGAGCGGCAATCCCATGTTCAGCCCGGTCGGCCGCAGCTCGTGACCGGCCTGGCGGCCGCAAGGTGTCGTGGCACGCCCATCAATGCTTCGATTCGAGTTGAGCATTCGCCGAACGCGCCGTTGGCCAATTATCCGTCATGGCGCTCAGCATCAGCACTGCCAGCGCTCCTCAGACACGCAAAGCCTTTTCTTGAAGGGAGCGAGGGCACGCATGCGTTAGAGCGCAGCTGTCGGCTGCATCGCTCCGTCATGTCCTGCGGGCGGCGTAGCCAGCTTAAAAATTCTCCTTCAAGCCGAGCAACGATTTCCAGAAGCGAAAGTGATCCCGTGGCTTTGTGCTCAAACCGCAGCGACTCGCATTTTGACAGGGAACGTGGGGCCATTGGCATGGTCGAAGATGGTGTCGCTTCGTTAGATTTTCGAACTGTAACAACGAGCAGCGGAGAGAAAAGTGGCGAAGAACCTGTCCACCTATCGCGCAGTCCATGTGGTGAGCAAAGGCAAGCTGGAGCTGGCCGAAAAGCCACTGCTTGATCCGCCTGCAGGCCACGTTCGCATCCGCGTCGAAGCCTGCGGCGTGTGCCATTCGGACGCCATAACAGTGGATGGGCTCTTGCCGATCCAGTATCCGCGCGTGCCTGGCCACGAAGCAGTTGGAAAGATCGATGTCATCGGCCCTGGCGTCGAAGGCTGGCGCGTCGGCCAACGCGTCGGCGTCGGCTTTCTCGGCGGCAATTGCGGGTATTGCGAATACTGCCGCGACGGCGATCTCGTGAACTGCACGAACCAGGCGTTCACCGGCGTACAGCACGATGGCGGCTACGCGGAGGTGATGATCGCGAAAGCGAGCGGTTTGATGTCGGTGCCGGACGAATTGTCATCGGTCGACGCAGCGCCACTGCTGTGTGCCGGCATCACGACGTTCAGTGCCCTTCGGAATTCCCCCGCGCGGGCGGGCGACCTGGTCGCGATATTCGGGGTCGGCGGGCTTGGCCACCTTGGTGTGCAATATGCCCGTCATATGGGATTTGAGGTGGTCGCGATCGACCGCGGTGCCGACAGAGCCGAGCTCTCGAAGAAACTTGGCGCGCACCACTATATTGACGGCTCCACCTCTGATGTCGCCAAGGCGCTTGAGGCGCTTGGCGGTGCTTCAGTGGTTGTGGCGACCGCGTCGGGCGGCAAGGCGGTAGCGGCGGCGCTCGGTGGCCTTAGACGCGGCGGCGTTGTGATTTCACTCGGCGCGACCGACGAGCCAATCGAGCTGTCAGCGTTTGAACTCCTCTTCAAGGGCCTGGGCGTCGAGGGTGCGCTGACAGGGACACCGTCGGCTGGTGACGCGACGCTCAAATTCAGCGCGCTCAGCGATGTCGCCGCCATGGTCGAAACCATGCCGCTCGAACGGGCCGCGGAAGCTTACGCCAGGATGATGTCAGGACAAGCGCGCTTCAGGATCGTTCTCACCATGGACTAGGCGGCGTCGCCAGCACCAGCAGCCCAATGGAGGTCACAATGAGTAACAGCCCGGACTTGAAGGCAATCACCAAAAAGTTTTTCGCCGCTTACGATGCGCACGACGTCGACGGCATGCTGGCCCTTTGCGCCGATGGCGCGCAGGGGCGGTACCTTCCCTACGGCAAGAAGAGCGTCATGCCGATCCGGGGCGGCCTTGAACAAATCTGGCGCGGCCTGCTGGGAGCGGTGCCGGATTTCGGAGTCGAGGTCGACGAGATGATCCAGGCCGAAGGCAACATCGTCGTGGTGCAGGCGCGGCTCGGCGGTGCCATGCCGGCGGATGTCCCTGGCCTTGTGACGAAAGGCAAGTCCGACCGCATCGCCCACGCTTACATCATTCGCTACGACGCGTCCGGCAAGATCACGCGCCTGGATTGCTATTGGGACAACACCGCCATTAACGCCATCATGGCGAGCGCTTTGTAGGGAAATTCCGTCGAAGGGCGGGATAGGTCAAACTTTCGGGGGAGAGCGGCGCGCGGCGTCGAGCCTTCGAGGAAAGAAATCTGAGGACAATCCTGTCATCCGGTGGAGGCGTGAATGAATCAGTTTCAGAAAATATTCGACGCACAGAAGGCACTGTTCGCCACGGGCGTCACGCGCACCTACGAATGGCGCGTCGAGCAGCTCGATCGCATGGCCCGCATGATCCGGGAGAACGAGGAGCGCTTCCAGAAGGCGATGGCGAAGGAGTTCAAGACCGCATCGCAGGAATACATCTTCGAGACGGCCGCATCGGCTGGCGAGAGCGAGGTTCAGAAGAGCCAACTGAAAGAGTGGATGAAGCCCGTGGACGCGCCCGTGCCACGCTTCCTCGCCAAAACCGGCCACAAGGGGATGATCTATCGCGAACCCTACGGCGTGGCGCTCATCATCGGCCCCTTCAACGGACCCCTGCTCCTGCTGATCCGTCCGGCGCTGGCGGCGCTCGCGGCCGGAAACACCTGCATTCTCACGCTGAGCGAAGCACTCCCGGAAACGACCAAGGTGCTGCTCGACCTTGTCCCGAAATGTTTCGATCCGGCCGCCGTAGCCATGGTGGCCGGCGGCAAGGAACAGAACACCGAACTCCTGAAGCTTTCGTTTGACTTCATTTTCTTCACCGGCAGCACCTTTGTCGGCAAAATCGTCGCGCAGGCGGCAGCGAAAAACCTCACACCCGTTCTGCTCGAACTCGGCGGGATGAACCCCGCGGTCGTGGACGAGACGGCGAACATTCCCGATGCGGCGAAGAAGATCGTCTGGGGCGCCATGGCCTGGGGCGGCCAGTGGTGCACCTCGCCGGGCTACGCCTATGTCCATGAGTCCGTCGCGGACGCTTTTGCCACCGAGGCCAAGAAAGCTTTGGTTGAGCTCTTCGGCAATGACCCGAAATCCAACTCCGACTACTCGCGCATCATCAACGCCCGCACGGTCGACCGGCTGGCATCGCTCATCGATTCCGCCAAGGTGATCGCCGGCGGCAAGTCAGATCGCGATGCGCACTATCTCGATCCCACGCTTCTCTATCCCGTCACCTGGGACGACAAGATCATGGAGGACGAGGTCTTCGGACCCATCCTCCCGATCCTGACCTATAAGTCCTTCGATGAGGCGATGGCGCGGATGGCGAAAACGGGACGTCCGCTCGCCGGCTTCATCTTCAGCCGCGATCAGAAAACCATCGACCGGTTCATCGGCCAGCTGTCCTTCGGCGGAGGCGGCGTAAATCTGGTGAACGTTCACCTGTTCGTCGAGACCATGCCGTTCGGCGGCACCGGATCCGCCGGGATGGGCCACTACTACGGGAAATACGGCTTCGATGCCCTGACGCACGCCAAGTCGATGCTGATCTCCCCGCCCGACGTCGCGATCGCACATCTCTACTCGCCCTTCACCAAAGAAAAGAACCAGCAACTTGCGGGATGGTTCGAGTACTGAGGCGATCATGGCCGCGGCCCCATCCAACAGATGCCGAATATGATCTCGTCGTGATCGGCGGCGGGGTCGGCGGTTAGCCGCCTTGACCAAGGTGATGAACGCCGATCGCTTCGAAGCCGTCTGACTACGCTTGTTGAAAGGATTCTTGCTATGAGCCTGGCACGTCTGAAATCTTTGGCCGGAGTCCGAATTCCGGATACCGCGCTGTGCAATGCTGCGGTGGACCTTCTGGAATCCAGCGCGCCCCAGTTTCTCTGCACGCATTGTCTTCGAACCTACATTTTCGGCAGTCTTGCGGTGAGAAGCCTCGGCCGGTCGGTGGCCGACGAGGAAGCCGCGTTTTGCGCCGCGCTTTTGCACGACCTCGGGCTGATCCCTCCCTACCGTCGCGATAATCGGTTTGAAATCGATGGCGCGGATGCTGCGCGCGATTTCTGCACAAAGCACCACGTGTCACCCGAGCGGGCCGATCTGGTTTGGAGGGCGATCGCCCTGCATACCTCCCCGGGCATCGCCACACGGTTGGCAGACGAGATAGCGCTGGTCCATCTCGGCGCCGGCCTCGACTTCCTGGGGCTCGGCCTCGATCAGGTGCCGCCGCAGGTTCTCGAGGAAATCCTCGAAAAATATCCGCGGATGAAGTTCAAATCGGAATTCCGCAATCTCCTGGTGGAGCACTGCCAGCACAACCCCGCCGCACAAGTCTTGACCTGGACCGACGATGTTGCCCGCACCGCCGGCTGCACGTTGCACGGCCGTCCAATCCCAACGGCATCACAAATCATGGCGGCAGCGCCGTGGGACGAATGACCCGAACGTCACCCGTCTCTCTGAGGTTACGTTGGAACGGATAGGAGATAACGCGCCATGGGTATCACGCATCCCAAATTCAAAGCCGCGGTCGTACAGGCGGCACCGGTCTGGCTTGATCTCGAAGGCACAGTCGCCAAGACCATCACGTACATCGAAGAAGCAGCGCGCGAGGGCGCAAAGCTTATCGCGTTTCCCGAGACGTGGATTCCTGGCTATCCGTGGCACATCTGGGTCGGAACGCCGGCCTGGACGATCGGGAGAGGATTCGTCCAGCGTTATTTCGACAATTCGCTCAGTTACGACAGCCCTCTCGCGCGGAAAATCGCGGAGGCAGCGCGCGACAACCGGATCACCGTCGTGCTGGGTCTTTCCGAGCGAGACGGAGGCAGCCTCTACATCTCTCAGTGGCTGATCGGCCCTGACGGAGAAACGATCGCCAAACGGCGCAAACTTCGGCCGACGCATGTCGAACGAACGGTTTTTGGCGAAGGCGACGGAAGCCATATCGCGGTGCACGAGCTTGCCGACGTGGGCAGACTGGGTGCGCTGTGCTGCTGGGAGCACCTACAGCCGCTGACCAAGTACGCTATGTACGCCCAGAACGAGCAGGTGCATGTGGGGGCGTGGCCCAGTTTCTCCATGTATGAACCCTTTGCGCATGCGCTCGGTTGGGAGACCAACAATGCCGTGAGCAAAGTCTACGCGGTGGAAGGCTCCTGCTTCGTGCTTGCGCCGTGCGGCGTCATTTCGCAGGCGATGGTCGACGAGATGTGCGACACGGACGACAAGCGCGGTCTGGTGCACACTGGAGGCGGCCATGCGGTGATCTACGGACCTGATGGAAGCCCGCTCGCAGATAAGCTACCCGAGACGGAACAAGGACTCATCTACGCGACGCTTGATCTCGGCGCCATCGGTGTTGCGAAGAACGCAGCGGACCCGGCCGGCCATTATTCCAGGCCCGACGTCGTACGCCTCCTCTTCAATAACAAGCCGTCGCGGAGGGTGGAACATTTCTCTTTGCCGCATGACGCGCTTGAGCCCGACGTCAACGCGTCTGCCGAGAGGTAGGCGCTCGTCCCGTTCGATACGTGCCGATTGGAGGTAATTTTGACAGCGCAAACCTTGGAAGAAAAAACAAAGAGCTCGTAACGGCGTTCTACGAACTCGCGATAAACCAAAATAAGCCAACCGAATCGGCTGGCCGATACATCGGACTTCCCTATACCCAGCATAATCCGGAGGTGCCCAAAGACGGGCCTGACGGCTTTATCCAGTTCATTGAAGGGATGTTCAAGAAGCATCCCGGCTTGAGAGTCACCATCCATAAAGCTGTCGCTGATGGAAATGTTGTCGCTCTGCACGTCCATCTGAAGAGAGATGAAAGCGATCCAGGGATCGCAGTCGCGGAATTTTTTCGAGTTGAAGATGGAAGGATTGTTGAACACTGGGATGTGATGCAGCCGGTGCCTGAAAAGACGGCCAGCGGCAACGCGATGTTTTGAAAACGGTGCCCCAATCCCCCATGCGGAAATGAAAATCATTCCTGCGACCGGGCACCTGTCTCGCTCGAGTCGCCGATCGAGCTTGCGCAGACAATTAGTCATTCTTCAGAAAAACGCGAACAGGATAAATGATGCGCCCCAAATTCGGCACGCTGGAATGGAGCAAGAAAAACTACGGCGCGCTTACGCCGACGGAGCGGCTTCACTTTTTGCGTAACATGGCTTTCCTGGCTGCGCGGGAAGCGTCGGATGCCGTTCGGGATAAACTCGGTCTCTTGAAGCCCGTCGATCTCGATTTTTCCGATTTTGCTCCGCCGGATACGCGGATGGCAAAAGACGCGGAAGTGTTTGCGCGTGAAACGCATACGCATGACCTGCTGTCTCACGGTTACCGCACATACTACTTTGGCGCCATTCTCGCTTCGTATGGCAGGCTCAAGTACGACAAGGAATTGCACTTCGCCGCCGCCGTTCTCCACGACATCGGCCTTACCGATTCCAGGGCTGTTCCGCTTAAAGCATGTTGCTTTGCCGTCAGCGGCGGTCGTCAGGTTCACGACTTTCTCGTGTGCAAAGGGCACCCGCCTGAGAAAGCCCAGATTGTCGGGGACGCAATCTCAGCACACCTCAATCTGCATTTGCCCGTTCGCGAATATGGTGAAGTGGCGGCATTGGTGGCGAAGGGTGCCGTATGCGACCTTTTTGGCTTCGGAAAACGGCGCGTGAGCGTGAACTTCAAAAAACACCTTCTCCGCGCCTATCCGGCCGGAAACATGCATGACGCTCTATTGTCCAAAGAGCAAATGGCTCCCGGATCGCGGCTCGATTTCGGCAGAAAGCTCACAGGTGGTTTACCTGAACGACTTTGGATCCAGGATATAAGATGATGCGTCACGAACGAAACAATCGTATCTACTGACCTGCACTTGGCTCGTCTTGCGAGTTGACCGATAAAGGCACGGTAAGGGTTGGCACCGGGGGTGATTGCAGCTTAGATTGATCGTCTGTGACGCGGCGTGTTTCCACTGGCCTTCTCACTGATCACCGGCGCGACGAAGTGGACATGGTATGATCAGAGGCATTGTCGTTCGGCCGATCATATTCTCCGTCAACTGCTATATTGCGACCATCCTCACGATGTTTGTCGCCTTCAGCCTGGACCTGAAGAGCCCGGGCTGGGCCATGACCACGGTCTATCTGACCAGCCAGCCATTGTCCGGCCCGATGAGGGCCAAGGCCTTCTATCGCGCGATCGGCACGTTCGTCGGTGCCGCCGCCATGGTCGCCATCGTTCCTAACCTGGTCGACGCGCCGGAGCTCACGACGCTTGCGATCATGCTTTGGGTCGCGCTTTGCGTTTTCGTTTCGCTGCTGGACCGTACACCGCGGTCATATATGTTCGTGCTGTCGGGCTATACCGCTGCGCTGATCGGCTTTCCAAGCGTGCTCGCGCCCGGCACGGTGTTCGACACTGCGGTGTCTCGGGTCGAGGAGATCACACTGGGCGTCGTCTGCGCGGCCATCGTCCACAGTGTCATATTTCCCAGGAGCGCCTATAGCGCCTTTGAGCTGAAGTTACGAAACGCCATGGCGGACACGCGCCGTTGGCTGGCCGATGGCTTGATCCAGCAAGCGACTCCGGAAACCGAGATGGAGCGCCGCCGGATAGCCGCCGATATCAGCGAGCTTTATGTGCTCGGCACGAGCCTGCGCTTCGACACCGCGCCGCACCGACCGGATATCGGCACCATTCGTGCTTTCGACCGCCAGATCGTGGCGCTGTTGCCCCTGGTGAGCGCCATAGAGGATCGTCTGACGCTTCTTCGGCGTAGCGGGCCGCTCGATGTAAAGCTGTCGGAAGCAATTACGGGCATTTGCGACTGGTTGCAGGTGCAGGCACCGGGTGACCGGCGCCGCGCCGCCGCGCTCAAAGAGGCCTGCGCCGCCGCTGCGCCAGCCATCGGCCCGCAATCAAGCTGGGACGATCTAGTGAAGATCAATGTCACCGTGCGCCTGATCGAGCTGGTCGATGCCTGGCAAGGCTGTCTCGAACTCGCCGCCTATCTCAGCGACCCGGCACAGACGCCAAGCGCCGACATTCGCGCAGCCGCCACGCAGATCGGGCCAAAACCGATGCATACGGACCCGGCTATTGCGTTGTTGTCGGCGCTCGCAGCCATCGTCGCGATGGGCATCTGCGCGTTCTTTTGGATAGCAACAGCATGGCCGGAAGGCGCGGGCGCCATAGCCTTTGCTGCCGTGTCATGCACCCTATTTGCTTCGATGGACGATCCGACGCCGGCCATTCGCGCCATTACGCTCCTCCTGACGTTGTGCATCCCGGTCGTATTGGTCTACCAATTCTTTGTGTTGCCGGCGATCACCGGCTTCCTCCTGCTGTGTTGCGTGCTCGCGCTTGTGCTGATACCGGCCGGCATCTTGATGGCGATCCCGGCCTATGCGGTGATCGGTTTGGCGCTCGCGTTGGGCTTTTGTGTCGAAATGAACCTGCAGACACGCTATTCCGCCGATCTGGCGGCCATCGTCAACTCCAACAGCGCCTTCGTCCTCGGCGGTGTCGTGGGGCTACTTGTGACACGGATGATGCGTGTTATCGGGGCGCAGGCCAGCGCGCGACGGTTGATTTGGGCAACGCATCGCGACCTTGCAGACCTTGCCGGCGGGCGTTCGTATCCGACCCGCGAGGCATGGGTGAGCCGCATGATGGATCGCGTCGCACTGTTGCTGTACCGGCAACCGCGGTTCGAGCCGCGGCCGCAGCATGAATTCGCCGATGCGCTCGAGGATCTGCGCCTCGGCGTCAATATGATCGAAGCGCAATCGATCGCGCCTATCATGTCGGCGTCGGCACAGGATGCTCTGGCCGCCATGTTTGCGAGCCTGGCCGCGCATTTCCGTGGACTGGGGCGTGGCCGCGTGGCGCCGCTTGGCGACGATTTATTGCAAAAGATCGATCGTGCGATCGGCGAAGCGACGGCCTGCACCGCAACCACGCATGCCTGCGTCGCCGCGATTGTTGGCATGAGGCACACCCTTTACCCCGACGCGCCGCCGTATCGACCGATGGGCATAGAGCAGACTGGTCCGGCGCTACCCGAGACGGTCGGGCCACCGGCGCGCCATGATGGGAGCGTTTCGTGATTGGGGAGTTCGACATCTATGGCGTCTACGTTCCGGCCCTTGCGGTCTATGCCGCCATTGCGCTTCTTCTTCAGATCGCGATCATACGACTTCTGGATGCCCGCGGCTTCTATCGCTTGGTCTGGCATCGCGCGCTGTTCGATCTCGCGATCTACGTCATTGTGCTCGGCGTTGTGACGGCGGCGGGCGCAAGCATCCTGCCGCTGGCATAAGATCGCCAATGCAAAATCGTGGGTGATGGAGCCATGAAAAATTTATTCGCCTCTACCGGTCGCGTGTTGCTCACGCTCGTTTCGCTGGTCGTTGCGGTTGCCGTCGGCTGGCAGCTCTGGAGCTATTATATGCTCGAACCATGGACGCGCGACGGCCGTGTGCGCGCCGACGTGGTTACGGTTGCCGCCGATGTTGCCGGGCTGATCAGCGACGTCTTTGTTCACGACAATCAGAAGGTGACCAAGGGCCAGCCATTGTTCCGTATCGACCAGCGGCGCTTTCACTATGCGCTCGATCAGGCGAAAGCCGATGTCGCCAGCCGACAGGCTACACTCGATCAGGCCAAACGCGATCTCGAACGCGCCAAGAGTCTGACCAGCGCCGCGATTACCGCCCAGCAGGTCGAGCAGCGGCAGCAGGCGGTCGACGTCGATCAGGCCGGGCTCGACGCGGCGAACGCGGCGCTTGAGGTCGCCCGGCTCAATCTCGAGCGCTCAACGGTCGTGGCGCCTGTCAACGGCATAGTCACCAATCTCGATCTCCTGCCCGGGCGTTACGTCAATGCCGGCGCAGCTGTTTTTGCGCTGCTTGGGTCCGACACGTTCCGCGTCGAGGGTTATTTCGAGGAAACCAAACTGCGGCGCATCCGTATAGGAGAAGATGCGACCGTAAAGCTGATCGGCGATCCGCGCCTGCTATCGGGGCACGTCGAGAGCATCGCTTATGGTATCGAAGACCAGAACCGCAGCACCAGCAGCAACCTGCTGGCCTCCGTCAATCCAACGTTCAGCTGGGTACGCCTCGCGCAGCGCATCCCTGTGCGTATCAAGCTCGACAATGTGCCGCCAGACCTTCTTCTCGCGGCCGGGCGCACCGCGACTGTTTCGATTGGGAAGATCAGCTGGTAGCGCGATGCTGCTCATTTGTCCATCGCCGCTACCTTCGTCTTTACGCACCGGTCAGAAGCGGGAACCGCCGCCGTGAATCTGCCGCCTCACGGACCAACGAAGTTGGGGATCACCGGCAAGCCTTGCCGAGTTGCGAAAGCGGCAGTTTTCGCTCTACCTCGCGTTACGCACCAGTTGCCCAGCATCCATCATTCATAGCCGGTGCGGCTAATCAGCGGCGGAAGTGCGAACAGACCGAAGGCAACCATTCCCAGCGCTACGGCGACGAAGTTCCAGGTGACGTCGGCTTTCAGCCAGACCACCATAAGGCCGCCGAGCACCGCAATGGCGGCCCTGAGCAGCGCGGCGAGGACCGAGGCTTTCATTCGCCTCGTCGCCTGGCCGACGCAATAGAGCGCATAGCCGACGCCGAAGAATCCGAAGAACGGCCCGACGCGGTGCAGATATTCCGCGCCGATTTGCAGCACGACGGGATCGCGGCTGAATATTCCGATCCAGGCTTGCGGGAAGACGGCAGCGGTAAGTCCGATCACCTCGGTCAGCGCGCCGGCCATCAGCACGCCGATCCAGGAAGCGCTGATTGCGCGATCGATCTGGCCGGCACCGAGGTTGGCGCTGATCACGATACCGACGGGCCCGCCGATGCCGTAGGCGAGCGGCACCAGAAGAAACTCGAGCCGCGAGCCAGCGCCATAGCCGGCCAAAGCCTCGACACCGCCCATCGCGACATAAGCGGTGACGATCGCCAGCGTCAGATTGGTGGTCGCGGATACGATGGACGACATTCCGCCGATCCGGAGGATGGCGAGCGCCGGCGCGAACGACAGCCTTGGCATACGGAATGACGGCTTGAGGATGCCGAACCGGCCCCAAAGCCAGACGGCATAGGCCAGCGTTCCCAGGCCGTAGTAGACGAGCGTCGCGATAGCGCCGCCCGAGGCACCAAGCGCCGGAAAGCCAAATCCGCCGAAAATCAGCAGCGGAGAAAGCGGAATCAGGATCAAGGTGCCGCCGCAAACCACGATCACCGGCACCTGCAGATTGCCGGTCCCGCGAACCACCGCCGTCAGCAGGTTGAACAGCCAGATCAGCACGGCGCCGGCAAAGATCGTGAATGAATAGGAGACGGCGATGTCAAGCGCCTGTCCGGAGACGCCCATGTGGGCGTAAAGCGCCGGACCCGCCACAAGCATGACGGCTGTCGTCACAAGGCCCAACGGAACACCGAGCAGCACGGCGTACCAGACGTACTCGCTTGCCTCGCTCGTCCGGCCAGTACCAAGGGCCCGCGCAACGGTCGTAACAAAGCCGCCGCCAAGCGCGCCTTGCGCGATGGCAACGACCAGCGAGACCAGCGGAAAGACCGGTGCGACACCGGCGAGCGCATCGACGCCCGCGCGTGACACGAAGAAGACCTCGAGCAATCCGACCAGGATCTGGACCATCATCACAGTGGCGTTGGGTACGGCGAGCCGCAGGATCGTCAGCGTGATCGGCCTGGTCAACAGCATGTGCGTGCGGGCGTCGATTTCCGGGGGGCGCGGACGAGCCTTGCTGCACGCCTGGGGCGACGGAAGCGTTTGAGGCGATATTGCGCAGGCGGCTTGCATGGGAATGCTCCATTTCGGAGCCTTTCAACTAAGCCCGACGCTGCCGCAGATCGAACGATATGATTTGACAGGACATGTTAGCGTTCCTAACAATTGAAAAATGAGCCGTTTACCGCCGCTGGAAACCTTGCGGGTGTTCGAGGTGGCCTGCCGCCATGGCAGCTATTCCGAGGCTGCGCGCGAGCTGCACGTGACGCACAGCGCCGTGAGCCAGCGCATCAGGCAGCTGGAAGAAGAACTGGGACTGACGCTGTTCGAGCGGCAGGGCAACCGGATGGTGCCGACGCCGGACGGACTTCGGCTGCAGGCCGGCGTCACGGGCGCCTTCTCCGAGTTGAATGCGGCGCTCGGCGGCCTCAAGAGCCGCCGGACCGACGCGGAAATCACCGTCAGCCTGCTGCCGGTCATGGCGGCGCGATGGCTGGTGCCGCGCCTTCCCCGCTTCACTGCCCGCTATCCGAGCATCAATCTGCACATCAAGACCGGCCAGGCACTGGCCAACTTCAAGTCTGACGGCGTCGACATGGCGATCCGGTTCGGCAGGGGTGACTGGAAGGGCCTGCGCACCATCAAGCTTCTCGACGAGGAGCTTTTTCCTGTGTGCAGCCCGAGCCTCAACGACGGGCGATTGCCGAAGGATCCCGCATCGATGCTGTCGGAGCCGTTGCTGATCGACCGCAACGTGTCTTGGCGCGCCTGGTTCAGGTCTGCCGGTGTGACGCTTGATCGCGAGATCACCGGGACCTCCTTCACCGATTCGAACGCATTGATGGAAGCAGCCGTGGCTGGACAAGGCATTGCGCTGGGGCGCCTCTCGTTCACGCGGTCGGATATCTTAGCGGGAAAGCTGGTTCGCCTGTCCGAACACAGCCTGCGCCTTTCTCACAGCCACTATGCTGTCTACCCCACTTCCTCTGAGTCCAATCCGGCGCTGGTGGCTTTCCGGGACTGGCTGATTGAAGAGACTCGGCGTAGCTAGGCAACGCTGGCAAGCTTGCCAACCCGTGACAGCAGGAGTTTCAGGATTGGCGATTTGTTGGCTTTGTGGTGGGCGAGGACCAGATCGAGCGTCGGGGCTTCGCCCTGCACGGGACGCGTGGTGATCGATTTCGGCAGAAAACGCTCAGTGTAGGCCGGCAGCAGCATGACCGCGCGCGTCGATGTGATCATAGAAATGGCATGGACAACATTGTGCACTTCGTGCGCGGGCTTGAGCTCGACGCCAGCGCGCGCGAAATACTCGGCGACGACACGGCGTACCGCTGGCGCGGCCTTGGACGGCAGACAGAAGGTCTCGTTCGCTATGTCCTGCGGCGCCACCGCTGTTTGTGCGGCCAGACGATGGTCGCTCGGAAAGACAAACACGAGCGGATCCGTGCGCACGCGCCGGTAGCTCAAATCGTCCATGTTGTCTTCCGGCCGGATGAAGGCCGCATCGAGCTTGCGCTTCATCAAGGCCTTGGCGAGCACCGGTGAGTAGTCGCTCGACAGGCGGATGTCGATGCCGGCAAACGCCTCGCGCAGTACGCGCTCCACCTCCGGCAACAGGCCGATTTCGGCGCCTGACATGAAACCCAGCGCAAAGGCCGGCCGCGCCGGCTGGGCTGCGCGCTGCGCCGCTTCCTTGGCCGCTTCCGCCTGCACCAGCGCCATGCGCGCATGGTCGAGAAAGGCTTTTCCGGCCGGCGTCAGTTCGACGCCATGCGTGCTGCGGTTGATCAGCTGAACGCCGACTTCCGCTTCGAGATCGCGGATTTGCCGGCTGAGCGACGGCTGCGAGGTGTGCAGCTTCTGCTCGGCGGCAACGGTCAGGCTGCCGGCATCGGCCACGGCGACGAAGTAGCGGAGATGCCGCAGCTCCATTGCAATCCCCCATATCTCGCAGGCATGGGGCCAACCTACAAAGTATTTTCCAGTCGCGCCAGCCGCCTCTATAGCCAAAGGGTACTGTGCGCGGGGCCTGCCCGACAGGCAGGGCCTTCCGGCCCAGAACCAATAAGGGTGTGCCCATGCGTCACGGCATTAAGGCGTCGCTGTTGCTGGTCCTACTGATGACGGGCGTGGGTGGGGCCGCAGCGCAATCGTCAGGCAATCAGGCAAAAGCGAGCGACATGGACACCGACGTCACCAAGATCAAGCAGGCCCTGCTCGGCAATTGGGAAAGCATCGCCCCGGAGGTGCGGCCGAGCGTCGCAAAAAATGCCGACGGCACGCTGAAGCCGTTCTATCTCAAGCGCACTTTCAAATATCTGCCGTCCGACAAGTTCGAGCTCGATATCATCAACCTTGCCGACCCCTACGGCGCCGTGCCGCTCGCCCGCATCAGGATCGTCGGGCACATGCAGTGGCAGGGCGCACACCCGATCGTTTCCGGCGCACAGAAGGTCGACTTCGTCGCCGATGAAGCCTACGAGGTCACGCCGCTCGCGCAAGGCTTTGCCGACGTGCTGAACAAGGTCGCCTCGGCCGGATACAGCCCGTGGGCCGTCAACGCCTCCCAGAACATTTTCGGCAAGACGTTTGTCCCCTTCGGCCTGAAGGAGGGAACGAATTTCATGGAGTACGACCTCGTCTATCTCAGGGGCGACCTGTTGTTCTGGGGCGCGCGCAACATCGACGGTCGCGGCTTCGATACCGAGCAGAACCGGCCGACAAATCTGCAGATCCCCCTGATCCGGAAGTAACAGGGCATGATAAGGTCATCGCGCAGAGTGACTTAATCCCTTGACCGAGGTGCCTCGATGGCTGGTTCACGGGGCGACATCCCTTCGCAGTTCGGCAAGACCGCCATTGTCACGGGCGCCACCGGCGGTCTCGGTTACGAGACGGCGCTTGCGCTCGCCAGGGCCGGTGCCGACGTAATTCTGACGGGCCGCGACGAGCGCAAGGGGCAGTCGGCCATCGAGAAGATCGGCCGGGAGGTGTTGGGCGCCAAAATCGCCTTCGAATCGCTGGATCTAGCCAACCTCGCTGCGGTCGCCGCCTTTGCCAAGCGCATTCAGGCGCGGCCATCTCTTGATCTCCTGATCAACAATGCCGGCGTGATGGCCCTGCCGCGCCGGCAAGTTACGGCTGATGGTTTCGAGATGCAGCTCGGCACCAACCATCTCGGCCATTTTGCGCTCACGGCGCGATTGTTGCCGCTGCTGCGCCTGGCCAGTGCGCCGCGGGTCGTCAGTGTCAGCAGCCTGGCGCATCGCACCGGGTCGATCGATTTCGGCGATCTGCAGGGCGAGCGCCACTACTCGCCATGGAAGGCATATGGGCAATCCAAGCTCGCCTGCCTGATGTTCGCGCTGGAACTGCAGCGGCGCAGCGACGCGGCGGGCTGGAAGTTGATCAGCATTGCGGCGCATCCCGGCTTTGCTCGCACCAATCTGTTCTCCAGCGGCCCAGGTGGCCTGCTCTCCATGGCAACCGACGTCGCGGCACCGTTCTTCGGCCACTCCGCGGCTGACGGTGCGCGACCGATCCTGTTTGCGGCGACCAGTCCCGAAGCAAAGCCCGGCAGTCATTACGGGCCCGGAGGGTTCAGCGAACTGCGAGGCTCGCCGGCGCGTGCGCTTATCATGCCACAAGCGCGAGACACGGCAGCGGCCGCAAGACTTTGGGAGGTTTCCGCGAAGCTGACGGGTACCTCGTTCGAATAACGGTTAGCCGATGCAACTGGCGAAGCGCGTCATCGATATCGGGCTCTCGACCAGCAATCTGGTGCCCATGCTGCAATTCTGGCAGCAGGATGCCGCCGTCCGCTTCGATCATGTGTTGCCGGTTCGCCGCGGGCAGAAGCAATATCGGCATGTCGAGCAGGGCTCGGTCGTCAAGCTGAACCATCATGCAGAGCTCCTGCCCGACGCCGCGCCGAGCGGCTACCGCGAGTTGATCATCGCGCGCGAAGGCGTGCAGACGCCACGGCAAATGGTCGATCCCGACGGCAATCGCCTGCAGCTGGTGCCGCCGGGGCATGACGGGGTCAGCCAGATCGCCGTTGCCATGGGCGTTCGCAGCCTGGGCGCGCACCGGGCATTCTTTGGCGACATTCTCGGCTTCACCGAGCTGCCCTGGCCGGGCGGAGCCGGCTTTCGCCTTGGCGATAGCCTCATCCTTCTCGCGGAAGATCCCGCTGCGACCGTCGCTCCTGTGCGACAGGCGCGGGGCTGGCGCTACATCACCCTGCAGGTGGCCGACATCGACGCCGTGCATGATGAACTCCGAAGCAAGGGCGTGCGCGAAGGCCTTGCGCCGGTCACGCTTGGCGAGGTGGCGCGCATCTCGATGATCCTCGATCCCGACGGCAACTGGATCGAGCTGTCCCGCCGCGCCTCGATCGTCGGCAGCGTGTCCTGAGTGACGCCCAAGTCATGGCCACATCAGCCAACAACATCCGGACCGGTCGCGGAATCCGACTACCGGCCGCCTCTTTATGGGAGCGGACAGAATCTGACACGGTTTCCTTGAAGGCGCGGTACGATGAGTGGCTTTGGCGAGTTAGGGGCCAAGGCATGACGGTGCCGAGATCACCCCTTCTTTGGTCGCGGCGTCTTTGTCTGTGCGCGCTTGCCGGGTATGTGCGCCTTCAATGTCAGATCGGCCAGCGTTACCTTCCGACCCTTCACAGACCGGACTTCGATTGGGGCCAACGGAGACTGATCCCTGCTATCGAGCATATCGGCCGGGTATCGATCTTTGGGAAAAAGCCATCGGTCGCCCCATTGCCGGAGCGCGATGATCATCGTGAACAGGTCCGCGCCCTTCTCCGTGAGAACATATTCCTGACGCTTGGCGTCGCTTGCGATTGGCCGCCGTTCAAGAACGCCGCCATCGACAAGCTTCTTGAGACGCGTCGTCAGAAGACTGCGGGAGATTCCGATCTTCTTTTGGAAATCATCAAAGCGGCGGACACCGGAGAATGCCTCGCGTATGATGAGTAAACTTCCCCATTCCCCGATCAAGTCAACAGAACGCGCCATGGGGCAATTGGCGTCAGCCCAGCTATTTCGTTGCATTCGAATCTAATAACAAAAAATACCCGCGATTCGAACTCCTATTTGGCTGCTGCTGCTCAGTAATTCACCGCCCTGGATGCCACTGGTCTAACCCCGGAAGAAATTGCACGCCGGACAGTGCTGCGAGGAATCGTGCCGCTCGTTCGGTCGGAATTTAAGTCTTGTCATTGAACTAAAAATAGTCCTATATCTGAACTTATCAATTATCGCGAACCTCGAGAGAGCGTCCGCGCGCCCACAATCAGGCGCTGCTATGAAAGCTAAAGCCGAGAACGCTCTACGGAAATCAACGCAGCGAAATACCCGGGAGGACAGATGCGTGCCGTTTTGATCAAGTCGTTCGGCAATCCAGAGGATGTCGTGCATCTGGGGGAAGCGAAGATTCCAGAAGCCGCGAAGGGCGAGCTCCGCATCAAGCTTCTAAAGTCCCCGATCCACAATCATGACCTGGCGATTATCCGCGGCTCGTATGGTTACAAGCCCGAGCTGCCGGCCGTCCCCGGAAGCGAAGCCCTGGGGCTGGTGGACGCCATTGGCGAAGGCGTTGAAGGCTTCAAGGTTGGACAGAAAGTTGCGGTCCCTGCGGGCTACCGGATGTGGGCGGAGTACTTCACGACGCCGGCAAAGACGGCCGTACCCGTCCCACCCGGCATGTCGGATGACATTGCATGCCAACTCCTTGCGATGCCGCTGAACAGCTACCTGCTGTTCGAGTTCTTAGGCACCAAGCCGGGCGACTGGATTATCCAAACCGCTTCCAATGGAGCTGTTGGACGCGTTGTGGTTCAACTCGCTAAGAGCCGCAACGTGAATGTGATCAGCCTCATCCGCCGCAATGACGGTATCGACGAGATGAAATCGTTGGGTGCCGAGCATGTGCTTTCGACCGAAGACGATAACTGGCCGGCGCGCGTTAAGGAGATGACCAGTGGCGCGCCGATCAAGGGCGCAATCGACTCGGTATCCGGCCCCGTCACCTTGCCGCTCGCCAACCTCATTGCTCCGGGCGGCACCTTCCTGTCGTTCGGCGCAATGTCGCAGAAGCCCATCGTTCTCGACCCTGGCGCTCTCATTTTTGGCGGTATCGTTGTTCGCGGCTTTTGGGGCGCGACGTGGGTCCAGCAGGCCAGTGCTGCCGAGAAACAGCGCGTGCTTGGTGACGTGATCAAGCTCGTGGCCAACGGCACGATCGTCCTCG
>WNFC01001541.1_pt1 | contig 24254 bp, 25 predicted proteins | sample 5400541 | NCBI WGS metagenome assembly WNFC01 (sample SAMN13153342, study PRJNA577476) | soil metagenome | isolation source: 120 cm saprolite under Douglas fir tree site 2 hole 2 replicate 1 | place: USA:California | collected 2015-04-18
GGACAGCGCGGCGGCTACGACCTCTTCATCAGTCATGGCATTGAGCCGCGCCCAATCGGTGTCGCCCCGCGGCAGGGTGTCACCAGACTTTACGGTCACCCGCGTAGTACCGATCTTGCTCATGTCGTGTGGCCTTCCGGGCCGATATGATTCTGGACGTGTCTTCGTCGCGTAGCGTCACGATTACGAACAGCACATTGCTGTGAGCCATACCGATAACCTGAATCCGCTCCTCGCCGTATCCGAACCGTGTGTCGATTTCTTCCACACGGTTCGGGTCTTCGAGCGCCGCGATGGAATCCACAAAATCAACGCCATGTTTGCGAAGGTTCACGGCGGCTTTGCCATCGTCCCACTCGTATCGCACGTAAAAATAGTACCGGATATCGGTAGTAGCGGCAAGTGGGCAACCGGCCTACCCAGGGGCAGGAACGTCAAAACGCAAGCGCTCAATGCTTCTGGCAAAGTCTCTCGTCCCGGATTGGGTTCCAGTTTCTCAAGAGTACGAATCGGCACGGCTTGGCACCCGTCGCACAGGCTCGCGGCCGACCGCTCGACGTGTTAGGAAGGCATGGTAACTAGCAAAGTGGCCGAGATGAGCGTCCCGCTGAAAAAACCAATCCAAGAATTCAAAGGCGACGACATCGCCGCGACGATGCGCGCGATCGGTGTCAACGCACGTGCTGCCGCCAGAATCCTGGCGACCCTCAGCCCGACGGAAAAAAACCGTGCAATCACCGCAATGGCTCACGCGATCAGGGCCGCGACTGCCCCGATATTGGCGGCCAACCGCGAGGATGTGGCGGAAGCCGACAAGGCGGGCGCGACCGCTGCCTTCATCGACCGTCTCCGGCTCGATGAGAAGCGGATCGCCGCCATGGCGGATGGCGTCGACATTATCGCGGCGTTGCCTGATCCTGTTGGCACGGTCATCTCGGGCTGGGATCGGCCCAACGGAATGCGGATCGAGCAGGTCCGGGTCCCGCTTGGCGTGATTGGGATCATCTATGAGAGCAGGCCGAATGTCACCGCGGACGCCGGGACGCTCGGTCTCAAGGCGGGAAATGCCGTCATCCTGCGCGGAGGCTCCGACAGCTTCCGGTCCTCATGCGCCATTCACGCCGCCGTCGCGGCGGGCCTACTTGGCGCTGGCGTGCCCGAGACCGCGATTCAATTGGTGCCGACCCGGGATCGCGATGCCGTGGGCCTGATGCTGGGGGGCCTCGACGGCGCGATCGACGTGATCGTTCCCCGCGGCGGCAAGGGGTTGGTCGCCCGCGTGCAGGCTGAAGCGCGCCTGCCCGTGTTTGCTCATCTTGATGGTAATTGCCATGTCTATGTGGACAAGGCCGCCGACCCTGATATGGCGCGATCGATTGTGCTGAATTCCAAGATGCGCCGCACCGGCGTGTGTGGCGCCGCCGAAACGTTGCTCGTCGACAAAGGCGCTGCCCCAACTCTTCTCGCATTGCTGGTGCGCATGCTCATTGATGCCGGATGCGAAGTGCGTGGCGACCGCGATACTCAGGCCGCCGATCCTCGCGTAAAATGCGCCACCGAGGAGGATTGGAGCACCGAATACCTCGACGCCATCATTGCCGTGAAGCTGGTCGATGGGGTCGATGAAGCCATCGCGCACGTGGAACGCTATGGCTCCCATCACACCGACGCTATTGTGACGGCCGACCGCGGCGCCGCCGAGAAATTCTTGGCGCGGGTCGATTCGGCGATCGTGCTGCATAATGCCTCAACGCAATTCGCCGACGGAGGTGAATTCGGCTTCGGAGCGGAGATCGGAATCGCCACCGGACGCCTGCATGCGCGCGGCCCCGTCGGTGTCGAACAGCTCACGACCTTCAAGTATCGCGTGCGCGGTTCGGGTCAGACGCGTCCATGACTATGGCGGCCGACGCCGTCTCAGCCACGCCCCCTCCCTGCCCTCCCCCGCAAGCGGGGGAGGGTGTAAGCGGAGATCCTCCCCCGCTTGCGGGGGACGATAGGGAGAGGGTGGCGAAAGCATCCTCGGCCGCCTCGAACGCTCCACGTTACCGGATTCCGGTTCACTATCCCGGCCAACGCGTGGGGCTGTTCGGAGGAACGTTCGATCCGCCGCACGAGGCGCATCTCGCTGCGTGCCTGCTGGCCATGAAACGACTGGCGCTCGACCAGGTATGGTGGCTCGTCACGCCCGGCAATCCACTCAAGAACACAACGGGGCTTGCTCCTCTCGATGAGCGTGTGGCGGCGGCAAGCAAGCTCGCCCGTCATCCACGCATGGAGGTTACCGGTATCGAAGCCGAGATCGGCGTACGTTATTCATACGACATAATCCGGTATCTGGTATCGCACTGCCCGGGGGTCCGTTTTGTCTGGATCATGGGAGCCGACAATCTGCGCTCCTTCCACCGCTGGCAGAAGTGGTGCGGCATTACCAAACTGGTTCCGATCGCAGTGATAGATCGGCTCGGTCCGAGCCTTCGTGCAACCAGCAGCGTCGCCGCGCAAGCGCTCGGTCACCGGCGCGTCCGGGAAAGCGAGGCTGCATCGCTGCTCAGCCGTCGTCCGCCGGCCTGGGTTCTTCTGCATGGTTTGAAATCACCGTTGTCCTCGACGGCCCTGCGCGCGGTGCGCCGGTCGCAGAAGGTTCGCATGCCGCCGGCAAAATAGAGAGCTTTGAGTCGATTCCTTGTAGAGGAGCAAAAGTCGTGGCAGCCTGGTAGCCCGGATGGAGCGCAGCGTAATCCGGGGTCAGCCTGTCCCCGGATTACGCTGCGCTCCATCCGGGCTACGGGCTTCGCCACCAGGGATCAAGGGCTTCTGGACGGTCGATAGATCAGCGACGAATGAACGCCTCCTTGCCCCGACGAGCGGCTGAACATCACAAGGCGGTTGAAACCGTTAACCAGTTGCTCTTATCTTAAGGCAGTGGCCCCGGGCAGGATGCCCAGGGCAGCGGAACCGAAAGGAAAGGACCTCTGTCGACAGTTGCAATCTCGCGGGGCAGCACTCGCCGCAGTCCCGATCTCGTCTCAAAGGTGCGTCCTGACGCCGATGAGACGCTTCGCATCGTCCTCTCTCGCCTCGACGACATGAAGGCTGAGGATACCACCACAATCGATTTGCGCGCCGAATCCGCGATCGCCGACTACATGGTCGTGACCTCCGGAAGGTCCAATCGCCATGTCGGGGCGGTGGCCGATCAGGTGCTGGAGGGCCTTCGCGGGGCTGGGCTCACCGGCGTCAGAGTCGAGGGCCTGCCTCATTGCGATTGGGTGCTGATCGACGCCGGTGACGTGATTGTTCACGTCTTCAGGCCCGAAGTTCGAGCATTCTATAATCTCGAGAAGATGTGGTCGCGCGGCCGCGCAGCGACGCGCCAGGCGAGCTAGTCGATCGCTTCGGCCGATCTGATGTAGGAGCGACCCTTGTGGTCGCCCTGCTCCCGGCGGACGATCAAGAACCCGGAGAAGGTCCCGGCATGACGCCCTTGCCAATCCGGTCAGGGGCACGCCGTGGCGCAAACCGGGCGACCACAAGGGTCGCCCCCTACAGCTAGCTACAGCGGGCAATGTTGCAGGACGCCGCTTGTGCACGTTAGCGTGGCAATTCCGGAGTTCGCTTGATGCGCATTGTGGTCGCCGCGGTTGGCCGCCTCAAGCCCGGCCCCGATCGCGAGCTTGCCGAACGTTATCGGGATCGCGCCGTCAAGGCTGGACGTGCGTTGGGCCTGCGCGGTCCCGATGTCATCGAGGTGAGGGAGAGTCGCGCCCGCGAAGCGGAGCGCCGCATAACCGAGGAGGCGATCGCGCTCAATGGCGCCGTTCCGGACGATGCCATCAAGGTCGTATTGGACAGCAGGGGTCAAAATGCCTCCAGTGAGGCTTTTGCCCAGCGAATTCGCGCGTGGCGCGATGGTGGCCGTCAGGCCGTGTGCTTCATCATCGGGGGAGCAAATGGCCTTCCGGCTGGCTCGCTCGATGACGCCGATATGAGCTTTGCGTTCGGATCAGCAACGTGGCCGCATCAGCTTGTCCGAATCATGTTGATGGAGCAGATCTACCGGGCGATGACGCTGCTGTCCGGCCATCCCTACCATCGCGATTGACGTTGCTTGACAAATAACGAGGCGATCCGTCTGGTGGCCGGATGTCGGTGCGGCTATAAACATGATGGCCTGATACTGCCCCAATTCGTCCCTACAAACGGCTGGTGGCTATACGCCAAATTGGCTTTTTCCAATTCGCCGGGAGCCCCGGGAGCCGATGACATCCCCTGACCGAGCGGCGCAGGTGTTGAGAAATGGCGTGGCGATCGCAGCATTGCTGGTATGGGCGGGCGGGTCGATCGGAACGGCGCTGGCACAATCTTCGCGATCGGGAGCCAAAACACTCAATCCTAATACGACAAAACAGCACGATCAGGAGCTCGACTCGATCAGGGCCGAGCAGCGCAAATCCTCCGAAACCGAGCAGCGGCTTAGCACCGAGAATAGTGCGATCGCTGACGAGCGTCGTCGGCTCAATCAATCGCTGATTGCCTCGGCCTCCCGGATTCGAGCCACGGAGGAGCGGATTGCGGCGATGGAAATCCGCCTGCGTGAGTTCGACAGCAGCGAGGCGAACATCCGCAAGTCGCTCGACGGGCGGCGAACGCAGATTGCCGAGGTCTTGGCAGCACTGCAACGCATCGGACGGCGGCCACCGCCCGCCATCTTTGTCGGCGCGCGAGACGCCATTGAATCGTTACGTATCGCGATGGCGCTTGAAGCTGTGCTCCCGCAGATGCGGAGCGAAGCCGACAAACTTCAGGTAGAGTTAACTGACCTTGCACGCGTCAAAGCTGCGAAGGCGACCGAACACAGCCAGCTCGCGGCTGAATTGGCCGACCTTGCGATCATGCAGAAAAACATGGCGTCGCTCGTTGACTCGCGCCAAGCCCGACAGTCCGAGGTGGAACAAGCCATCACGGCCGAGCGCCAGCGGGCGGCCACGTTATCGCGGCAAGTCGACAATCTCAAAGATTTGATCGGGAAACTTGAGCCTGCGAGCGACCCCGCGAAACGTGCCACACGGGCTCAGGCCCGCTCGGGTGAGGAGTCAAAGACCCCTAATGGGGCGCGATCGGTCCTTGCGGCTCTCAACGATCCAGCCCGAATGGTGCCCGCAGTTGCCTTTGTTTCCGCCAAAGGCAGGCTGTCTTTGCCGGTCAGCGGTACCAAAATACGTGAGTTTGGGGTTCCCGATGGAGCCGGGAGCAATGAGAAGGGGATTTCGGTCGCGACCCGACCGGGAGCCCAGGTCACCGCGCCGTGCGATGGTTGGGTTGTTTACGCTGCGCCCTATAGATCCTACGGACAACTCTTGATCCTGAACGTCGGCGGCGGCTATCATGTGCTACTTGCCGGAATGGAACGAATTACGGTCGACCCCGGCCAGTTCGTTCTGACCGGGGAGCCGGTGGCGGTTATGGGAAGTGGCACGCGAGTTGCCTCTGCTTCGGCAGCCGGCTCCTCTTCTGTGGTTGGTTCAGCTCAACCGGTGCTCTATATCGAGTTCCGGAAAGATGGCACACCGATAGATTCCACTCCGTGGTGGGCGACAACTGTAAACGAAAAGGTTGGTGGATAATGCGCAAGACTTCTCTGGTTCTCCTAGGCGCGGTCGCCGGCGCTGCAGTGACGCTCGTTGCGGTGCAGCCGTCATTCCGGCTGCTGATCGGCTCGAGCGCAAGGGCGGCGCAGGCCGATACCTACCGCCAGCTCAATCTGTTCGGCGATATCTTCGAGCGGGTGCGCACGCATTACGTGGAGAAGCCGGACGAGAGCAAGCTGGTCGAATCGGCAATCAACGGCATGCTCAATGGGCTCGATCCGCATTCGAGCTACATGGACATCAAGAGCTTCAAGGATATGCAGATACAGACCCGCGGCGAGTTCGGCGGGCTCGGCATCGAAGTCACGATGGAGGATGGGCTGGTCAAGGTCGTTGCGCCGATCGACGATACCCCGGCCGCCAAGGCGGGCATCCGTGCCGGCGATATCATCACTCATCTCGATGATGAGCCGGTTCAGGGCCTGACCCTCAATCAAGCCGTCGAGAAGATGCGCGGGTTGGTGAACACCAAGATCCGCCTCAAGATCATGCGCAAAGGCAACGATGCGCCGATCGAGGTTGCTATTATGCGCGACAATATCCGCGTCCGCTCCGTGCGCATGAAGGTCGAGGGTGACGATGTCGGCTATGTCCGCATCACCCAATTTAACGAGCAAACCTCCGACGGGCTGAAGAAGGCTATCGCGGACATCACCAGCCAGGTGCCGAACGAAAAGCTCCGAGGCTACGTCGTCGACCTGCGGAACAATCCGGGCGGCCTGCTCGATCAGGCCATCTCGGTTTCCGACGCGTTCCTTGAGAGGGGCGAAATCGTGTCCACCCGCGGACGCGATCCCGAAGAGACTCAGCGCTTCAACGCACGGCCGGGCGACCTGACCAAAGGCAAGCCGGTGATCGTTCTCATCAACGGCGGTTCGGCGTCAGCGTCCGAGATCGTTGCGGGAGCGCTGCAGGATCATCGCCGGGCGACCCTGGTGGGAACCCGCTCGTTCGGCAAGGGTTCGGTGCAGACCATCATCCCGCTCGGTTCCGGCAACGGTGCGTTGCGGTTGACCACGGCTCGGTATTTCACGCCGTCCGGCCGCTCGATACAGGCCAAGGGCATCTCTCCCGACGTCGAAGTCCTGCAGGATGTGCCGGAGGAAATGAAAGCGCGGTCGGCCGACACCAAGGGCGAATCGTCCTTGCGCGGCCACCTCAAGGCCGAGGGTGACGAACAAGCGGGCTCGCAGTCCTACATTCCGCCGGAAGCTAAGGACGATAAGGCGCTCAATATGGCGTTCGATCTCCTGCGCGGCACCAGGACCAATGCGGCGTTCCCGCCGAACCCGAAGTCGGCTACGCTCCCGAACTGATCTTGAACGCAACTCAAGCATAGCCCGGCGGCCCCGTGCCGCCGGGTTTTTTGATGTCAATGAGTGCGACGGGTAGCCACGACCCGCGCTGGGGACGCGTCGGGAAGTAACGGTCCATTGCACAGATCCGAGTGAAACTCGCCAGATTGAGACTTGCTTGGCGTTTGCGCCAAGATGCTTCCCCAGAATTGATATCCGGGAAAATCTTTTCGGAGGCCGCCGCACACGGCGGTGGACACCGTCAATATTCAGTCTTACTATTGCCTTGTATGGGGCGCCGCGGCTGTAGGCGCGGGGGGTCGTCGTGTTTCGTTCGTTGCCAGAGCTAAAGCGAGCCATCTGCGTGACGATCGCAGCGGCAAGTTTTGGCTTCTTGGGCCATTCTCATCCGGCTGCGGCTGACTTTCTCAGCGAGCCTGGCGGCTCAAATCTCGTTTTTATAAGTCAACATGAATATACCCCTTTGCCGCTTGGCTCGGTCGAGGCGGGCAATTGCCTCAACGCGATGGGGGATGCGAGATCAGTCATCGCAGTTTATGACGTGGCCAAGGCGGCTATAGACGCCAAATTGCGATCTCTGTATGCCGCAGGCCAAAGAAAAATCTCTTTGGTTCTTTGGCACTTTTTCAATCAGTATAGCTATGCCCCGCCGCAGACGACTTATCTGAACACGTTTTGTGAGATGGTGGTGGCCGACGGCGTCCTCACAAGCAGGCACCAGGCCAATCTTTCGGCTTTGATCGCGACGATCAAGACGATTGGGTTTACTCAAATCAATTTTCGCTTTGTGCCCATGGATGCCAGCAATCCCATGGGATGGAGCTCTTGGGATGAAGCTCAGTTTCAATCGAACTGGAATCTGATTTGGCAAACCCGCCAGTTGATCTATCAGTCTCTGACTTCAGTTCCGGGAGCCAATCCGCGGGTGCTCTACGACTTAGGGGCCGAACTTGGTGGCATGTGGGTCATTCCTCAACTATATGGTCCGGTGAATCCCCAAGTCCTTCGGCAGTACGTGACGACCTTGTGGTCAGTCTATACCTACAATTACGGGGTTTCAGATACGACAGGCTTCTCCATCGTTCCAGGTTTTTCAGGTCAGATCAGCGCGCAGATTTCGGCCTATGACTCGACCACCGGCGGTCGACCCAATGCCTATGGCTTTGATCTGTATGGCAACACGACTTCTGTCGCAGCCGGTGACTATTCTTCTATTGATACCCAACTCGACTTCATATCATCAGAGCTTGGCGCGGCGGGCGAGCTTTCAAAGGAACTGTTCGTCCAAGAAACTTACTTCAACTCCATGCTCGCCCGTAACGCGCTGTCACAGGCGACCCAGAAAGGAATTTCATTTCGGTATCTGTTCCAATGGCCGTATCGCGCTGGCCACGCGACCGACGTCGTGGATGTTTTTGACCTCAGTCCATATTTTTCCTACGCATCGAGCGGCGCGTCTTACCCATTATTTTCCCCATTGTTTTTTCTGCCTGGAACCTTCATTTATCAAGATAACCTTTATTACACCAATGGTTTCGCCTACTGCCAATACACAACTGTTGGACCCTATACGGGGGGTACCGTCACGCGGATTCCCGCAAGCATGAAAAATGCCGGCTTCTGCAGTCCTGCGATCACAATGGGGTGGTTTAGAGTGGGCGACCAGCTGTATTATTCATATGGCTCGACATATTGTTCGTCGCGCCGGCCCGACGCGGACCAGGTATCTGGCAGCACCGTCTTTTGGGGAATCTTCAGCGCGATGAGTTATCTCGGCAGCTGTCAGTGAACCGCTGGAACGGATATTCTGAATGCTGGGTTAAAAAACCGTCGAAACCTGCGGCTTTTTCACCACCGGGGTTGTCGGCGTAGCCGCGACCATGCCAAATGCAGCGAGCCCGTGAACCAATCCACGTCCAATATGCCCCGCTTCGAGGATTTGCCCTACCGTCCGTGCGTCGGCGTCATGGTGCTCAACCGCGCCGGCCTGGTCTTCATCGGCCGGCGTTCCGAAGGACCCGAACACATCGACGAAACCCATGTCTGGCAGATGCCGCAAGGCGGCATTGATCGCGATGAAGACCCATGGCCGGCGGCATTACGGGAACTTTATGAGGAGACCAGCATCCGATCGGTCGAGCGTCTCGGAGAGATTAACGACTGGCTCTCCTATGACATTCCGCGCGACATCGTCGGCCAGGCATGGGGCGGCCGGTATCGCGGCCAGACCCAGAAGTGGTATGCGCTGCGCTTCACCGGCCACGATAGCGAGATCAACATTTCGTCGCCAGGCGACGGCGTCCATGATCCCGAATTCATCGCCTGGAAATGGGAGCCAATGGCACACCTCCCGGATCTCGTGGTGCCGTTCAAGCGATCGACCTATGAACGCGTGGTGCGGGAATTCTCGAAATTCGCCGATTGCTGACCCTGGCTACAGCCTCATCCTGAGCGTGTGAAAGAAACTCCCGAGGGCGTCGCAAGGCCCCAAAACGTGGAATATTCGACTCCGAAGTGAAGCAGTCGTGAATCGAAATTCCCTCCAGGCGGTCTATCTCGAAATGTCATTCTACCTCGCCACCCCAAGTTCGATTCTTTCACACACTCTGAGGAGCGCGCTCTTGCGCGCGTCTCGAAGGATGGATGCACGGCATCCGAAGTCGGGCTTGCCCGACTTTCGGCACGAAAGATCGCCGAAATCGGCTACAGCCCGATTTCGGTTGCTCGCTGCCATCCTTCGAGACGGCCGCCCAAGAGGGCGGGCTCCTCAGGATGAGGTCCGAGTTGCTTCTCGCCCAACTCAATGGCCGAGCGCCGACTTGAGCGTCTGGAGTTGTTCCAGGCGGGCGCGCGCCTTGTCGCGGCTCAGGTCGTTATCGGCATCCGCAACGTCTTCCTCGCTATCCCGGATGGCTTGGGCGATCGTGGCGGCGTCGATTTCCGCCACCGGCACGGCCTGTTCGGCCAACACCGTCAGTCCGGCCGGGCCCATTTCCGCCAAACCACCGCGCACGACGATTCGTTGCGGTTCGCCATTGCGGTAGACGGTTAGAAGCCCGGGTTTGAGCGTCGCAATATATGGTGCATGGCCGGCGAGGACACCAAACTCGCCCTCCTCACCCGGAACGTCGACCTGACTGACCTCGCCCGCGTATACCAAGCGTTCCGGCGAGACCAGTTCGAAGCGAAATGTGGCCATGACGGGTAACCCTATGCCTCGGCGGCGAGCTTCTTGCCCTTTTCGACCGCCTGCTCGATGGTGCCGACCATGTAGAAGGCCGCTTCCGGCAGATGATCGTACTGGCCCGCGACCAGCCCTTTGAAGCCCTTGATGGTATCGGCAAGTTCAACGAACACACCGGGCAGGCCGGTGAACACCTCGGCCACGTGCATTGGCTGCGACAGGAATCGCTCGATCTTGCGGGCACGCGCGACGGTGAGCTTGTCCTCCTCCGACAGCTCGTCCATGCCGAGAATGGCGATAATGTCCTGAAGCGATTTGTAGCGCTGCAATACCTGCTGGACTTGGCGGGCGATGTTGTAGTGCTCCTCGCCAACGACAAGCGGAGAGAGCATGCGAGAGGTTGAGTCCAACGGATCGACTGCAGGGAATATGGCTTTCTCGAAAATCGAACGCGACAGCACCGTGGTGGCGTCGAGGTGCGAGAACGACGTTGCTGGAGCCGGATCCGTAAGGTCGTCGGCCGGCACGTAGATCGCCTGCACCGAGGTCACCGATCCTTTGTGGGTGGTCGTAATGCGCTCCTGCAGCGCCCCCATGTCGGTGGCAAGCGTCGGCTGGTAACCCACCGCCGACGGAATGCGGCCGAGCAATGCCGAGACTTCAGAGCCCGCCTGCGTAAAGCGGAAGATATTGTCGACGAAGAACAGCACATCCTGTCCCTGGTCGCGAAAGTATTCGGCGACCGTAAGGCCGGAGAGCCCGACGCGGGCGCGCGCGCCCGGCGGCTCGTTCATTTGACCGTAGACCAGGGCGCATTTCGAGCCGGCGGTCGAGCCGTTGTTCTTTCTCGGGTCCTTGTTGACCTTCGACTCGATCATTTCATGGTACAGATCATTACCTTCGCGGGTGCGCTCGCCGACGCCGGCGAATACCGAATAGCCGCCGTGTCCCTTGGCGACATTGTTGATCAGTTCCATGATGGTGACGGTTTTGCCTACTCCCGCGCCGCCGAACAGGCCGATCTTGCCGCCCCTGGCATAAGGCGCAAGCAGGTCGACGACCTTGATGCCGGTGATAAGGATCTGCGCCTCGGTCGACTGCTCGGTGTAGGCCGGCGTCGGCTGGTGAATGGCGCGCCGTTCCTTGTACACAACGGGTCCTGCCTCATCCACGGGCTCGCCGATCACGTTGATGATGCGTCCGAGCGTGCCGTCCCCAACCGGCACCGAAATCGGCTGGCCCGTGTCGGCGACCTCCTGGCCGCGCACCAGCCCTTCGCTGGTGTCCATCGCGATGGTGCGCACCGTCGACTGTCCGAGGTGCTGAGCCACCTCGAGCACCAGCCGATTGCCGTGATTGTCGGTCTCGAGCGCGTTCAGGATTGCCGGCAGATGGCCGTCGAACTGCACGTCGACGACCGCGCCGATGACCTGGGTGATGCGTCCGGTCTTGTTGGCCATAAAGTGTCCTCGTTGACTGGAAGTCTACACCGCCTCGGCGCCGGAGATGATCTCGATCAGCTCCTTGGTAATCATTGCCTGTCGCGTGCGGTTATACATCAGTGTCTGCCTGCGGATCATGTCGCCCGCATTACGGGTGGCGTTGTCCATCGCCGTCATCTGGGCGCCGTAGAACGAAGCCGTGTTCTCCAGCAAGGCGCGGAAAATCTGCACCGAGATGTTGCGCGGCAAAAGCTCGGCGAGGATGTCCGCCTCGTCCGGCTCGTATTCGTAAACGGCGCCGCCGTTGCCCCCAGCATCGGCGGAGATGACCGCCGGAATGAGCTGCCGCGCGGTCGGGATTTGCGCCATCACCGATTTGAAGCGCGAGAAGAACAACGTGCAGACGTCGAATTGGCCCGCCTTGAACAGTGCGATGATTTTATGCCCGATGCCGCTGGCGTTCTCGAATTTGAGCTGGCGCACGGAGCGCAGATCGACAGTCTCGATGATACGATCTTCGAAGTGGCGTTTGAGCTGATCGAAGCCTTTGCGGCCGACGCAGAGGAACTTGACGTCCTTGCCATCAGCCAGCAGCGAATTGGCGCGGTCCCGCGCGAGGCGAACGATCGCCGAGTTGAAAGGGCCGCACAGCCCGCGTTCGCCGGTACAAACGAGCAGAAGGTGGCTCTGGCTGGAGCCCGTGCCGGTCAAGAGCCGCGGCGCGCCTGGATTATCGCCGACCGATGTCGCGATGTTGGCGAGCACCCTCTCCATGCGCTCCGCATAAGGTCGCGCCGCCTCCGCCGCCGCGGTGGCCCGGCGCAGCTTCGACGCCGCCACCATCTGCATGGCTTTGGTGATCTTCTGCGTCGCCTTGGTGGCGGCGATGCGGACCCGCATGTCCTTGAGGCTTGGCATCAGGCAAATGCTTTCGCGTAAGCATCAACCGCGCCCTTGAGCTTTGCGGCGGTCGCGTCGCTGAGATCGCGCGCTTCGCGGATGTCCTTGAGAATATCGCCGTGCGCAGTCCGCAGCGCGCCGAGCAGCCCGTCTTCAAATGCGCGCACCCGGTTGACCGGTATAGGATCGAGGTAGCCGTTGACGCCCGCATAGATCACGCAGACCTGTTCTTCCATCTTGAGCGGCGAGAATTGCGGCTGTTTCAACAGCTCGGTCAGACGTGCGCCGCGGTTGAGGAGGCGCTGCGTGGTGGCGTCGAGATCGGAGCCAAACTGCGCGAACGCCGCCATCTCGCGATATTGCGCCAGCTCGCCCTTGACGCGGCCGGCAACCTTTTTCATCGCCCTGGTCTGCGCTGCGGCGCCCACGCGCGACACCGAGAGCCCGACGTTAACGGCCGGCCGGATGCCCTGGTAGAACAAGTCAGTCTCCAGGAATATCTGGCCATCGGTGATCGAGATCACGTTGGTCGGGATATAGGCCGACACGTCGTTCGCCTGGGTTTCGATCACCGGCAGCGCCGTGAGCGAGCCCGCGCCGTTGTCGTCGTTCATCTTGGCGGCGCGCTCGAGGAGACGCGAATGGAGATAGAACACATCCCCCGGATAGGCCTCGCGCCCGGGCGGACGGCGCAGCAGCAGCGACATCTGCCGGTAGGCCACGGCCTGCTTGGACAAGTCGTCATAGACGATGACGGCATGCATGCCGTTGTCGCGGAAATACTCGCCCATGGTGCACCCGGCAAACGGCGCCAGGAACTGCATGGGCGCCGGATCGGAAGCCGTCGCCGCCACGATGATGGAATATTCGAGCGCACCTTGCTCCTCCAGCACCTTCACGAACTGCGCGACTGTCGAGCGCTTCTGCCCCACAGCCACGTAGACGCAGTAAAGCTTGATCTTCTCGTCGCCGGTGGCGTTGAGGGGCTTCTGGTTCAGGATGGTGTCAAGGGCAATCGCGGTCTTGCCGGTCTGGCGATCCCCGATGATCAGTTCGCGCTGGCCGCGGCCGATCGGGATCAGCGCATCGATCGCCTTGAGGCCGGTCGCCATCGGCTCATGCACCGATTTGCGCGGAATGATGCCGGGGGCTTTGACATCCACGCGCTTGCGCTCGCCCGGAATTGGCCCCTTGTCGTCGATCGGATTACCGAGCGCATCGACCACGCGCCCGAGCAGGCCCTTGCCGACCGGCACGTCGACGATGGCCCCGGTGCGCTTGACGGTCTGGCCTTCCATGATTTCGCGGTCTTCGCCGAAGATCACGATGCCGACATTGTCGGTTTCGAGGTTGAGCGCCATACCGCGGACGCCGTTCTCGAACTCGACCATCTCGCCGGCTTGAACGTTGTCGAGGCCATAGACGCGCGCGATGCCGTCGCCGACCGACAGCACCTGGCCGACTTCCGACACTTCGGCTTCCTGGCCGAAATTCTTGATCTGCTCCTTGAGGATCGCGGAGATTTCTGCGGCCCGGATATCCATCAACCGACCTCTTTCATCGCATGCTTGAGTGCATTGAGCTTGGTGCGCAACGAACTGTCGACCATGCGGCTGCCAAGCTTCACCACCAGCCCCCCAATAATCGATGGATCGACCTTCACCTCGACCCGGACATCCTTTCCGGTCACCGCGTTGAGGGTGTTGCGGATCTCGTCGCGATGCGCATCGGACAGCGGCTCGGCGACCGTGACATGCGCCGTCACCTCGCCCTTGTGGCGAGCGACCAGGGCCACGTAAGCCTTGACGATGTTGCGGACCGCAAACAGCCTGCGGTTGGATGTCACAACCTTGAGAAATTGCGCCGCGAGCCCCCCGATTTCAGCCCCGTCGAGCACCGCAGCGAGTGCCTTCGACTGCACGGCGGCGGTGAACACCGGGCTGCGGACGAGGCGCGCCAAGTCCGCGCTCTCATCAAGGAGCGCGTCGAATCTCTCAAGATCGGCCAGGACGGAATCGACGGCCCCAGCCTCGAGCGCCAGCTCGAACAAGGCCGTGGCATAACGGCCCGCCATTCCGGAATCAATTGGATACTCCCCTGCCACAGGCTCACCAAAGGCTTTGTGTTATTTCCACAGGCGAAGCGCCCCCGAGTTGAGGCGCAAGCCCTTGGAAATGTGTGAGGACTTGGATTTTCGGGAGCGCCGGGGTCAGCGCAACCCAATGAAATCGCTGGTTTGCTAACACAGCGGGAATTGCGGCGCAATACGAAGATCGACCGCTGCTCATCGCATCTGCCCGCATGATGCAGCTTGATCACAGCGAGCGGTAGGGCGGGCCGCTTTAGCCGCCGTGGCCTGACCGGCCGCCTGAATGAGATGAAAAATGTATACCGGAGGGGCACGCGCGCGAGATCGAGCCGACTTTCGGCGTCTGCGAGCGAGGGCTGTCACCAGTGCAGTCTTTGCACGGGCAAACCGGCAGCGTCCCAGGCCTCCAGCCCGCCGCGATACCAAGAGACATTCGGGTAGCCGAGCGCAACCAGTTCGAGCGCGAGATTGCGTCCGTGCCAGCGCTCGGCATTCCACGAAATTGTGATCAGGCGCCGACTTGGATTTCCGTCCAGCAAGGGGCCGAGCCAAGCCTTGAGAGCGCCGCGTTGCTCGTCGGTCATGGGCTCATGCCGCACGGACTGTGGAACGTGAATCGAGCCCGGAAACACGATGTCCAAACAGTCGGAACACATGATCGACAGCAGCAGAGGTCGCTCGTCCCCACCGCCTCTCTGACGATCGATCAACGTGGCCAGCTCAAAGGTGCGGATGACCGACACTCCAGGAGCCCCACGCGGCGTCGGGGCGTTCAGCGGATTTGCCTGCACACCCGCCGTGATCGCCAAGCCCGGCTCGACATCTTCGTCGACATGATCGCGCAAGCCGCTGCGGGCCAAGCCATCGAACTCGTGTTGCTGCTCTTCGGCAGCGGCCGGCGTCGGCTTCACGAAGTGGCGCACACCGCGCAGCGTCGACGTCGGTTGCTGCTTGACATAGCCGCGTAACTCGCGCCGCGCATCCTCGATCCTCCCGGCATTCGCATAAGCAGCGGCAAGCAAGAGATAGATTTGCGGAATGAGCCCCGACGACTGTTCCCTGGCAGCCAGCAACCAGTCGATTGCTTCGTCGTTGCGTCCAAGCCGGATCAACGCTTGGCCGAGCGCCCCATAGGGAACAAAGCGCGGCGCCGCGACGTCGCTGCGCCTGATCGCCTCTTCCAGAAGCGGGATCGCTTCCGCCGACCGCCCCACCGCGATTAGACTTCGCGCGAGGTCGACGTGATAGCGCACAGAGTCTGGGGCGGCGTGCATGAGCGCCTTGTACGCGACAATGGCTTCGTCAAAACGCGCTTCCGCGCGCAGCAGATAGGCCTGCAACTCGAACATCGCTTCCGATCCGGCCGCGACGGCACGTGCCCGTTCGGCGTAAGAGCTGCCGCGAAACCACAGGTCATCGCGATTGCCAATGCGATCACCGAATTCCACGATCGGCCGCAGGTGCTCGCGAGCGAGGCTTATCAGGAGCTCAGGCGAATTCGGCGCAACCGCCAGTGCGCGCTCGAGCAATTCGATATTCTCCGCACCCCTGGCGGCGGTGATCGGTGGGTGATTGTTCGCTGCCCTTACCTTCGTCAGCAAATCCTCAACCGTTAAGGCCGCGAGCGGCAAGGTCGACAGCCTTTGCGCCTCGGCGTCCATGAAGGCCGTCCGCAGCGGGAACAACAGGTTTCGTACGATCTGATCCCGCGTCTCGCTGCCAGCGCCCTGGAATTGCGCGGCCCAGATGCCGGCGCCGTTCGCCGCTTCGCTCAGCTCAACCTTGAGCTGAACGGCGTCGGACGAACGGCGGAGGGTGCCTTCGAGCACGTAACGAACGCCGCTTTCGCTGCCGATAGCCGGCAACGAAAGCTTCCGAGAGGCGACCGCATGCGCCATCGATCGGGCGACCACGAACGCGCCCGGCGTCTGGGCAAGGCTGGTCGTAACGTCTTCGGTGAGAGCGGCGGCCAAATCGTCGTCCTTCGGCTCGCCCCTCGCATTCGCGAACGGCAGCGCCACGATCGACAGCCGGCGCGGTTCGGCGCGCAACACGGGCCCATCGGAAGAGAGCCCCCGCCAATGGATGACGACCACGGCCGAGCAAAGCACGGCCACCATGGCCGCCGACGCGAAACGCCAATGCCCCGCTCGTCTCTCGCCGACGCTGGCCTGCGCTGCCGCCGTGACCGATTGCGGTGGAGACGTTCCAGCAACGGACTTAGGTGTTGCGCTAAGCCCTTGCGCCAATGGCGAGGCGGCATCCGCCTGAAGCGCATCTGCCTCACAAGCTGGCAAGTCTATCTCAGATCCCACTGCGTCCCTGAGCGGAAGGACAAATCTGTAGCCGCGTCCCGCAACCGTTTGAATGCAGCTTGCGCCGTTCCGGCCGCTGTCGAGGACGCGGCGAAGCGCTGAAATCTGAACGGTCAGATTGCTCTCCTCCACCGCAAGGTCCGGCCATACGGCGTCCATGATCCCATTCTTGGCGATGAGTTCGCCGGACCGGTTAAGAAAGAGCAGCAAAACATCAGCCGCACGCGATCCGAGCGAAATCGGCGTTAGCACCCCCCGTTTTCGACCCGCAGCAGTTCGCGTGTCGGAACGTTGAACTGAAAGCCGGAGAAATTCACGTGTCGCGACATTAAGAGCATTTCGCACCGCTCCTGTCACACCAACATGCGCACGGTTGCCAAGCATCTCGGTGCCTAGGCAAGTCCCTGCGAAGGCAAGGCCCCCTCCCCCCTGAGCAATTCCGGCCGGAAAAAACTACGTTGTTTCGGCGCTCTTATCAAGATTTCGGAAGATTTCGGACGGGTCTCGTCGCGACATCGGCGCCTTTGACGGATTCCTGATCACCCCGCTTTAAGGTGTCGGCTAGGTCGCTTTGAGCGCGATGAGACTGCTATCCACTGTCCATCGGTCCCGCCCCGGTGTTTCGCAGCGGAATTGGAGTTGACCCTGTTTGGTGAACGCCCTTCTCACCACGTCGTCCAACTAAACTAATCCGCCCTTCGTTGGCTGGGCGAGGCCTGGTGGCGGCGGATCACATCGAGAAATTCCTCACCGTAGAGCTTGAGCTTCATCTCCCCGACGCCGTGTATACCGGCTATTTCGCCAAGCGTCGTGGGCTTACCCCGGGCCATCTCCAGCAGGCTGCGGTCCGGCAGAATCACGTAGGCTGGGACCGCCTGCGCCTTGGCGAGCGCGGAGCGGCGCGCACGCAACGCCTCGAACAAGGCATGGTCCGCGCTGCCCTCACCGAGCGTTGCTGTGGCTGCAGCTTTGCGCGCGGCCTTCTTGCCCGGCGCCGTGACGGCCTGCCGGCGCAATTCGATTCTCGCTTGGCCCTTGAGCACGGCCCTCCCGGCCGGCTGAATCGTCCAGCGCCCATAGCCGGTGATATCGAGCGACAGCATCCCGGCGGCATAGAGCTGGCGGAAAATCGAGCGCCATTCGTTGCGGTCGTGCTCCTTGCCGACCCCGAAGGTCGGTAACGCGTCATGACGAAAGTTCCTGATCGCCTCGGTTTCTTCACCCAGCAGCAGGTTGATCAGGTGTTCGGTGCCGAAGCGTTCGCCGGTGCGCACGATTGCCGACATTGCCTTTTGCGCCGCGATGGTGCCGTCGACCACCGCAACGCTGCCGGCGCAGATATCGCAATTGCCACAGGCCGACGCACCAGTCTCGCCGAAGTAACCAAGCAGGGTCTGGCGCCGGCAACGCGGGGATTCGCAGAGCGCCACCAGGGCGTTGAGGCGCAGCCGGTCGACCCGCTTCTGGTCGTCCGAGGCGGCGCCCTCCTCGATCTGGCGGCGGCGCAGACCGATGTCGCCGGTGCTGAAGAGGGTCAGCGTATCGGCCGGCAAGCCGTCGCGACCGGCACGGCCGATCTCCTGGTAGTAGCTCTCGATGTTGTTCGGTAGATCGTGGTGGCAGACGAAGCGGACGTCGGGCTTGTCGATGCCCATGCCGAAGGCGATGGTCGCCGCCATGACCACGCCGTCCTCCTGTAGGAATACGTCCTGATTGCGCGAACGTTCCGCCGCGTCCATTCCGGCGTGATAGTGCAGTGACTTGACACCTTCGTCCCGCAGAAACGCTGCGATATCTTCGGCCCGGCGGCGCGAGGCGCAATAGATGATACCGCTGTCGCCACGATGGCCGGAAATAAATTGCGCGAGCTGGCTGCGGCCATGGTTTCGCGCGCTCATGGCTAACCGCAGGTTGGGCCGGTCGAAGCCGTGGACAAAGACTTGGGGCTGCTCTTGGGGCTGCTGCCGGAACAGCCGGGACAGGATGTCAGCCCGCGTCGCGGCGTCCGCGGTCGCCGTAAACGCGATGGTTTGCAGAGGGCCGAGCTCGTTCTGCAGGGCCGCGAGATTCATGTAGTCGGGGCGGAAATCGTGGCCCCATTGCGAGATGCAATGGGCCTCGTCGACCGCCAGCAGGCCGACATTGGCGCGCCGCAGGAGCGCAACAGTTTCCGGCTTGGCGAGCCGCTCGGGCGCCACATAGGCGAGGCGCAATTCGCCCCGCGCGATCTGCTCCACGATGGTGCGGTTCTCGTCGAAACCATTGGTGGAGTTGAGACTCGCCGCGGCGATGCCGTAGCCGCGAAGCTGCGCCACCTGGTTGCGCATCAACGCAATCAGCGGCGACACCACGATGGTGAGCCCGCCGCGCATCAGTGCCGGCAACTGATAGCACAATGACTTGCCGCTGCCGGTCGGCATGACGGCGAGCACGTCGCGGCCCGCGAGAATCGTCTCCATGATCTCGGCCTGGCCGGCGCGAAACTCCGCGAAGCCGAACACTGTGCGCAACAGACTCTGGGCGGCGGCAAGATCGGCCATGGGCGGGAGGCTCGTTGGCTTGGGCGTCAGATGTTCATCGGTCATCTTTGTGATAGGCTCTTGATCCATCTGACGTGGACGACTCCTATAGGTGACAAACAATCGAAAGACCAGAATCGTGCGCGGCGCCGCGGCCATCGCTGGTGCGTACCCATTTGCTATCGTCGCACCGACAAGCCATGAAAGGGAGACTGTCATGCACAGGCAGTGGGATATCGGTTTACTGACGATGCTGGCGGTAGCGACGATGACGTCTGCCTTCGGCCAAACCGCGGGACCTGCGGTCGCGCCGGCTGCCATCCCGGATTTCTCCGGCATCTGGTCGCATCCCTCCTTCCCGGGTTTCGAGCCGCTGGCCTCGGGCCCCAGCTCGGTGGTCAACAAGTCGCGCCGGCCGCAGGGGGCCGACGTCAACGGCCGGACATTGCCGGCTAACAACAACATCCTCGTGAGCAACCCCGCCCGGTTGGTCGGCGATTACACCAATCCAATCTTGAAGCCCCAGGCGGCGGAAGCGGTGAAGAAGAAGGGCGAAATAGAGTTAGGCGGAATGGTCTCGCCGACTCCGACCATACAGTGCTGGCCGGAACCCGTTCCCTACATCTTTAACGGCGTTGCGATGCAGATGCTCCAGCAGCCGGACAAGATCACTTTCCTTTATCCCAACGATCATCAGGTGCGTTACGTGCGGATGAACCAGCCGCATCCGGCGCAAGTGACGCCATCCTGGTATGGGGATTCCGTCGGCCGCTACGAAGGCGACACGCTGGTGATAGATACCGTGGGCGTCAAAATCGGGCCATTCGCCATGGTTGATTTTTACGGCACGCCGTACACGCAGGCTCTCCACGTTGTCGAACGCTACCGGCTCCTCGATTACGAAGCCGCGAGGGAAGGACTGGAACGGGATGTAAGGGAGAATCGGCGGCCCCCTGGCGGCGCCGATGCAGGCTCGGCGCCCGACTACAGCTACAGGGGCAAGCACCTGCAACTCCACTTCACGGTCGAAGATGAAGGCGTCTTCACGATGCCTTGGTCGGCGACCATTACCTACCGGCGCGGCCTCGAAGCGTGGCGGGAAGTTGTCTGTGCCGAGAACCTGCAGGAATTGGTTTTAGCCGGAAGGGACACAGCGGTGCCGCGAGCGAACAAGCCGGATTTCTAAAGCGGCGACAAACGGGCGCAAGCCCGGCTGCGTTGCGCAGCGATTGAGCCCCCCTCCCTACCCTCCCCCGCAAGCGGGGGAGGGTGTTCGGTAATGACACGCCATGAAGATCATCAGCGGCGGCCAAACCGGCGTGGACCGCGCCGCGCTTGATGTTGCGATCGAGCGCGGCATGTCCTGGGGTGGCTGGTGTCCAAAGGGCGGTTGGGCCGAGGACCTACCTGATCCGCCTGGTCTCCTGAACAAATATCCCAAGCTGAGAGAAACACCGTCCTCTCAGCCCGAGCAGCGTACGGAATGGAACGTGCGCGACAGCGACGCAATCCTCATCATCACCAATCGCGAGGGCCTCGCCGTCTCCAAAGGAACGAAGCGCGCCCAAGAATGGGCCGACCACTGCGGCAAGCCGCTTCTTGTCGTCGATGTCGGCCAGCCGGATGCGGTTGCCCAAGTTGCGCAGTGGCTGCAAGCGCAACGCAACCGATTTGGCGCCCATATGACGCTCGGCGTCGGCGGACCGCGCGAGAGCGAGGCGTCCGGCATCTACACAAGCTCGCGGGAGCTGATGGCCGGCGTGCTTGATCATATGCGGCGGTCAGCTTGCTAGGGCGCGTTCCGATCATGTTGAAGCGTAGGGTGGGCAAAGTCGCCTGCTTCAGCCGATGGGATGGCGCACTCACATCGCGCCTTTGCCCACGCGGTCAGCCGAGAAGTCGGACAGCGTGGGCAAAGGCGCACAGCGGTCCGTGGCACCAAACTTGCGCTACGCGATGCGCCTTTGCCCACCCTACAAGTGGCGCGCAGTCATCCGGTTCAGTCGAAACGGCCGTCCGGCGGAAAGCGGATGGTCTGGTCGTAGCGCGAGGGCGTCGTCATGTCTTTGTCGCCACGGGCAGGGAGCACAATCGCATCGGCCATATAAAGCCTGCCCTTGTGGTGATAGAGCGAGCTACGCACGCGGCTCCCGTCCGTGCGATCGACCACAAGCGAGACCCCGAAGACCGACCTTGCGTCCTGATAGACGCGCGGAAAGTCGGTGAACAGCACCTCGCCCTCGCGTTGCAGCCGATTGGCCGCTTCGTTGAGGAAATTCGCACCCATGTCGGCGCGGGCGGTCAAATCGACGACGGTCAGCTTGTAGACGACATGATCGTCCTCGGCTGAATAGATCATCGACGGAAGACCCTTGGCATAGACCGAGTCGTAGGTCGATTTCATCGCCTCCGGCTTGGCGGGAAACTGGATCGCCACGCCTTGGTCGAGATATTTGTATTCCTCCCAGGCCGATGCAGGGCGGGCGAGTAGCAAAAGCGCGAACATGATGAAAGCCAAAATGCGCATGGTCACCCCCGGGCGATCATTCTTGAGGCCGGTACGCCCCCGGAACAATTTCGCCAGTCCCGTCGCCGCAGCCGCGGTTGGAGCACACCTTCTGCCCGCTCGGGAACTTGACGCTCATCAGCTGACCGCCGCGTGACCCGTCCTTCATCGGACGAAAGCCGACTTCTATCATTTCCCCAACCCTGGGGTGGTCCTGCGACCAACCGAGCGAAACCAGTTGCGACGGCGAACCGCCCTCGAAAGACCATGTCGCGGTGTTGCCCTTGTCGTTGACGACGGCGACGTGAAGCCAAGCATGCGGGTTGACGAATTCGAACTGCTTCACAGTGCCCGACATGTAGAGCACCTTCGACTGATCGAACATGGCAAAGGCATGATGCGCGACGGCGGGCGCCGCAAACAGCACGGCGGCTACGCCGGCAAGGCCGGCAAGGCCGAGAGCTTTCCTGGTCATGATCCGCTCCATGACGTGAGAAAAACCAAGACTACCACGAGCGTGGCCGCTCAGGAATCCGATTTGTCCACCGTGCCCGCCCCGGCGGCATTGACGATATCGTGCTGCCCTGGGACGGTGCGCCGATGCGATTCGAGATTTTGGGTGAAATTTCGGGAATCGAGACGTTCGCAACGGCGTCTGGAATCCGCGAGATTGCTCGACTGCGAAGGGTCTACGGGCGCGGTCGCTGGTGCCAACGCAAGGGAATCGCCCGCGTTCGTTTGGCGGATGGCTCAATCCATTTGGCTGAGATACACTGGTACGAAGCCGCCGGAATCGGGCGCAAGGAACTTAAGATCAAGCATCTGCTTTGAGACGCGATACCATGGCAAAGCCGTCATCGAAACAACTGGTCGTATGCATCGACAACGAAGGCTATTCTGCATCACTGGAAAAGCGGAAGATCTATGTTGCGCTCCGCGACCCGACCGCCGAGAAGCATCGTCTGCTTCGGGTCATCGACGAATCCGGTGAGGATTACCTGTATCCGAAGATGTTCTTCCGCGCGATCGCGTTGCCGCAGGCCATCAAGAAGGCAGTGCTGGCCGCCGCTTGATGACGGCGAGCGGCGCACGCTTGTTTTCGATCTCGGGCTTTCGGGATGCGACGCAAACCGCCTTTGAAGCGTGGCTTAGGTGGCATCCATGGTGTATGCAAGGGCATCGAATATCCACAAATGTTATCAGAGTTCTCGGTCATGGTTGCCCGTCCACCGCATCCCCTCGATGGCTGTTGGGCGAAAATTGAACGGGTCAAAGAACAAATTCGTCATCTCAATGGCGAGATCGCCGCTCTCACTAACAGCGGCGTTTACTCCATTGCAGGAGAGAATCAGCCCGAGCGTCATCGATATGCCTTTAAACTTCTGGGACCCGCGACCCCGCCCCGAATCGCGGTTATCGCCGGCGAGATCGTTCACCATCTAAGGTCCTGTTTCGACTATGTCGTTTGGGCACTCGCCCGGAAGAACGGGCTTCCCGATTCCGAACGCGCTAATTTTCCGGTCTGCCAAACCAGAGAAAAATTTAGAAATGCCGTTCGAGACGGAATAATAAAGGGCGTCTCTATTTCTGAACATCCGCTGATCGAGGCTTTGCAGCCATATCGATCGCCTGACCCGCCCAATTCAATTTTGCAAATCGTTCATGATCTCGACATTACAGACAAGCACAGGCTCTTGGTGGTCGTCACCCATGCTTTGGTTATGGGTAACACTCTTATCATTACCAAAAATGACTGCCCTGACCCAGAGTTCGGAATTGAGCTTCCTCCGGCCGTGGTCGGCCGCCAAGGACAGTTCATTGGCGTTCAATATCCTTGGGCTATCGAAGATGGCATCGAGGTCCACTGGATCCCACTTCGAGGGCCCCCTAACCCCGAATTCGAAATGACGGCCAATTCGACCATTCAAATAGCATTCGAGCAGGTCGGGACGCTCAGACGTCAGCCGGTCGTCCAAGTATTGATGCAACTGTGCAATGGCGTCGAAGCGGCAATTCAAACGTTTGAGGGTTGCTTTTGAGTCGTGGGGCTTGTTCAGCCAATGAGGATGGAGTCAACGCTCCTGCCCTCACTGTGCCTTGAAGCTCTACTTCACAAAAAGCTCACCGGATCGATATCCACCTCGAGCCTCACCCCCGTCTCCGCTTTGGGCGAGCGCGCGAGCCAGCCGCGCAGATAGCCCGATAGATCGAAGCTCCGCGGAGCCTTCGCCAAGAGCCGAAATCTGTGCCGGCCGCGTATCACCGCGATCGGGGCCTCGGCGGGGCCGAGCACCCGCACCGCCTCCACCGGCGGCGCTGCACCGGCAAGACG